>Ga0256835_1000050_pt1 | contig 103526 bp, 75 predicted proteins | sample PIR30metaG_FD_185972 | JGI IMG/M metagenome (GOLD analysis project Ga0256835, IMG submission 185972) | Hydrothermal vent microbial communities from East Pacific Rise, Pacific Ocean - PIR-30 | ecosystem: Environmental > Aquatic > Marine > Hydrothermal vents | place: Pacific Ocean: East Pacific...
GAGGGCGCCGGTCCGGCTCTTCGCGACCCGGCGGATGCTGCCCGAGATCCTCCGGGACGACGCGCTGCGCCAGGCCGTCAACGTCGCGCACCTGCCCGGGCTCGTGGGCGCCTCCCTCGCCATGCCGGACGTCCACCAGGGGTACGGCTTCCCCATCGGCGGGGTTGCGGCGTTCGACCTCGACGAGGGCGTGGTCTCGCCCGGGGGGGTCGGGTACGACATCAACTGCGGCGTGCGGCTCCTCCGGACCGGTCTCGAGGCGGCCGCGCTCGGCGACCGGGTCCGGCGGCTGGTGGAGGAGATCGGCCGGACGGTGCCCGCGGGGCTCGGCTCCTCGGACGCGATCCGGACCCTGTCGCCCCGCGAGCTCGAGCGGGTCCTCGCCCGGGGCGCGGCGTGGGCGGTGGAGGCCGGGTACGGGCGGCCCGAGGACCTGGAACGGATCGAGTCCCGGGGCTGCCTCGGCGACGCGGCCCCGGCCGCCGTCTCGGAACGGGCGAAGGCCCGCGGAGCGCCCCAGCTCGGCACGATGGGCTCCGGAAACCACTTCATCGAGCTCGAGGTGGTGGAACGGGTCCTCCATCCGGCGGCGGAGCCGTTCGGACTGTTCGAGGGCCAGCTCGTGGTCATGCTCCACTCCGGTTCCCGCGGCCTGGGGTACCAAGTATGCGACGACGCGCTGCGCACGATGCACCGGGCCGCCGGCCAGTACGGGATCCCGCGGCCCGATCCGCAGCTCGTCTCGGTGCCGGTCCGCTCGCCGGAGGGGCGGGCGTACCTGGCGGCCATGGCGGCGGCGGCGAACTACGCATGGGCCAACCGGCAGGTGATGGCCGGCCTCGTCGAGCGGGCGTTCCGGAAGGTGCTTCGGCAGGGGTCGGACGTGCTGGGGTTCGAGCTCGTCTGGGACGTGGCCCACAACATCGCCAAGGTCGAGACGCACCGGGTGGAGGGCCGCGACCGCCGGCTCCTGGTCCACCGGAAGGGGGCGACCCGGGCGTTCCCCGCCGGGCATCCGGAGCTCCCGGAACGGTACCGCGGCTCGGGTCAGCCCGTGCTGGTGCCCGGGGACATGGGGCGCGCGAGCTTCGTGCTGGTCGGACTCGAGGGGAGCATGGACCGGGCCTGGGGTTCCTCGGCCCACGGCGCGGGACGACGCCTCTCACGGAAGGGGGCGCTCCGGGCCGCCCGGGGCCGGGACCTGTTCGCCGAGATGGCCGAGCGGGGGGTGCTCCTCCACGCGCGCTCGAAACGGACGGTCGCCGAGGAGATGCCGGAGGCGTACAAGGACGTCTCGGAGGTCGTGGCGGCCCTGGAGCGGGCGGGCCTCGCCCGCGCCGTGGCCAGGCTGCGGCCGCTGGGGGTCGTGAAGGGCTGAGAGGGCGCCGACAGGGCTCCGGAGGCCCCTAGGAGGGCGCGCCCTCCCCCTCGATCTCGGCCTCGATCTCACGGACCCGTTCGCGGACCACGATCTCCGCCATGTCGGGGAGCACCTCCCACGCGATCCGCTCCAGCGACTCGGCGTACAGCTCCACGACCCGCCGGGCGATCCGCTCCACGTCCTCGTCGGACAGCGCGCCCCCCGGAGCGGGCGCCGGAGACGCCGCGGGAACCTCCGGTGCGGAGGGCTCCTCCGGGGTGGGAACGGCCGCCACGGCCGGTGCGGGGGGAGTCTCCGGAGCGGGCTCGGCAACCGCCTCCTCCGCCTCCGGAGCCGGTGCCTCCGGCTCCCCGGCCATCGCCGGGGACGCGGCCTCCGGCTCCCCAGCGTCCCACGCCGGGGGTTCCGCCTCGACGGGGGCCGTGTCGCTGGGCGACGGGGCCGCCGGGGGCTCCCCGGGACCCTGCTCCGCTTCCCCGTGCTCGCCGCCGAACGGTGTCTCCACCGGTGCCGGGGGCTCGTCGGCGAACGGTGCGGCCTCGGCCTCCTGCCGTTCGGGCACGGGGATCTCCAGCGGTTCCGCATCCTCGATTTCGATCCCCTCGGCGGGGGGCTCCATCGGGACGTGGGGCTGCTGACCCGCGGCCTCCATCTCGGCGAACCCCGAGGTCGTGAAGTCCAACCCCTCCTCGGGGATCTCGTCCATGGACCCGAACCCTGCCGGTGGCTCCGTGGCCACACCCTCCTCCGGTGCGGGAGACTCGGCCACCGCCGGAGACTCCGGCGCAGCCGGAGCTTCCCCGGCCGTCGCGGCCTCCGCGGCGGCGCCCTCGCCCTGCGCCTCCGGCGGCGCCACGAGGTACGTACCGAACTCCTCCTCCTCGAGCGGGGCCGCAGCCTCTTCCTCGACGCCCCCTCCCGCCACGAGTTTCTCCACGGTAGCGATCAGCTGCCGTGCCTCGAACGGCTTGGTGACGATCTCGTCGCACCCGACGGCGAGGGCCCGGTCACGGTCGAACGGTTCGAACGTTCCCGTCAGCAGCACCACGGGGATGTGAAGGGTCTCGGGAGAGGATTTGATCGTCTGACAGACGTCGTACCCGTCGCGATCCGGCATGATCACGTCGCAGATGACCACGTCGGGCTGGACCTCTGGGAGTCGGGCCAGCAGCTCGTTCCCCCCGGAGACGGCGACCACCTGGTAGTCCGTCTCGGCGAAGGTCAACTCCACCACCTTCTGGATCGTCGGGCTGTCGTCTGCAAGAAGGATGGTCGCGCTCATGGCTTCTCCCTGCTCGAAACCGGATTCCTCATCACCCCGTGTGTACCACGCGAGCGCCGAACCTGTCAACGAACCCGGCAGTGTCGGGAGGTCCTCCACGACCTCATCCTGCCCTCTCCGAGGGTTCCCAGACGCCGGGCCCTCCGTCGGGCGGCCTTGGCCACGTTCTCCGCGATCTCGTCCACGAGCCCGAGAGCAGCCGCACGGTGGGCCGGGAGGAGCTCACCACCGGCCAGGAGCCCGAGCATCGATGCGGGCGGCAGCCGGCCCGCAAGCTCGGCCGTTCCGCCCCACCCGGTGACGAGCCCCCGCCGGATCCCGGGATGCCCGAGGGCCGCCGCCGGTGCGGCCACGACCCAGTCCGTGGCCAGCGCGAGGTCGAGCCCGCCGCCGGCGCAGCTCCCGTGTACGGCCGCGACCACGGGGACCGGAACCGCGCCCACCGCCGCCATCAGCCCCCGGCCCTCCTCGGCGTACGCCCCGCTGTCGAGGGTTCCCAGGACCGCAATCTCGCCGAGGTGCGCACCGGCGAGGAAGACCGTCGGGTGGTCCGACGCGATCACGAGGGCGGCGACGCCCGCAGGGACGTTCCCGAGGGCGGCGCGTGCGGCCCGGAGCGCCTCCACCGTCAGGATCGGCCGCCGGAACGTCAGGACGAGGAGGTCGTCCTCCCGGACGGTCCGGACCGGACTCACCCCTCCCCGTCCGCCCGGCGGGAACCGATCCGTTCCCGAAGGAACCGGACCACCTCCGCCGTGTCGGTGCCCGGCAGAAAGATCCGCTCCACTCCGTGCTCCGCCAGGAACGGGATGTCCTCCTCGGGGATGATCCCGCCGCCGAAGACGACGATCCCCTCGCCCCCCGCCTCGCGCAGACGGCGCACGACCTCGGGGAACAGCCGGCGGTGGGCGCCGGAGAGGATCGAGAGGCCCACGGCGTCCACGTCCTCTTCGATCGCGGCCCGGGCGATCTGCTCCGGCGACTGGCGCAGCCCGGTGTAGACGACCTCGAACCCCGCGTCCCGGAGCGCCCGGGCCACGACCCGCGCCCCCCGGTCGTGTCCGTCGAGGCCCGGCTTGGCAATCAGCACCCGGATCGGCCGTCCGTCCATGGCGCGATTGTAGCCGATACCACCCGGCATGGACCGCCGGGCCGTGCGCCGGTATCCTCGGACCATGAGCATCACGGGGCACGGACGATGATGGGGCGGCTGCGGCTGCTGACCGGGGGCGAGTCCCACGGCCCGGCGGTGACGGCGATTCTCGAGGGGCTCCCGGCGGGGCTGCCCTTGGACCGGGCCGCCATCGACGCCTGGCTCGCACGCCGCCAGCACGGGTACGGCCGCGGCGGCCGGCAGCGGATCGAGCGGGACCGGGTGGTGGTGACCGGCGGGCTGCGGGGCGGCGTCACCCTGGGGTCGCCCCTCGTGCTGTCCATCGCCAACCGCGACTTCGAGAACTGGACCGGCGCCATGGACCCCTGGACGGTGGACCCCGGCGAGGTGGAGCGGGTCCGCAGGACCGCGCCCCGGCCCGGTCACGCGGACTTCTCCGGCGCGGCGGCGCTGGACCGGGTAGAGGACCTCCGCGACGTGCTGGAGCGGGCCTCCGCCCGGGAGACGGCCGCCCGGGTGGCCGCCGGCGCCGTGGCGGCCCAGCTCCTCGGCCGGTACGGAATCGCCATCCGTTCCGGGGTCCTGGAGGTGGGCGGGGCCGTGGTGTCCGAGGGCCCCCCGGACTGGGAGCTGCTCGGCGGGGTCGATCCGGAATCGCCCCTCGTGACGCCCCGGCCGGCGGAGGAGGAACGGCTGAAGGAGGTGGTCCGGGCGGCCCAGGATGCCGGGGACACCCTGGGCGGCGTGGTGGGCGCCGTGGTCCGGGGTCTGCCACCGGGCCTGGGATCCCACACCCACTGGGACCGCCGCCTCGACGGCCGGATCGCCCAGGCGCTGGTGTCGATCCCCTCGGTCAAGGCCGCCGCCATCGGCGCGGGGATCGAGACCGCGCGCCGTCCCGGCTCCGAGGCGCACGATCCGTTCTTCCCGGGACCCGCCGGGACCCTCGGCCGCCCGACGAACCGTGCTGGGGGGCTCGAGGGGGGCGTCACCAACGGGGAGGATCTCGTGGTGCGGGCCTGGTTCAAGCCGATCGCCACCCTCCGCCGGGGCCTGCCCACGGTGGATCTGGCGTCCGGCGAGCCGGTGGTCTCGGCCTGGGAGCGCTCCGACACGACCGCCGTGGCCTCGGCGCCGGTGATCGTCGAGTCCATGATGGCGCTGGTGCTGGCCGGCGCCCTCCTCGAGACCCTCGGGGGGTGGGCCATCGCCGACGTGGACGCCGGATGGCGCACGCTGACGGGCCGGATCGCACGGTGGTGGCGTCCGGCGGATCCCGAGGCCCGCGGATGAGCTGGGAGGCCGTCGGCGTCGACCTCGGCGGCACGAAGATCGCCGCGGGGCATGTCGTGGACGGCCGGATCGCATCGCACGCCACCGTCCCGACCCCCTCCGAAGGCCCGGAAGCGATCCTCGAGGCCGTCGCCAGGGCCGCCGCCGGGGCCGGCACGCCGGGCCTTCCCGTGGGGCTGGCCGTGGCGGGTCAGGTCGACCGCGCCACGGGCACGGTCCTCGGAGCGCCGAACCTGCCGCTCGGCGGGGTTCCCGCCGGGGAGCTGCTGGCGCGTCGGCTCGGCACGCCGGTCCGGCTGGAGAACGACGTGACGGCGGCCGCGGTGGGGCAGTGGCACCTGCTCGAGCCGCCGCCCTCGGTCCTCGCCGTGGTCACGGTGGGAACGGGCGTCGGCGGTGGCGTGGTGTCGGAGGGACGGCCGTTCACCGGCGCGCACGGCCTCGCCGTGGAGGCCGGGCACGTCATCGCGGTCCCCGGGGGCGAACGGTGCGCCTGCGGGCGGCGGGGGTGCGTGGAGGCGTACGCCGGGGGCCGGGCCCTCCTCCAGCGGTACCGGACGCTGGCCGGCCACTGCGGGGACGGGGTTCCGTCCACGGAGGCCGTCCTGTCCCTGGCCAGGTCCGGTGATCCCGTAGCGGTCCGGGTGTGGGAAGAGGCGCAGCGGGCGATGGATGTGCTCGTTCGCGCTATGGTCCTCCTGTTCGACCCCGACGTGCTTGCCCTGGGCGGTGGCGTGGCCGCCGGAGTACCCGAGCTGCGCCACGCGGTATCGAGCCGGGTGGCGGAGGACGCCTGGCCGGGCACACCCCCACCCGTGGTGATGGAGCTCGACGCCGGCGCCGCCGTGGTCGGCGCAGCCCGCCTCGCCTGGGAAGCAGCTCAAGCCCCCTGATCTGACCGGTCCGCGCCCCCGAAGCCCATCACCCGGTCGCCGCCCCGGGGACCGGATGAACCGCACACCCCAACCTCCCCCCACGCTTCGGACCCGTGTCTAAAAAGGGACAGTGTTTTTCTAAGAGAGAATGCATCTCGACAAGGAGAGCCCGTGTCCTTGCGGCGAGAACGCGGCAAATAGATGGGGACAGTGTTGTATAGATCGTGTATCTCGAAGCCCAACAAGGCCCCGTTCCTCGGGAAAGGGGCCGTGGTTTGTAGAGAATGCATCTCGAATCAGCACGAACCCTGTTCCCGGACGAGGAACCGCCGGCCCAGACGACACGCGAAGGAAGGAAGCGTCTCCTTCTCGATCTGCGCGCCGAGTTTTCTCCCGAACAGCACGAACGACCTGCCGGGCCCCGGACCAAACGGCAGCGGAGGGTTCTGCGCTAAACTTCGGCGATGGTGCGTGATTTCCCAGAGTACGCCGCGGACGGCTCTCGAGTCTGGTGCCCCGTGTGCGGCATCCCGCTCGAAGGCCGCTCGATCTGCCACCAGTGCGGGTGGGACGGGGTGCTGGAGCATCGCACCCGGCCAGGCAGGCTTCGCCCTCTGGCGTGGATCGCCCGTCTCGTTCTCTCGGCGCTCCCGGTGGTTCTGCTCCTCGGCGGACTTCAACGGTACGCCCGGACCGGACCCGGCCCTGACCTGCTGACGACCCTGCGGTGGATCGTGTCGGGCGACGACGGCCGCGCCGCAGAACTCGCCACTCTCGGCAGGATGTACGAGATCGCCCGGGCAGTGTCACGGTACACACTCCTCCGACTCGAGCCACCGTCGTTCGAGGGAGACTGGCAGTACCAGCTCGTACCGTACGAAACGGCAGCCGTGCGGGGGTGGTACCCGCTGCTGTTCGTCATGGCCGACGCGAAATCGGCACCGGCGAGCGTCCGGGAGCTTTTCGCCATCGAACCAGTGGACGGCTGGGAAAGGCCATGGCGCATCGCCGTGCTGACGCTCGGGCGGGACGAGGACCGGTCCGGGGTCCCCGAGGTGACGGAGGACCTTACGGGGGGCCTCCAGTCGAGCCTGTTCCGCCGGGGGGCCCCCGACCTCGCCACCGGATCGTGGCTGCGGCTCCGGATCGGATCGTCCGGGCCCGATGGCCGCTGGAATACGGAAGACGATATCGCCCTGATTGCCTGGATCCGGGCCGAAAGGACGTTTCGAGCCGGCACCACGCTGCAAGGCCTGGAGGGAGAGTTGAAACGGGACTTCCTCCAGGGGCCCGTCTTCTTTCGGATCACCGGCTCGCGGTGGGATCTCGTGGACACGCGGATTCTCGGCGAGTTTCGGCTGGACCTCCTGCGATGAGATTCCCGGCGGATCGTGGGACAATGATCGGGTGAACCCGAGAGGGAGAGGGTCGGCTGCCGGAATTGCGGGAGTGGTGCTGGCGCTGGCGTTCGCGGCGCCTGCCGTGGCCCAGAGTGTCTCCATCGTCCGCTTCACCGTGAGGGAGGGGCTGGCCCAATCCCAGATCTCGACCCTACTCCAGGACCGGGACGGGTTTCTGTGGGTCGGAACACAGGGTGGGCTCTCGCGGTACGATGGATCGCGGTTCGTCACGTGGACCGCGGCGGAGGGACTCCCCGACGACGTGGTGACGGCGCTCGCGGAGGATCGCGAGGGACGAGTCTGGATCGGGACGGACTCGGGCGCCGTCGCCGTGCGAACGCCCGGAGGGATCCGGACCGTCGCCCGCCTCGGCAAACCGGGGAGCGGGGCAGTCCGAGCCCTGACCCTGACCGGGGCGTCCGGTGTCCTGGCCGGAAGCGAAGCGGGGATGTTTCTCGTGACGCTGGAAGGGGCCGTTTCTCATCTGTCAAGAGATCCGGTGAGGGCCTTCGTCCGTTCGGGGGCCCGGACCTGGGCGGTTGGCCGGAACGAGGCTCGGATCGTCGGTCCCCGGGGAGAGACCGGCGAGCGGGTCAAGCCCCCGGCGCCAATCACGGCGGCGACGGCCCGGGAGGGGGATCTCCTGCTGGCGCTCGAGGATGGCACGATCTGGTCGTCCGCTGCGAACGAGCCCACCGGGATCGCGCTGCCCGATCGGACGAATGCGACGGCGATCGTTGCGGCCGAAGACGGTTCGCTGTGGATCGGAACCGCCCGCGGGCTGTGGCGGCACCGGTCCGGCGGAACGACGGAGTCCGTGCCGCTGGCGGTCAGCCGGCTGCGGATCGACGTCCGCCGGCTGCTGGTGGACGGGGAGGGGAACCTCTGGATCGGGACGTGGGGACAGGGCCTGATTTGCGTCCCGCCCGGGGCACCAACGCTCTTCACGCCGGAGACGGGGCTCCCGGCAAATACGGTATGGTCGCTGGATCAGGCCGCCGACGGATGCGTCTGGATGGCGACGGGCGGTGCCGGCGCGGTGTCCTGGTGCCGAGACCGGTGGGGCCCGGCGCTGGATGCACGGTCCGGGCTTCCCAGCGACATGGCGCTGACGGTTCGGGCGGCCCGCGACGGGTCGGTCTGGATCGGAACCGACAGGGGTCTGGTTCGGAGGGCGCCGGACGGAAGGCTCCGGCGATGGGATGACCGCAACGGTCTGCCGCACCGGGTGGCTCGGGAGATCGCTGAGGACGCCGAGGGCCGGATCTGGGTGGCCACCTCTGACGGGCTGGCGGTCCGGGAACGGGGCGCGTGGCGCTTCTGGAGGGAGGAGGACGGCCTCCCCGGCCCGCTCATCCGGGCGCTGGCGGTGGATTCTTCCGGTACGGTCTGGATGGCGACACACACCTCGGGGGTGGTCCGGTTCGACGGTGAGACGTTCCGGGCGTTCACCACGGCCAACGGTCTACCGGTGGACCGGGTGTGGAGCCTGATGGTGGACCGCCGCGACCGGATCTGGGCCGGAACCGACGCCGGGATCTGGATCCACGACCCCTCGGGCCGCGAGCCGGACAGGGTCGTGGGGATGGCCGAAGGACTTCCCAGCCGGAACATCCTGTTCCTCGTCGAGGACCAGGAGGGATGCGTCTGGGTCGGCACGACCCGCGGCGTCGTCCGGCTGGCACCCGACGGGAAGGTGCTGACGGTGCTGACCGCGGAGGACGGCCTGCCGGACAGCGAGGCGGCGGAAAACGCGGCGCTGTGCGACCGTTCTGGAGCCGTGTGGCTCGGGATGGCCGGCGGCGTGGCGCGGATCCGCCCGGAGTCGCTGCGGTCTTCCCCTCGGAGACTCCACCTCGTGCTAGAGAACGTGCAGGTCGACGGCCGGACCGTCCCGGCTGAAACGTGGTCCGGGAGAACGGTCGTGGTTCCGCCGGGAACCTCCGAGATCCGGTTCGAGGTCACCGCGCCCGCGCTCCGCAACGCGCGGCGGTTGAGGTTCCGCTACCGGCTCGAGCCCCAGGACCAGGCGTGGAGTCTTCCGACGGACGAGCGCCACGTCACCTGGCGGCGGCTTGCTCCCGGTCCGTACACGTTCCGGGCGCGGGTCGAGGACGCGGGCGGTGCCATTCTCGGGGAGAGCGCTCCCCTTACGCTCGAGCTCGAGCCGTTCTGGTACCAGACCCGGCTGGCACGCTGGGGGGCGCTGGTCCTCCTGCTGCTGGGGATCGTGGGAGCGGTGGCCTTCCGGATCCGGATGCTCGAGCGGCATCGGTGGGAGCTGGAGCGGCTGGTTGCCGATCGAACCGTGGCGCTCGCCGAGGCCAACGAGCGGCTGGAGGCGCTGAGTAGGACAGACCCACTGACTGGGCTCGCCAACCGCCGGGTAACCGAGGACGCGCTTCCCGTTGAGGTTCGGCTGGCCCGCAGGGAGGTCCTCCGCGAGGGGGTCGAGAACCTCGCGGAGTTTCGGGGAGTTGGTGTGGTCATGCTCGATCTCGACCGGTTCAAGGCGGTCAACGACACCCACGGGCACGAGGTCGGGGACGCCGTGCTCGTGGCCGTGGCCGGGGCCGTGGCCCGGACGGTTCGCGAGGTAGACGAGGTTGTCCGGTGGGGCGGAGAGGAGATCCTCGTACTTGCCCGGTCCGTCACACCAAGTGGTCTCGTGGACCTTGTGCAGCGGCTGCTCCGTGCGATTGGGGAGGTCGCCGTGCCGCTTCCGGACGGCAGCGCGCTGAAGGTGACCGCTTCCGCCGGGTTTGTCCCATACCCCCTGGCTCTCCAGCCCCCGGCGGGCGAAGACCGCCTCTGCGACTGGCTCGTCGGCGTGGCGGACCGCTGCCTGTACCTGGCCAAGGAACGGGGCCGGGCCCGGGCCGTGGGGATCCGCGTGGTTGGCTCACCGCCGGAGGGGCTCGACGAGGGAACGCTGGTGACGGTCCTCCTGAGCAACCCCGGCAACCCGCCCCCCGGGCTCGTGCTCGAGGAGATCATTCCGGTCTGATCGGCTACCATGGCGGCGGAGGTGGCCATGCGTTCCTGCCGAGCCCTCGTCGTCCCGATCCTCATCACCGCCCTCGTCCTTCTCGCGGCACCGTCCGCCCGGGCGGCGGGTACCGTCCGCAACGTCGTCATCTTCATCGGCGACGGAATGGGCGATGGCCAGATCGCCACCGCGGCGGAGCTCGCACCGCCGGAGCGGCCGCTCGTCATCCCCTCTGCCCCCGTGACGGGGCTGATGCGGACCACTGCCGACGGCGCCTTCGTGACCGACTCGGCGGCCTCTGGAACGGCGTTGGCGTGCGGATTCAAGACCACCCGCGGTACGGTGGGTCAACTCCCGGATGGCACGCAGGTCGAGAACCTCATGGAGGCCGCACACCGAAACGGCCTCGCCACAGGCGTAGTGACCACCTCGGGTCTCGTCGATGCCACCCCCGCAACCTTTTCCGTCCACGCTCTCCGGCGCGACCTCTACACCCGGATTCTCCGCGCCCAGCTGACCGATCCTCTCGATGTCATGATCGGCGGTGACTACGCGGCCTATCCGCGGGCCGCGGAGGCCCGGGGGTACATGGAGATGGTGGACGGCGCCGCCGGACTCGTCCCCGAGGGCACCGTCGTGGTGCGTTCCGAGGAGGAACTGGCGAAAGCGTCCCTCGATACGAGGCTGGTGGCGCTCCTGCCACCCCGGGAGACCATGAAGGACCAGCACGGACCGCCCCTCGCCGTCACGGTCCGTGCGGCGCTTCAGCGCCTCGCACAGAACCCCAGGGGGTTCGTGCTCATGGCGGAGTGTGAGGTGACCGACAGTGCCGGGCACGACAACGACCTCGGCGGTGTCCTCGCGGGTGTGCGGGAGCTCGACGCCGCCGTGGCTGTGGCGCTCGAGTTCGCCCGGACGCACCCCGGAACCCTGATCGTCGTCACGGCGGACCACGACACGGGCGGACTGGGGATCATCGATGGGGCCGGGCCGGAGGACGTGGAGGTCTCCTGGGCCTCTCACCACCACACGGCGCAGTGGGTCCCTGTGTTCGCCTGGGGCTCAGGAGCGGGGACGTTCACCGGCGTCTTCCAGAACTCCGACCTCGGCCCCCGGATCGGCGGCCTGCTCCACGTGGAGGGGTACCCGCGAAGGCTACCCGGCGGGGAGTCCGCCGGGCGCTGACCGTTCCCGCCAGCGTCACCCCTTGTCGGCGCGGGAGACGTAGGCTCCGGTGCGGGTGTCCACGACGATCTTCGTGCCGGGCTCGATGTACATGGGCACGGTGACCGTGATCCCGGTCTCGAGCTTCGCGGGCTTGTTCCCGCCGGCGGCGGTGGCGCCCTTCATGGCGGGCTCGGTCTCCACGACCTCGAGGACCACGGTGTTGGGCAGCTCGACGCCCACGGGCTGGCCGTCGTAGAAGTCGACCTGGACCACGGCCTCCGGGAGCAGGTACTGCATCCCGTCGCCGATCTGCTCCTCGGGCAACGGCAGCTGCTCGTAGGTCTCGAGATCCATGAAGTAGTGGTTCGACCCGTCGGAGTAGAGGTACTGCATCTCCTTGGTCGAGATGTGGGCGATCTCCACCTTGTCGCTGGGACGGAACCGGTGTTCCGTCTGGAGTCCCGTCCGGAGGTTCCGGAGACGGGTCTGGACCAGGGCGTTGCCCTTGCCCGGCGTGACGTGGGTTGTGTCCATGATCCGGTACAGCTCGCCCTTGAGCACGATCACCTGGCCCGAACGGATCTGGGTCGCGACGACTTGCATCGTTCCTCCTCGGCTGGGGTTGCGGCCTCGGCCGCGTGGAGCGGCATTGTACCCCACACCGGCCGCCCGGGTACAATCGCACCCCGGAGGTGACCATGCGCCAGGACCCCGTGGCCGAGCTCGCCCGGGCCATCGACCACACGCTGTTGAAGCCCGAGGCCGGGCCCGAGGCGATCGCACGGCTGTGCGAGGAGGCGCGCCGGTGGGGTTTCGCGGCCGTGTGCGTCAACCCCGTCTGGGTCGCCGACGCCGTCCGGGCGCTGGAGGGCACCTCCGTGGCCGTTGCCACGGTCTGCGGCTTCCCGCTGGGCGCCACGACCACCGCCGTCAAGGTTGCGGAGGCGGAGGAGGCCGCCCGCGCCGGGGCTGCCGAGATCGACATGGTGCTCCGGATCGGGCACGCCCTCGCCGGGCTCTGGGACGCCGTGGAGGCCGACATCGCCGCCGTTGTGGAGGCCGCCGCCGGGCACGGGGCCTCGGTCAAGGTGATCCTCGAGTGCGGCCTGCTCGACGACGGCACCAAGGCCGAGGCGGCCCGGCGCGCCGTGGGCGCGGGGGCGGCGTTCGTCAAGACCTCCACGGGGTTCCTTGCGGGCGGCGCCACCGTGCACGACGTGGCGCTGCTGAAGCGGGCGGTGGCGGGCCGCGCGCGGGTCAAGGCGTCGGGCGGCATCCGGAACCTCGGACAGGCCCGGGCGATGCTGGCGGCGGGCGCGGACCGGCTGGGAACGTCCTCCGGCGTGGCGATCCTCGAGGAGGCCCGGCGGACGTTCGAGACGGGGGGGTGAGCGGATTTCCGGACGCGTCCGGGTCCGTGGCGGGTCCAGCACGGGCGCCGCCGTGACAACGGGAAGAGCCGTGGCCCGGCGGCGGTTCGTCCTCGTCCTCGTGGCCGTGGCGGTCCTCGCCGTGGCACTCGTTTCCATCGTACGGACGATCCGGGCGTCGTTCCACCTGGACTTCGCCGTGTCCTGGATCGAGAGCGGAATCCGCGTAGACTCGGTCCCCGAGGGGAGCTCCGCCTGGACGGCCGGTCTGGCGGCCGGCGACACCATCGTGCGGATCGACGGGCGCCCGGTGGCCACCTTCTCCGATCCCGTTACGGCGCTGGCCACGGGACACCGCCGCGACCTGACCGTGCGCCACCCCGACGGCACCATCGTGGCCCGCACCCTCGTCCCGCCCCCCCCGGAGATCGACCTCGTCTACCTCAGCCGGTCACTGGTCTCGCTGCTCGGTCTGGCCATCGCCATCGTCACCGCGTTCCGGACGAGCCGGCGGGAGGCCCCGACCTTCGTCCTCCTGGCCGCTGCGGCGCTGATCCTCGCCGCCGTCCCCCACCGGACGGCGGCCGCCGGGGCGTGGCTGGGGTTCCTCCACCGGTTCGCCGGGGCCAGCCTCCCGTACCTGCTGCTCCGGTTCTTCTGGATCTTCCCGGACCAGCGCCGGTTCCCGCGGTCCATCGACGCCCTGGGAACGGGTCTCGCCCTGTTCTCCGGGCTGACCGCACTCCACCCTGCGGGCGCGACCGTCTGGCCCCGCCTCGCCGCTGTCCTCCGGGGGCTGTTCGTGCTGTCGCTCGCCGCCGGCGCCGTGATCCAGACGCACCGGTGGCGGCGGTCGATCCGCGACGCGGCGCTCCGGCGGCAGATCGAGTGGGCCTCCCTTGGCATGGTCGTCGGGCTCGCCCCCTACGCCGGGCTCGTCCTGCTGCCCAGGCTGCTATCCATCGAGGTACCGGCGTACTCGTGGCTCGCCGTCCTGCCCATCGTCGCCATCCCTCTCGGGTTCCGGGCGGCGCTGGAGGAGTACCGGCTGTGGGACCTGGAGCCGATCACGCGGGACGCCCTGACAGGCGCCTCGATGCTGGTCATCGCGGGGCTGACCTTCGCCGCGGTCAACCGGGTGCTCCACGTCTACGAGCGCGAGCTGGCGTCGCTGCGGAACCTCGTGGCCTTCGCCACGGGCGTGCTGCTCGTGGCGCTCCTGCTGCCCATCCGGCGGCGGGTGGAGCGGTTCCTCAACCGGTGGCTGTACCACGGGCGCCCGGCGCCCCGGTGGCTGCTGACCCACTCGAGCCGCGACCTGGCCCGGACCACGGACGCTGAGGAGATCCTGCACCGCCTGGTGACCACGCTGGAGGACGGGCTCGAGGTCGAGGCCATCACCGCGTACCTCCGCGACGGCGGGGCGGGGTTCCAGCTGGTGGAGACGGACGTGGAGGAGGCTCCGCTGGAGCTGCCCCCGTCGGTCCTCGGGGTGCCGTTCCCCGCCCCGGAGGAGGCGCCGCTGGCGGAGGCGGGTCACGAGCGCCGCGTGCCCCTGGAACGAGGCGGGATGGTGCACGGGCTGCTGTACCTGGGACGGCGCCGCGGGATCTTTCCCCTGGGGCGGGAGGGCCGGGAGGTGGTGGAGACGTTCGCCGCCCAGGCGGCACTGGGGCTGGAGAGCGCCCGGCTGCTCCACGACCTCAGACGGCAGGCCGACGAGTACCGTGTGCTCCACGCCAACACCCAGCGGATCATCGAGTCGTCGGCCGCGGGGATCCTGGTCTGCGACGCCCGCGGGACGGTCCTCTCGGCCAACGCCAGAGCGGCGGAGCTGCTCGAGGCGCCCGCGCGGGAGCTCTCGGGCCTGCCCCTCGGCTCGCTCGTGTCACTGCCCGGGGAGTGGCGCGAGCTGCTCCCCGTCCGTGCCGCGGGGATCGAGACCGTGACCACGGCCACGGCGACACCGCGGCATGTTCTGCTGACCGTCTCGGTGCTCGAGCTGGAGAGCGGGCAGTTCAACGGGCGGGTCGCCGTGCTCCAGGACGTGACGGAGCTCCACGACCTGCAGGAACGGCTCCGGGAGCAGGAGCGGCTGGCGGCGCTGGGCCGGCTGGCGTCGGGCCTGGCCCACGAGATCAACACCCCCCTGACGGGGATCGCCTCCTACGCCCAGCTTCTGGCGGCGGCCACTCCCGGCGACGATCCCCGGGCCGAGATGATCCGGAAGCTCGAGCGGCAGGCGTTCCGCGTGTCCCGGATGGTGGGCAACCTCCTGGCCCTGGCACGCGGAGGCAGCGAGGGCGCAGCCCCCGTCGACGTGACGGCGGCCGCCGACCGGGCCGCCCGCGAGATGCTCGAGACGCTGGAGACCGACGTGCGGCTCGAGGTCGAGCTGCCCGGGGGTCCGGTGACCGTCCTGGCGAGGCCGGGGGCCGTGGAGCTCGCGGTGGGCAACCTCGTCCGGAACGCCGTGGAGGCCTCGCCGCCCGGCGGGACGGTCCGGCTCCGGGTCACCGAGGAGGACGGCTCGGCCGTCGTCGTTGTGGAGGACCGGGGCCCCGGCATCCCGGAGTCGATCCGCGAACGGGTGTTCGAGCCGTTCTTCACCACCCGTTCCGAGCGGGGGGGGACCGGCCTGGGACTGGCGATCACGCGTGATATCATCGAGCAGCTGGGAGGTGAGATCACGCTGGAGCCCGGGCGCGAGGTCGGCACGCGGGTCCGGCTCACGATACCGTCATGGAACGGCCAGCCACCATCCTCGTCGTCGACGACGAACCCGTCCTCCACGACGTTCTGAAGACCCTTCTCGGGAACCGGGGGTACCGGACGGTTCACGCCCGGACCGCGTCGGACGGACTGGCCCGTCTCGCCAAGGATACCCCGTCGCTGGTCCTGCTCGACCTGATGCTCCCGGACCGCAGCGGACTCGAGATCCTGCCGGAGATTCACCGACACGACCCCGACCTCCCGGTCATCGTCATCACCGCCTACTCCTCCGTCGAGAGCGCCATCGAGGCGATGCGCGCCGGCGCCTACCACTACATCCCAAAGCCGTTCAAGAACGATGAGGTGCTCCACGTCATCCGGCAGGCACTGGAGCGGCGGCGCCTCGTGGAGGAGAACGTCCGTCTCAGACGGCAGCTCGAGGGCCTCGGCGAGATCGTCGGGCGGAGCCCCCGGATGCGGGAGGTGTTCGAGCTGATGAAGCGGGCGGCGCCGGCGCGGTCGAACATCTTGATCGTCGGAGAGTCCGGCACCGGCAAGGAGCTCGTGGCCCGCGCGATCCACCGCCTGAGCCCCCGTTCCAGCGGCCCGTTCGTCCCGCTTCACACCAGCGCCATCCCGTCGGAACTGCTCGAATCCACTCTCTTTGGGCACGTCAAGGGGGCGTTCACCGGCGCGGTGGCCAGCCGCCGCGGGCTGTTCGAGGCAGCGAACGACGGGACGCTGTTCCTCGACGAGGTGGGGACCATCGCGCCGGACACCCAGGCCAAGCTGCTCCGGGTCATCCAGGAGCGGGAGTTCCGCCGGGTCGGCGGGGTCGAGCCGATCTCGGTGGACGTTCGGATCATCGCCGCGACCAACGTCGACCTCAGGCGGGAGGTCCAGGAGGGCCGGTTCCGGGAGGACCTCTACTACCGGCTCAACGTCATCTCCATCGAGCTCCCCCCGCTCCGCCGCCGCCGGGAGGACATCCCGCTCCTCGCCGCCCACTTCCTCCGGATCTACGCCGAGGAGAACGAGCGTACGATCGACGGCTTCACCCCGGCGGCGATGGACGCCCTGACGGCGTACGCCTGGCCCGGGAACGTCCGGGAGCTCGAGAACGCCGTGGAGCGCGCCGTGGTGCTCTGCACGGGACGAACCATCGGGGTGGACCTCCTCCCACAACCCGTCCGGGCCGGCGCGCTGGAACCGCCGTCCGAACCCATGGTCCCGTCCGAGGGCCTGGACTTCAAGGACGCCGTGCGCGACTACCAGCGCCGGCTGATCCGGGACGCCTTAGAGCGCACCGGCGGCGTCCAGCGGCGCGCCGCGAAGCTGCTCCGCCTGAGCCCCAAGACCCTCAACGACATGATCCACCGGCTCGGGATCGACGAGGTCCCGGAAAGCAGCGGTCAGGACCGGCCCCCCGCGCCCCGGTGAACCGGACCCCTCCGGCACGGGGGCGCGCGACGGACGGCCTGCCACGGGGGCGCGGATACGGACGCCGACACGGTCACCGGCAGCGCCCCCGATCCCGGTGGACCGCCCCGGTCCACATCCTCCGTCCACTCACCCGGGGACGAACGAGACGATCTCCCAACCCTCGACCCGGAACACCCCATACCTCCCCGATCGGGACCGTCCGACATCCCGGCCGACCCATCAACCCTGACGAGGCCCCCCCGCCCAGGGCCCCTTTCACCCGTCCATTCGGGGACGAGCAAAGCAACGTCCCGCTTCGCGATCCAGAGAACCCAGCCCTTCACGATCGGAACCATCCCTTCGGTACAACATGAGATAAACAATGTCCCTTTCTCGTCGTCCGTTGTACCCCACTCACCCGCCCAACCAGGGACGAGCGAAGCGACGTTCCGACTGGCGCTCCAGAGAACCCGAGTCCTTCACGATCGGGACTGCCCCCCCAACGGAGCCCTCGGCCATCCAGCGATCGAGCGCCCCACGAGGAACGGGCCGGCGTGGGGGCGGGGGCGGTCCGGCGACGGAGGGGAGGGCAAGCCCCGGGACGGCCGCCGGTTGGCCCTCCGGGGAGCTTCACCACGAACACGGGCCCGGACCGTTCCGGGCCGGTGACGGGGCGGGCCGTGGGGGCCGCTAGCTACGCCTTCTCGAGCCGGGCGATGGTCGGGACGAGCACCTTTCGCCCCACGCGGTCGAAGAACACCACGAGCTTGAGCCTCGGACCGCGGCCCTGGCAGGCGAGCACCACTCCGGTGCCGAACCGGTCGTGCCGCACCCGGTCGCCGGGACGCCAGCCGTTCCCGGCGGCGTCGGTGGCCGTCGGCCGGACCCGTGCCGATGGACGCGGGGCGGAACGCCCCGGCGACGGCCGGGGGTGGCCCACCGGGGGGGCGGCACCGGGCACGGGCGGCCCGCAGCGCCGGAACGGGACGAACGAGACGTCCTCGTACAGGTCGGGCGGCAGGTCCAGGAGGAAGGGGGAGGGCCGCCCGGAGGTCGCCGACCCGAAGAGGAACCGCGTCCGGGCCGCCGTCAGGTAGAGCCAGCGGCGCGCGCGGGTCATCCCGACGTAGGCGAGCCGGCGCTCCTCCTCCAGCCCGCCCGACTCCCGTACCGCGGTGGCGTGGGGGAGCAGGCCGTCCTCGAGCCCGGCGAGCACCACCATGTCGAACTCCAGCCCTTTGGCCGAGTGGAGGGTCATCAGCGAGACGGCGTCGCCCTTGCCGGCGTCGTCCCCCTCCTCGAGCAGTGCCACGGCGTCGAGGAAGGTGGCGAGGTCCTGGCCCTGCTGGCCGGCCTCCTCCACCGCCGCCGCCAGCTGGAGCATGTTCTCCCGCCGGACGATCCTCTCGGGATCGTCGCCGTCGGCGAGGGCGAGGAGACCGGAACGTTCGAGGACGAACCCCACGAGATCGCCGGGAGCCAGGGTCTCCAGCTGGCGGCGGGCCTCCGCGAGGAGAGAGAAGAACTGCTCGAGGCCGCGCCGCGCCCGGGCCGAGAGGCCGTCGGGGAGCTCCCGGGCCGCGGCGGGCAGGGGAACCCCCCGGACCGCGGCGTGGTGCTCGAGGACGTCCATCGTCGCCGCGCCGATCCCCCGGGCCGGCACGTTGACCACCCGCCGGAACGCCATCTCGTCGTCGGGATTGACCACGAGCCGCAGGTAGGCCAAGGCGTCCTTGACGACCGCCCGCTGCCAGAACCGCAACCCGCCGACCACGCGGTACGGCACCCCCCGCCGGGTCAGCTCCTCCTCGAACGGGCGGGTCTGGGCGTTGGTCCGCATCAGCACGGCGATCTCCCCGGCGCCGGTGCGGGGGATGGTCTCCTGGATCCGGTCGGCGACCCACCGGGCCTCCTCCCGCTCGTCGGCCGCCACGAACAGCCGGACGGGGTCGCCCCCCTCCCGGTCGGTGAACAGCGTCTTGCCCCGCCGCCCCTCGTTGCGGGCGATCAGGGCGCCCGCCGCCGCCAGGATCGGCGCGGTGGACCGGTAGTTCTGCTCGAGCTTGACCACGCGGGCGCCCGGGAAGTGGGCCTCGAACGACAGGATGTTGTCGACCTCCGCGCCGCGCCACCGGTAGATCGACTGGTCCTCGTCGCCCACGGCGGTGATGTTCCGTTCGCCGTCCAGGACCCGCTTGACGAGCGCCATCTGGAGACGGTTGGTGTCCTGGAACTCGTCCACCAGCAGGAAACGGCAGGCGCGCCCGACCTCCCGGCGGATCGACTCGTCCGTGTTGAGGATCCTGAGCGCGAAGAGGAGCATGTCGTCGAAGTCCACCGCCCCGGCCCTGCGCTTGAGCTCGGCGTACCGCTCCCAGACCTGGGCGAGGGGCTCGCCCACGTCGGCGGGGCGCCGCCCCGCGTTGGTCGCCGCCGAGATCCGGGCGAGGAGCGTGCGGGGCGCGGCGGACTTCTCGTCGAGGCCGAGCTCCTTGACGATCCGCCCGATGAGGGCGCGCTGGTCGTCGGCGTCCAGGATCCCGAACCGCCGGGGAAGGCCGACGGGCTCCGGATGGCGGCGGAGGAGGTCGAGCGCCCACCGGTGGAACGTCCCGAGGAAGACGCCCCGGCTTCCGCCGCCGAGCAGGACGTCCACCCGCTCCCGCATCTCCCGGGCCGCCTTGTTGGTGAAGGTCACCGCTGTGATCTCGGTGGGACGGGCCAGCCCCTCGGCGAGGAGCCAGGCAATCCGGTGGGTCAGCACGCGGGTCTTCCCCGAGCCGGCCCCCGCCAGGACGAGCAGCGGCCCCTTGCCGTGGGTGACGGCCTCGCGCTGGGCCGGGTTGAGGTTCTCGAGAAGGTTCACGCGCCCCCCATCTCCCATTCGGCGAGGAGCCGGGCCCGGGCCGCCAGGACCTGGCGCCGGGTCAGGAGTCCGGCGAACTTCCGGGTGGCCAGGTTCTCCACGACGGGCAGCTCCTCGAGGTCGTGCTCGGCGAACAGTTCCATCGCGCGCTCGAGCCGGTCGTCGACGGTCAGCACGGGGATCTCCTCCGAGGCCACGTCGGCGGCCACGACGAGGTCCTCGAGCTCCACGGCGTCCAGGAACCGGCGAAGCGCCTGGAACGTCAGCGCGCCGAGCAGGGTGCCATCCTCGCGCAGCACGGGGAAGACGAGCTGGTCCGAGGTGGCGATGACCTTCAGGATCTCCCGGTACGGCGTCCCGGCTGCGAGGGTCACGGCGCGGGGCCGCATCACCTCGCCCACCCGGATCGTCTCCAGCAGCCTGGCCTCGGGGACCTCGCTGGCCGGCCCGCCCATCTCGGCGAGCTGTTCGTGGTAGAGGCCGCGCCCGAGCAGCACCCGGGCGACCACCATGGCCACGGCGCACGCCGTCATGACGGGGAGGATCACCTGGTACGACCCGGTCAGCTCGAACAGGAGGAGGATCGCCGTCATGGGCGCCCGCACGGTGGCCGCGATCATGGCGCCCATCCCGACCATGGCGTAGGGTGAGCTCGACAGCCCGTGGCCGGGGAGCAGGTCGACCATCACCTGTCCGTACGCCCCCCCGAGCATCGACCCGATGAACAGCAGCGGCGAGAAGTCGCCGCCCCACCCGCCGGAGCCCAGCGTCAGCGCCGTCGCCACGATCTTGCCGAGCGCCAGCGCCGCCAGGAGTCCGATGGTCATGGTCCCGGCCAGCGCCGCCTCCACGTGCTCGTACCCGTTGCCCATCACCTGCGGGAGCGCCAGGGCCACCGCCCCGACGGCGAGCCCCCCGAGCGCCGGCTTGAGCAGGGCCGGAACCTGCACCCGGGAGAACCACCGCTCGACGACCCGGTCGGTCCGGACGAACACCGGCGCCGCCAGTCCGGCCAGCACGCCGAGGCCGGCGTAGAGCACGATCTCCCACCAGCTCCCCACGTGGTACGGCGGAACGGAGAAGTGGCTGGCACCCTCCCCTTCCAGCGCCCGGCAGACCACCGTGCCCGCCACCGAGGCCAGGAGGACCGGCGAGAGCGTCGCCGCGGCGTAGTCGCCCAGGATCAGCTCCAGGGCGAAGAACAGGCCGGCCATGGGAGCGTTGAACGCCGCGGCGATGGCCGCCCCCGTCCCGCAGCCGATCAGCACCTGGCGCTTCCTCGGCGACAGGCCGAGCCGCTTCCCGATCCAACCGCCGAGGACGCCGCCCATGGCGACCACCGGTGCCTCCCGGCCCGCGGATCCGCCGGTCCCGATGACCAGGGCCCCGGCCACGAGCGTGGCGGGCAGGTACCGGAGGGGGATGCTGCCCGGCTGGGTCCGCGCGTCGAGCATGACGCCCGCCACCCCGAGCCGTTCCGGCGTGCGGAAGACCCGGGTGACGAGCACCGCCATCAGCAGGGCGCCGAGCGCCGGGAACAGCGAATGCCAGACGCCGGGATGCCCGAACGGGGCGCCGGCGGTGGCGGCCAGCCACTCCACCGCCCTCCGGACCACCTCCTCGTCGAGCAGGGCGATGGCGTGCCAGAACAGGATCGCCAGGAGCCCGGAGAGAGAGCCCACCAGGACGGCCAGGCCGAGCAGCCGGGTGGTCTCGGCGGTCAGGGCCGGCGCGACCCAGGTCCAGGCCGAGGCCCCCATGCCGTCACGGCCGCCGAGTCGCCATCTCACCGTCTCACTCCACCGTCACGCTCTTGGCGAGGTTCCGGGGCTGGTCCACGCCGTGCGCGAGCTCCACGGCCACCCGGTAGGCCAGCCGCCGCAGCCCGTCGAGCACGACGGGCACGGCCTGCCGGGTCCCGATGAAACCGATGATGCCGCACACGGGGGTGCCCCCTCCTTCCGGGCCGGCATTGTACCCCCGCCGGCTCCCGCGTACGGTATCCTTCCGTGCAGGAGGTGACCATGCGGTCCTGGATGGTGGCAGCGGTTCTCGTGGTGGCGTGCCCGGCACCCGTGCCGGCCCGGGCCCAGGAGGGGCCGTGCTCGGGGTGGACCGAGCCCGTGCTCGTGGACGTGGAGGTGCGGATCGAGCGGCCGGATGGCCGCCTCGAGAGGCTCCGGTTCCAGCGGGACGGGTTGACGATCCCCATGGGCGGATCGGCCCGCCTCGAGATCACCGGCCTCGACCAGGACGGCTACGAGTTCCCGGTGGAGCGGACGGCGCTGGAGATCGTCCCCGACCGCGACGCGCGGGGTCTCGTGACGATCCGGGACGACGGCGAGGGCCGGTTCCGGATCCGCGCCCGCGACCGCCGGGGGAAGGGCCGCCTCCTCATCCGGGCCGCGAACAACCTCAACCTCGAGTGGCCGGTGCGGGTCCGGATCGAGGGCCCCGGGGCCGACGGCTACAGCCGGGCGGAGGCGACCTTCGTCGCCACGGCCCTCTACCACGCGCTGCTGGGACGGGATCCCGATCCCGAGGGGCTGGCCGCCGCCACGGCCGAGATCGAGCGGGGCCGCCTCCGCGCCCAGGTGCGGGGGATGCTGACCTCGGCGGAGTTCCGCCAGAAGGCGTCCTCGCTCTCGGCGGTCCGGATGCTGGACCGCCTCTACCGGGGCCTGCTCGGGCGCGAGCCGGACGCCGACGGGACGCGGCAGTACCTCCACGACCTCGAACGCCGGCGCCTGGAGAAGGTGGTGCTCTCGATCCTCGACTCCGAGGAGTTCGCCCGGCGCCTCCTCCACGCCACCGGCCAGCGCCCCGGCCGTACCGGCCTTCGCCGCAACCCCCGGCTCCCGGAGTGAGCGGGCACGTCCCATAGAGGGACGGCATACGCTGGTGTCGATCTCCGAATGGATACGGATAGGGCATCCAGGGGTACGGTCGTGTGCGCTCGCGGAGCGTGATGTGCTTACTTCTCCATGCGCCATGGAACGGGAGGTTCGAGCGGCGGCAGGCCCGACGAGGCTCTCCGATGTTCCTCTGGAAGGAGCTTGATCGCCCGAAGAAACACGGCAGGCCGACGGGCCACCCGAATGGCCCCTTCGAACCAGTCGAGTGCGGCGCCCAGTCTTGCGTGACGCAGATGGGAGAGACTCTGCCGCAAGCAGTCACAGGCTCGATACGCCAACCCCCCACGCAGGATCCGTTTCTCCGATCGTGAAGCACCAGCGAACCAGTGATGAAGGACCTCCGCCTGTGCGAGCTCGAACTCGATCGCCGAATGTCCGGCCGTCGCGAGAACGGTCGCTCCTTCCGGCCGCACACGATAGAAAGCGATTTCCTCGTCTCGGAAGAGAAAAGGCCCCTTCTTGGCCAGATCGAGCCAGAGAACCCAGTCTTCGATCTGGAAGGGAAGGTTGGGAGCAAACGGTTGCTCAGCCAATGATGCCCGTCTCACGAGGGTTGCTGACGTGACGATGACGTTGGCCCGGACAAGCTGAGTCAGAGCATCGACCGGGATCCCGGGGTGGCCCGCACCTCGAATCGGCCCCGGATGTCTCTCGGTGTTCCCGAAAGACCGCGCCCGCGCCCATGTGAGCACAACGTCTTCACGCTGATCCAGGGTGCTCGAGCAGACGGCGAGGGCATCTGGCCGCCACACATCATCCGCATCGAGAAACGCCACGTACTTCCCTGTTGCCCGGGAGAGTGCCAGGTTCCTGCTTGCGGAGACACCACGGTTCCCGCCATCAGGATGCATGAGGAGCCGGATGCGAGGGTCCCTGGCGGCAAACGTCCTGATGATCTCCCCGGTTCCATCGTCAGACCCGTCATCGACGACAAGCGCCTCCCAGTCCTGGATCCCTTGTGCCAGGACGCTCTCGAGCGTCGCTCGGATCGTACTCTCTGCGCGGTAGGCCGGAATCACGACCGAGATCTGGGGCGTGCTCACCCGTCCCTCCCAGGGCGTTCAACGCCACGGATCCGTTCGATGAGCTCTTGGCGCTCGAGGGCCGTGAACTCCCAGGCGATGTACGTCGGTATGAAGAGAAGACCCCCCAATGTCGCGATCGCGAGTCGCATCCAGGGGTCCTGATCGGCTGCTGCCAGGCTCCTGACGAGCACTGCTCCCGCCACGAGAAGCGCACTCCCCCGCCCGACAATCCTCAGATAGATTCGCCTGGAGAACCCGATCGTTCGGGGGAAGAACCAGAGGTTGAAGATCAGGCTGACGGTCAGTGCGACAGTCGTTCCAACGGCAACTCCCAAAGCCCCGAGAAACCTCGTGAGAAAGATACTCAAACCAACATTCAGAACTCCGGCGAACAGACTGTAGATGACCAACATCCTCTGCCGGCCCATTCCAAACACCAAGGCGCTGGCCGGCGAGAAGGTCAGGATCAAGAGTTGTGGAGCGAGAAGGAGTACGAGGAAAATCTCGGCTTTCGTGAAATCCGGCCCAAGCCAGAGGCGGAGTACGTCGCCACCAGCTCCCAGCAAGACCACCCCGAGGGGGAACGTCAGCGCCGTGACGATCCGAGCCCCCTGGTAAAAGGCCACCGGGAGTGCTCCATGATCCCGGGCTCCCACACGCTCGCTTCCGAAAGGAAGAAAGAACGGGGCCGCACCATGGCCGATCGAACGGACGAGCTCAACGATTCTCCACGCGGAGTAATAGAGAGTGACCGTCGCGGGGGGGAGGAACCGTCCGAGAACGAGCGTGTCCGCTGTGTAGGCGAGGCGAACTCCCACCATGCTCAGAAATACCCAGAATCCGTAGCCTGCAAGACGACTCCACAATCCGGATCCGCACGGTCCTGTCTTGAGCTCGTCCCCTCGCCTCGGCTTGGCCAGGTGTGCGATAACCATATTGGCTCCTGCCGTCGAGACTAGACCACAGGCTGCTATGGTTGCCATGTCAGGAATCAGGGGCAGCAACACCATGAGCGCCACAAATCGGACCGTAAGCCTCCCGAGGAAGACCCAGTTCACGAGGTCATACCGGTGGATGGCCTGGAGGCGGGCTCGCACAGGCGTGAACCCCAGGGTCACGGCGGCCTCGAGGCCGACGAACAGAAATGTGAGTCCCATGGTGGGTTCACCCGATCCATGCCTCTCGAGTATCGAACGCACGGGTCCCGCCAAGAGGAGAGTGATCAACACTGCGCTGCTGGAGGCCACAAGAAAGAACCGCCGTCCGGCACGATCGAAACAGCTCTCGAGAAGATGATCGGCGCGGCCTCGAGCTCCAGCGATAAACCGGACGAGAGCGCTTCCCATACCCAGGTCGAGGAGGAGCAGAAACTCACCGAGCGATGCCAGGAAAATCCAGACACCACTCGAAGAGGAGCCGAGCTTGTCCACGAACAGTCGAAGGAGAGCGATATTCGTGGCCAGACCGAAGAAGAGGAGAACGAGATTACTTCCCAGGTTCCCGAGAAACCGTTTCCGGAACGTGGAGCGTACCGCACCGGTGCCTGGACCGCTCTCCTGTTCAAACCTCGGTTCCGGGTCGGTTCCTGCCATGCTGCTAACCAGGATCTTGGGCATCTGAACGCTGGGCGATGGGAAGGGCGCGCTGCGCCTCCCTCCGTACGCCGAACAGACGGCGCAACCGTCCGTCCACACCCCGAAGATCTCGCGGGTAAAGCACATGTCGTTTCATAAGGAGGAGAAAATCGATCGCCCGATTGTGCTCTTCCTGGAGGAGATCCCCTTCCTCGAGAAGTTGTGCAATGGCAGTGTCGAGAAACGCAGGGTGACCGAGCTCCATGGTGAACCCCTTTCGAGCATAGAAGGCATCACCGCAGACCAGTACCCGCTTCCCCATCAAGGCCGCTTCGAACCCCGCCTGTGACGTCAAGGTGATACACCCTTTCGCCATGCGGATCAGGCTGTAGGTACTGACACGGCTATCCTCGACGATCCTGACGTGTGGCAAGGATGTGATGCCAAGCCTCTCCAGTTCCCGGAACGTCATGCGGTTATATGGCTTCCCATCCAGGGTGTTTCCTGTCGCCTCCTTGGGGTGCAACCTGATCACCAAGATTGTATGACGGCCCTCCCGAACGGCCTCCACGACGCTTCGAATAAAGGAGGAAAGATCTGGAAACAACGGCGAATCGAGGACCACGGATGCATCGGTTGCAACCTGCCCGAGCAGGACCAGTGGGGCTTCTTCAGGGGGAATCCCGAGGAGCCTCCGGATCTCCTCGGGATCGTCGATACCGCCGGTTCGGTGTTCCGGACGTTTCGAGGCGAGGCTTTGCCGCCACCAGTCGTAGGTCGTCTTTCGCTCATCCTCCCCAACGACTTCGACCTCGAGCATATCTCCCCCGAGCCGCGCAAGCCGATGCCGGTTGAGAATGAATCCGCTCAGGTCATCCAGAAAGAGCTGGTCGCTCATCATTGAGTTTTCAAGTGCGATGACCCGAACACCAAGACGCCGAGCGACCTCTCGTGCGCACCGGCTGTCGAAGAAGCCTCCCTGAAACAGGAGGATCGCGTCGGGACGGATTCGCAGAAGGATCCGTTCCATGGATTGAAGACACTGGACGGCCTCTCCATAAACGTGCTCGACGACTTCAACCTGCGCAGCATCCGAAAGGTCCGGCTCGATCCGGCCCAGAAACGAAGCGAGACTGGCCTTGCACAATCCCCACAATGAATACCCTTTCCATGTGATGTCCCTGGGGTTGCGACCATCGAGACGAAGGGCGCGGGTGCCTCGTGGGATGACCTGTCCCCTGTCGATTCTGACAAAATCCACGAGACCGGAAAGCGCAGGGTGTGCGTACAACCGATTTGCCATCTCTTCGTCGTTCAGACTGAAGCGGTACCAGTCCATGTCGAGGACCAGCGCCCTCCGGTCTGGAGCCCGGCTCATCGCCCTGGAGAGAGCGAGAAGTGAGTCGCGAAAGAACGTCCTGTAGAAATTTGCCAGCCGCATCTCTTCCGATCTTCTCGAAGCTCTGGCTCGACCGGAGATTCGAGAACGCCTCCACGATCTTAGCATCCGTGGCGAGCTCCACCCGGGTTTCCATCTTCTGACGTACACTGATTCTTGGAGCTATGGACGGTTTCTTCGCTCATGCACGGCCACGGGAGAGTGCAGCGGCACGATCGAATGGACAGTGCTGGCTGCGATTACGCTGGACTCATCGCGTGGATTCCGGGTGGACAGGGTGAAGATCGCCCACGTCACCATGGCGCAGGTCCGCGGTGGACTGCTCCGGGTGATCGAGACGCTGGTGGGCGGCCACAGGACCGCCGGCCGGCTCCTGGTGATCTCGGGACCCGGAACGCGGCCGGGCACTGTCCCGGACGGTGTGGAGTGGTGGGAACGGTCGATCCACGGCAATACGGACCTTCGCGGCCTGTTCGGACTCCTCGGGGCGATCCGACGGTTCTCGCCGGACGTTCTCGTGATCCACGCCGGCGCTCCGGGCGAGCTGGCGCTTCTCGCGGCACTCTCCGCCCGGCGGCGGCCGACGGTGGTGCTGGATCATCTCCCGGAGTATCAGCCGCTGGGGACGCCGTGGCGGAATCGGCTCTTGGCGCGGCTCGACCGGAGGGCCACGCTCTGGCTCGCCGTCAGCCGGGCGGGGGCACAGGTGCTCGAGACGCGGTGGAACCTTCCCCCGGGAACGGTCGGGTTCGTGCACATGGGGGTCGCCGAACCGCCTCCGGGGCTTTCCCGAGAGGAGGAGCGCTTCGTCGCTCAGGGACAAGGCCGACCCCTCGTTCTCGGCCTCGGCACACCGGAAGAGCGAAAGGGGTTCCCCCTGTTTCAGGCGCTGGCCGGGCGCCTGGGGAACCGGGCCCGGTTTGCGTGGATCGGAGGACAGCGACGGGAGCACCGGGGAGCGGTGGAGCTCTGGCCGTGGACACGGAACGTGGGCGGCTGGCTCCGGGCCGCCGACCTGCTCCTCGTCCCATCCCTCGCCGAGGGTCTTCCGCTAGTGGTCCTCGAGGCGATGGCGTGCGGGACCCCGGTCGTCGCCGCGCCGGTGGGCGGAATCCCCGAGGCGGTCTCGGACGGCAGGGAGGGTCTCCTGGTCCCTTCCCGGGAGACGGGCGCGTGGGAGGAGGCCGTCGGATGCCTGCTGGCCGATCCCGTCCGGCGTGAGAGCATGGCACGGGCGGCCCGGATACGCTGGGAACGGGAGTTCACGGACGCCGCCATGTCGGAGCGGATGGCGGCAGTGGTCCGCGAGGCGGTCGCCCGTCACGGGGGGGGCGGGAGATGAGGATCGCCATGGACGGCAAGACGCTCCAGGGTCCGCCCGGCGGGGTCCGGCGGTACGTCCGCGGTATCCTGCGGGGGCTGGAATCTTTGGACGATGCGCCACCCGTGGAGGTCCTGTTGCCGGAACGGCACTGGAGGACGGCATCGTGGACGCTGCTGGGGCTCCAGAGGGCGTCCGCCCGCGGCTTCGATGTCCTGCACTGCCCGTTCTACTACACGCCACCGGCCCCCCGGTGTCCCGTGACGGTGGCGATCCACGACGTGCTACCCCTCGAGCACCCCGAATGGTTCCCACGGTCGTGGTCGAGCCCGATCCGGTGGCTGATGGGGCCGTGCGCCCGCCGGGCGGCAACTGTCGTCACCTGTTCCCGTGCGACGGCGGAGGCGATCACCGGTCTCCTCCGGGTCCCCGCGGAGCGGGTCCGCGTCATCCCCCACGCGGTGGACCACGCGCTGTTCGCCCCGCCGTCCGATGCGGCGGTCGCGAGCGCCCGGGAAGCGCGGGCCGGCGGACGACCGTACGTCCTCCAGGTCGGCGCCCTGGAACCGCGGCGGGGAGTGGACCTGGCGATCCGGGCCGTCGGGGCGCTGCGTTCGCTGTTCCCCGATCTCGTCCTGCTCCTCGCCGGCCCGGACCGGTTCACCGTTCCCGAGCTGTCGGCAGCCCCGCCGTGGGTCGTGCGGACCGGTCCCGTGGAGGACGCCGAGCTTCCCGCCCTGTACGCCGGGGCCGAGGCCGTGCTCTCACCCTCCCGCGGTGAGGGGTTCGACCTGCCGCTGCTCGAGGCGCTGGCGTGCGGCGCCGCCGTGGTCGCCTCGGACATCCCCGTGCATGTGGAGCACTTCGCGTCGGCCGTCCGGCTGTTCCCCTCGGGCGACGCGGAGGCGCTGGCCGCCCGGCTCCAGGAGGTGCTGGACGACGGCGACGGATCGGCCAAGCTCCGGCGGCGGGCGATCGGCCTGGCCGGGCGGTTCACCTGGGAACGGTCCGCCCGGGAGCACCTGGCGCTCTGGCGGGAGATTCTCGGCCGCTGACGGACCACGCTATGCTCGGTCCGTGGAACCGGCAGACTCGCTACCCGCTCCTCACCCACCGGCCCGACGGTGGAGGCGGTCATCCGGCGCGATCCTCGCCATGGTACTGCTGGCGGTGGGCCTCGAGGCCGGCGCCATCGCGTGGGTCCACGCCGAGCGGACGCTCTACTACTGGGACCAGATCGGGTACTGGGGGAAGGCCATCGAGTTCTCACAAGCCCTTCACGCCGACCCTGTCGCGGCATGGAAGACGCTGGCCCGGTCCGTCTCCCGTGAGGAGCTCAACCTGCTCCCCGCCGCCCCCGTCGGCCTCTGGATGACCGTGGCCGGGGAGTCCCGGGCCGCGTTCATCGCCGCCCTGGCCGGGCTGTACCTCTTCCCGGCCATCGTCCTCCTCGCAGCCGTCGTCCGGGAATGGAGTGACGCCTCCTGGCCGGCGATCACGGCGGGGACTGCGGTGGCGGCGCTGCTGGCCGTGCCGGCGCTGGGAACGGTCCTCAAGGGGTACGTGGGCGCCGGAGGGCTCCTGCTGGCGCTGCCGGCGCTGTACCTCGCGGGCCGCCGGCCCCTGCCCGACTGGCGCCCGTGGGAGGCCTCGGTCATCGGCGTCGCCTGTGCGCTGGTGTTCCTGTTCCGGAGGTGGTGGGGGTTCTGGGCCCTCGCCCTGGCGCTGACGGTGGCCGCGGAGCTCGTCCTGCTCCTCGTGGACCGGAACGGCCGGAACCTTCCCGCCATCCGGAGGGCCGTGGGCCGGGCCGGCCTGGCGGCGCTCGGCGGCGGCGTCGTCCTGGTCCTGCTCGCGTGGCCCCGCCTGCTGGCCATCGTCAGGCCCGGGTACGGTGCGGGGTTCTCGGCGTACCGTCACGGCACCGCACCGTTTCACGCCGTGGGAGAGACCCTCCGTTTCTGGGGCGCGTTGCCCCTCCTGGCCGTGGCCGCCGGGGTCGTCCTCTGGCTTCGTCATGGGGACCGCCGGGCGGCTCTCGTCCTGGCCGTGATGACCGCTGCCCCGGTGGGGCTCCTCTTCCTCCTCCAGGACCCCGACGCCCACCACTGGCTCGTGGTGGTCCCCGGGGGGATGCTCCTGATCGCGGTCTCCCTGACCCGCCGGATCGACGCCACCGGCCGGCGGGCCGGACCGGTTCTCGCCGCTCTCGCCCTCCTCCTGACGGTCTCGTTCTCGGCCTCGGTCTTCGCGCCGCCCTCCGTGCACGTTCCCGGCGTCCTCCGGGCGCTCTTCCCGGTCGGCCGCTACCGTCCCGCCGTCCGTCACGACCTCGACGAGGTCGCCCGCCTCCTCGCGGAGCTGGACGCGAGACAGCGGACCGCTCCGGGGCCCATTTCCGTGCTCGCGAGCTCGGGGACCTTGTGCGACGACGTGCTGCGGTGGGCCAACCGGTCGCGGGGGTGGCGTTTCCTCTCGCCGGGGAGGGTCGTTCCCGCGGCCCACGTGGACCGGCGCGACGGGTTTCCCGTGATGCTCCTCGTCTCGCGATACGTCATCGTCACCGTACCGGCGCTGATCCACCTGCGCCCCGAGGACCAGCGGGTCGTCTTGATCCCCAGGGCCGCGATCCTGGAGCGGCGGAACATCGGGCGGGCGTTCTCGCGACTTCCGGTGAGGTTTTCCCTCGACGGCGGCGTGGAGGCGTTCCTCTACGAACGGACGCGGCCAATCAAGGGTCCGGAGGTCGCCGAACTCGTCCGGGAGTTCGGCCGGTACTACTCCGTGGAGAGCGGGTTCTTCGACAGGCTTGCCCTGCTGACCGAATCGCACCCGCCCGCCACAGGGAGCGCACCGTGACCGTCGCAGCCGTGGTGGTGTCGTACGGGTCCCGGGAGGATCTGCCGGGGTGTCTGGACGCGCTGCTGGCGTCGGCGCCCCGGCCCCGGGTGGTCGTGGTGGACAACGCCTCGGCCGACGGATCGGCGGAGCTCGTCCGGAAGCGGTACGGCGAGGCGGTAACGCTCGTGGCGCTGGAGGAGAACACCGGGTTCACCGGCGGGTGCAACCGGGGACTGGCCGAGGCGGGGGACGCGGATGTGGTGGCGTTCCTCAACCCCGACGTCCGGGTGGATCCGGACTGCCTGGCCACGGCGGCACGCTGTCTCGGGGAGACGGGTGCGGCTGGGGTGGCCCCGCTGCTGCTCCGGCCGGACCGCCGGACCGTGGACTCGGCGGGGCAGTGCCTCCGGCGGTGGATCCTCGAGGTCGAGGATCGCGGGTACGGGCGGCCCTTGGCCCCGGCGCTCCTCGAGCCGCGGCCGGTGCTGGCGGCGTGCGGTGCGCTGGCCGTGTTCCGGCGCGAGGCGCTGGAGGCCGTCCGCCTGCCCTCCGGTGTGTGGGACGAGGCGCTGTTCTGCTTCTGGGAGGACCTGGAGCTGGGGTGGCGGCTGTGGAACGCGGGGTTCACGGTCCGGAGCTGTCCGGAGGCCGTGGCCGTCCATGGCCGCGGAGCCGGGGCGGCGCCGGGGAAGGGCCCGCTCCGCTGGCGGCGTCCCCCGGCGCTCGAGGCCCGGATCGTCCTCAATAAGTGGCGGGTTCTGGCGCGGCACCTCCATCCGCTTGATCTGGTGCCCCGGCTCCCCCTACTCTTGGGACGGGACGGAGGCCTCGCCGCGGCCGGTGTGATCCGCCGGCCGGTTGTGCTCCACCACCTCGCGGGCCTGCTGCCCGGGGTGATTGGGGCGTGGCGAACGCGGGTGCGCCGGCGGCGCCTCCGCCTGAAGGAGCTTCCGTGCTGATTCGCTTGCTGCTCGGTTTCATCCTGGCATACCTGCTCGCCCTTGCGGGCGTGCCGGTGGCACGGCGCATGGCGCTCCAGTTCGGAATCGTCGATGCTCCGGACGGGAACCTCAAGCGGCAGCGGGAACCGGTGCCGTACCTCGGCGGGCTCGCCGTGTTCCTGGCGTTCCTGCTGGCGCTGGCCATGGTGATCGAGTTCGACCGGGAGGTGCTCGGGCTGCTCCTGGCGGCAACCATCGCCGCCAGCCTCGGGATGATCGACGACTTCGGGGTGCTGACGCCAGGGACGAAGGTGCTCGGCCAGGGGGTGGCCGTGTTCGTGCTGCTCAAAGCCGGGGTGGCGGTCCACCTGGTGGCGTTGCCGTGGTGGGCCCGCCTCCTGCTGACCGTCCTGTGGCTCGTGGGGATGTCCAACGCGTTCAACCTGACCGACATCATGGATGGCCTGGCCGGAGGGCTCGGGGTGATCGCCGGGACGTTCCTCCTGGCTGTGGCGGTGATCGGCGGCCGATGGACCGTGGCGGCGTTCACCGTGGTGCTCATCGGGGCGCTGCTCGGCTTCCTCAAGTTCAACTTCCCGCCGGCCTCGATCTACCTGGGCGACTGCGGCTCGCTGTTCCTCGGCCTGACCCTGGGCGCACTGGCCATGGTGATGGACTACACGCATCACAATCCGCTGGGGTTCCTAGCACCGCTGTTCATCCTGGCGCTGCCGATCGTGGATACCGCGTACGTCACCGTGCTTCGGGTGCGCGCGGGCCGCAAGATCTACCACGGGAGCCCGGACCATTTCCCGCTTCGCCTCCGCAAGCGGCTCGGTGGCTCGACGGTCCGGGCGGTGCTCGTCAGCTACGCCGCTGCCGTGGTGCTGGGAGGCGCCGGGATCGCGCTGCTGTTCGTCGGCGTCCGGACCACGCTCTGGATCACCGGCGTCACGGCCGTCCTGGTGCTGGCCGCGCTGGTCTGGCTCGCCGCCGTCCCCATGGAGGACGGATGAGTCGTCCCGTGATCGTGGGCGGCGGCCTGACCGGACTCGTGGCCGCCGAACGCCTTGCGGTGCACGGGATCACCGCCCCCGTCCTCGAGCGGGAGGCCGGACCCGGCGGCGTCTGCCGCTCGGTGGAGGCGGACGGGTTCACCTTCGACCTGACCGGCCACCTCCTCCATACGCGCCACGATCCGGTGCGCGACTACCTCCGCACCCTCGGCGTGTGGGACCGTCTCCGGGAGCACGGGCGGCGCGCCGCCGTCGTGATCGGGGGCCGGTTCACCCCGTACCCCGTCCAGATCAACACCCATGCCCTGGCGCCGGAGGTCCGCCGGGACTGCCTGCTCGGGTTCGTCCGGGCGTGGGCCGCGGGCGAACCGTCGCAGGAGCCCGGATCCTTCGCGGAATGGGTGCTGGAACGGTTCGGGGAGGGGCTCGCCCGGCACTTCTTCTTCCCGTACAACGCCAAGCTGTTCCGGATCGCTCCGGAGGAGCTGACCGCCGACTGGGTCGGCCGGTACGTCCCACGCCCCTCGCTCGAGGAGGTCGTCGACGGCGCCCTGGGACTGCACCGGGGCCGGACGGGGTACAACGCCACATTCCGCTACCCGGCCCGGGGCGGGATCCGGATGCTGCCCGACGCCGTGGCCGCCCGGGTTCCGGAGCTCCGCACGGGGGCCGGCGTCCGCCGGATCTCCCTCCGGGAGCGGTGGGTAGAGCTCGAGGACGGGACGCGGCTGCCGTGGTCGCGGCTCGGCGCAACCTGCCCGCTCCCCGTGGCCCTCGATCTGCTGGCCGACCGGCCGCCCGCGGAGGTCGCGGCCGCGCGCTGGGCACTGCGGTGGGTCTCCGTGCTCTGCGTGGCGCTGGGCGTGGAGGGGGAGGCGCCCCGGCCGGAGCACTGGCTGTACTTCCCCGACCCGGAGCTGCCGTTCTACCGTGTCGGGTTCCCGTCGAACCACGGCGACGTGGCCCCGGCCGGATGCCACACCGTGTCCATCGAGGTGGCGCTGGACCCCGATCCGGGCGGCCTGGAGACCGTGGCGGATCGCGCGGTGGCGGCGCTGGCCAGGACGGGCCTGCTCGACCCCTCGCGGATCGTGGTGCGCCGGACGCTGCTCGTGGACCCCGCCTACGTCGTCTTCGACCGGGCGTGGCGCGATGCCGTCCCGGTGCTCCGGGGGTTCCTCGAACGGCACGGCGTCTTCACGGCAGGCCGGTGGGGCGCGTGGAACTACTCGGCCATGGAGGACGCGATCCTGGACGGATTCCGCCTGGCGGAGCGGCTGGCGGAGGCGGGGTGAGCGGCCGGGTCCGGGTGCTCCACGTCATCACGCGGCTCGAGCTGGGCGGCGCCCAGGGGAACACCCTCCACACCGTGGCGACCCTGGACCGGGAGACGTTCGAGCCCGGCCTGGCGTGGGGCCCCGGCGACCGGCTCGATGCGCGCGCCCGGGCGCTCGGGGACGTGGCGCTGTTCGAGATCCCCTCGCTCCGCCGGGAGCCCCGGCCACCGGCCGACTTCGCCGCCCTCACGGCGCTTCGCCGAACGATCCGCGCGTGGCGGCCCGCCATCGTCCACACCCACTCGTCCAAGGCGGGCATCCTGGGACGCGCCGCCGCCCGGCTCGAGGGCGTGCCCGCCGTGGTCCACACCGTCCACGGGTTCGGGTTCACACCGTTGCAGCCCGCGCCGGTGCGGGCCGTGTTCCTCGCGCTGGAGCGGGTGGCCTCCCGCTGGACCGACGCCTTCGTCGTGGTGGCCGCCGCGCACCGTGAGCTCGGCGCCTCCCTGGGGGTGCTCGATCCCGCCCGCACCCGGGTGATCCGCTCCGGGATCGACCTGGCGGCGTTCCGGAACGCCTCGGGAGGGCTGGGCCTCCGGGAACGGCTGGGGGTCCCTGCCGCGGCCCCGCTGGTGGTCCAGGTGGGCAACCTCAAGCCGCAGAAGGCGCCGCTGGACTTCGTGCGGGTGGCAGCGTCTGTGGCCCGGACGGTGCCGGATGCCCGGTTTCTCGTGGCGGGCGACGGCCCGCTCCGGGGACGGGCCGAACGGCTGGCGGCGCGGCTCGGCGTGGCGGACCGGGTGCTCCTGCCCGGCTGGATCGAGGACGTCCCCGCCGTGCTCGACGCGGCGGACGTCGCCGTCCTGACCTCGCGCCACGAGGGGCTCCCGCGGGCCGTGGTGGAGGCACTGGCCGCCGGCGTGCCCGTGGTGGCCACGGCGGTGGACGGCACGCCCGAGGTGGTGCGCCACGGGATCAACGGTCTTCTCGCCGTTCCGGGCGACGTGGAGGGGCTGGCCCGGGCCGTGGCCCGGCTTCTCGGCGATCCGGAGCTCCGGCACCGGATGGCCGCGGCGGCGCCGGAGGGGCTCGAGGCGTTCGACATCGACCGGATGGTCCGGGAACAGGAGGCGCTGTACCGATGGATCCTCGAATCGAGCTCGTGATGACGCTGGGAGCCGTGGCCGTCGGCCTGGTGGTCGGCAGCTTCCTCAACGTGGTGATTCACCGCGTTCCGCGGCGCCTGTCCATCGTCCGGCCCGGCTCGGCCTGCCCCGCCTGCGGTGAGCCGATCCGGTGGTACGACAACGTTCCCGTTCTCTCCTGGATCGTGCTCCGGGCGCGGTGCCGCCGGTGCGGTGCGCCGATCCCCGTCCGGTACCCCGCGGTGGAGCTCGGCGGCGCCATCGTGGCGCTGCTCGCGCTGCACCGCTGGGGATGGACCGTGTCCGGCGCCGAGGCGGCGCTGTTCGGGTGGGTCTCCCTGGCGCTGGCGCTGATCGACCTGGAGCACAAGCTGCTGCCCGACGTGATGACCCTGCCGTCCATCGCGGGCGGGCTCGCGTTCTCCCTGGCCGGGGGGATCGCCGGCCCGGTGGACTCGGCGCTCGGCGCCGTGGTCGGGGCTGCGATCCCCGCCACACTGATCGTCGTCTACCGGAGGCTCAAGGGCGTGGAGGGGATGGGGTGGGGCGACGTCAAGTACCTGGCGGCCATCGGGGCCGTGGCCGGCGTGATGGGGTGCTTGAGAATCCTCGTGCTCGCAGCCGTCGCCGGAGCGCTGACCGGGATCGCCCTGATCGCCGCCGGGAGGGGGTCGCGGGAGACGGAGCTGCCGTTCGGGACGTTCCTGGCCGCCGCGGCGCTGTTCTGGCTCTACGCGCCGCCCTCCTGGCTCGCCTGGATCCCCTGGTAGGCGGCGGTCACCGCCTGCTCGAGCACGGCGTCCTCGCCGGGGAACACGCTCCGGAGGTCGAGCAGCAGGCGGTCTTCGTGAAGCCGCCCCACCACCGGCGGGGAGCCCCGCCGGAGCGCCGTGGCCAGCTCCGCCTCACCCGGGAGGGCCACGGCCCACGACGGCACGGTGGCCTCCGGCGTCGTCCCGCCTCCGAGCGCCGCACTGGACGGTTCCACCGAGGCCGGCACACCCGCCGTGGCCAGCCGCCGTGCGAGCCGCCGCGCGCGGCGGCGGAGCGCCTCCACCGGCGTGCCCAGCAGCCGGTAGAGCGGGATCTCGTCCAGCCGGCCCGTCCGGTGGGCCTCGAGCACCCGATCCATGTGGACCAGGGCGGTCTTGTCCGGCCGGAGCGCCCTCAGCATCGGGTGGCGGGCGAGCGGGTCCACCCACCGGGGATCGCCCACGACGATCCCGGCCTGCGGTCCGCCGAGCAGCTTGTCGCCCGAGAAGCAGACGGCGTCGGCCCCGGCGTCCAGGATCTCCCGGACCGTGGGCTCGTGGGGGAGTCCCCACCGCCTCAGGTCGTGCAGCGCCCCGGAGCCCTGGTCCATGAACAGGGGGATCCCCCGCGCGTGGGCGAGGGCCGCCAGCTCGCCGAGCGCCGGCTCGGCGGTGAACCCGACGATCCGGTAGTTGGAGGGGTGGGCCACCAGGATCGCAGCGGTCTCCTCGCCGATGGCGGCCTCGTAGTCCGCCAGGTGGGTCCGGTTGGTGCAGCCGACCTCCACGAGCCGCGCGCCCGAGGCGGCCATGACGTCGGGCAACCGGAACGAGCCGCCGATCTCGATCAGCTGGCCCCGGGAGACGATCACCTCCCGTCCGCTCGCGTGGGTGGCGAGCAGCAGGAGGACCGCCCCGGCGTTGTTGTTGACCATCACCGCCGAGGGCGCCCCAACCACCTCGGCCAGCCGGCCGCGGATCGGGTCGAGCCGCTGGCCGCGGCGTCCCGCCTCGAGGTCGTACTCCAGGGCAAGGTATGATGCCAGTCGGGCGGGCGGCTCGGGTCCGAGCGGCGCCCTCCCGAGGTTGGTATGGAGCAGCACACCGGTGGCGTTGATCACGGCGGGGTAGGCCGGCGCGGCGCGGGACGCCAGGGCGTCCACGATGCGCCCGGGCAGCGCCTCGATCTCCCGGCCGAGCCGTTCGCCGTCCACCCTCCCGTCGCGCACCACCGCCCGGAGGCCGTCCAGCGCGCGGCGGACCTCCGCCACCACCGTCTCACGGCCCCACCGGTCCACGGCGGCCGCCACCACCGCCTCGCCGAGGAGGCGGTTCACGGAGGGCAGCGACCGGAGCGGAGAACCCATCCCGGGCATTGTAGCAACCGGAGGCCGGCGTGAACGGGTCGGAGACGCTGATCGGCTCCCTCGAACAGGAGCTCAAGGCGCTGATCCTCGAGTGGGAGCGGTTCTTCTCCGGCGACCGGAAGACGCCGCCGCACAAGGAGAAGACCCGCCTCGAACGGCGGATCCGTCAGCTCGCCGACCGGCAGTCGTTCCGGGGGGCGATGGGGTTCCGCCTCGAGCAGCTCCAGCACCGGTTCAGCACGTACTCGGCGCTCTGGGAGCGCCAGCTCCGGCAACGGGAGGAGGGACGCGGCCCCGGTGTGGCGCGGGGGAAGCGTCCCGTCCTGGCCGCCACCACGCCTGCCCGTTCCGGAACTACAAACGCGCCGGCCTCCACCTCCGTAAAGCGGACGGAGCCCGGGGGGCTCTACGAACGGTGGCTCGAGGCGAAACGAGGCCTCGGCCAGCGGCCGGGGCTGAGCCGGGAGCAGTTCGAGGCGCAGCTCGAGGCCCAGCGGGCCGCGCTGGAGAAGAGGCTGGGCCGACCAGTGGAGTTCGACGTGGCGGTGCGGGACGGTTCGGTCCGGCTCGCGGCGCGTGCGAGGAAGAAGACGGACCGCTGAAGGGAGCGCTGGATGAGACGAGGGGTCGTGATCGCCGTGATGCTGGCTGGGGGAACATTGGCGATGGGAGGGTTCCCGACGTTGGCAGGGACCCCGGAACCCGCGGCGGCCACGCCGACGCCGCTTCCGACGCGGAAGGCCCCGGTCTTCATGTCCTGGCTGAAGCCGGACGACCCCGGCGACCAGGTCATCCGTGTCTACTGGAAGAAGGTCGAGGCCGGGACGGCGACGCCGGAAGAGCTCGTGGACCTGGGAACGATGCTGTTCTACCGCGGGTATCCGAAGGACGCCGTCCGCATGTACAAGCGGGCGCTCAAGGAGGACGGCGCCCTTGCCGAGGCGTGGTTCCGGATCGGAACGGTCTACCACGTTCAGCGCAAGTTCGCCAAGGCCCGCAGGGCGTACCGGAAGTGCATCAAGCGGTTCCCCGGACACGGCTGGTGCAACTTCTTCCTGGGGCTGTGCGACGAGCAGCTGGGCTACACCACCGAGGCCATCCACTACTACCAGCGGGCGTACCGGTTCGCCCCGGAGCTCATGGATCCCGAGGTCAACCCGGCCGTGCTCTACTCTCACATCCAAGTCAGCGCCAGGGTCCCGACGCTGATGAAACGGCTCGTCACACGCCAGCTCCCCCTGGACTTCCTGGAGAAGGAGAAGGTCTCGAAGATCCGCAGCCAGTTCGAGCCGACGCCGACACCCTCACCGGAACCGACCGCAACACCGAGACCCTCGGCCAAACGGCCCCAGAAGACCCCGGCCGCAGTCCGGCCCCGGGCGGCCACACCCGTCGTCCGGCCGCGACGGGCCAGGCCGACCCCCCGGCCGAGGCCGAGCAGGAAGCCGGTCCCACCGGCCAAGGGTCAGGCCGGTGCTCCCGGCACCATCGGCGGTCTGCCCCAGCCGCCAGCCATGGGCGGTCTTCGCCCTCTTGGAGCCGTCGCGCCCGGGAGTCTGAAACCGTTGCCGCAGAAAGGCCCGGTGACGCCGACGCCGACCCCAAAACCGGACGGCTCCTGAACCACGCCGGGACGGGAGCGAACCGCTCGGCTGAACCGCTTGGTGCGGGCCGCGTCAGACGTTGAACCGGAAGTGGATGACGTCGCCGTCCCGGACGGTGTAGGTCTTGCCCTCGAGCCGGAGCGTTCCCTTCTGGCGGCACGCGGAAAGGGAGCCCTCGGCGAGGAGCTCGTCCCAGCGCACCACCTCGGCCCGGATGAACCCCCGCTGGATGTCGCTGTGGATGACGCCGGCGGCCTCCACGGCCGGTGTGCCCTCGGGGACGGGCCACGCGCGGCACTCGTCCTCGCCGACGGTGAAGAAGCTGACGAGTCCGAGGAGGCGGAACGACGCCGCCAGGACCCGGTCGAGGGCGGGTTTGGCGATCCCCATGTCCTCCATGAACGCCGCGGCCTCCTCGGGCTCCAGCGCGGCGATCTCGCCCTCCAGCGCGGCGGAGACAGCGGTCAGCTCGACGCCGGGCCGGCTCCGCCAGCCCTCCCACTCCGCCCCCGCGAACGGGTCGCCGGCCATGGCGTCTTCCGCAGCGTTGAGCACCACGAGGATCGGCTTGAGCGAGAGGAAGGTGAAGCCGCGCAACGCCTTCCGCTTCTCGGTGGAAAGCTCGAGCTCGCGCAGGGGCCGTTCGGCCTCCAGGCACTCCAAACACCGCCGGAGCAGGTCGCGTTCGGTGAGGAGCTCCGGCGCCTTCCGTTTCTGGATGTCCTTCTCGAGCCGTTCCAGCCGCTTCTCCACCACGAGCTGGTCACTGATCAGGAACTCCGCCTCGATGGTCTGAAGGTCCCGCAGCGGGTCCGGGGTCCCCTCGGCTGCGGTGATCCCTGGCTCGTCGAACGCCCGGAGGACGACCATCAGCGCGTCCATGGTCCGCAGCTGGGGCAGGTCGAGCGCCGCCCCCCGGGCCGCGTCGGCGGCCAGGCCGGGCACGTCCACGTACCGGACCGTGGCCGGCGTCGTCTTGCGCGGCCGGAACAGTTCTGCGAGCCGCTCGAGCCGTGCATCCGGAACCCGAGCGATCCCCTGGTGGCTCTCCGTGGAGTAACCGCCCGTCGCCTCCTCCAGCCCCGTGAGCAGATTGAACAGCGTGGTCTTGCCGCTCGAGCGCAGTCCGACGATCCCGATCTCCATGTCCCGGTCCTCCCGGACGGAACCCTACGCCACGGCCGGGGGAAGCGCAAGGAGGACCGGGGCCAGGGAAGCGTCCGCCTGGGCCATGCCCACGGACTCGTCGACAGATCCGGACACGGCCGCGGCTCCGGCGCCGCCCTCTGCGGGGCGCCGTTCTCCGCATGCCGGGGATGGGATCACTCCCGGCGGCGGAGGTCGCGGATCCGGTCGCGGATCCGGGCGGCCTCCTCGAACTCGAGCCGCCTCGCCGCCTCGCGCATCCGGCGCTCGAGCTCGGCGATGGCCTTCCGGCGGCCCTCGGCGTCGCCGGGCTCCGGCTCGGCCACGGAGAGCGCCTCGCCCGGGGAGCCGCCCGGGCCGGCGTAGTCGAGGTTCTGGAGGGCGACGAGGGGGTTGGAGACGTCCTTGACGATGGTCTCGGGTTCGATCCCGTGCTTGGCGTTGTACGCGGCCTGGACCGCCCGGCGCCGCCGCGTCTCGGCCACGGCGCGCTCGATGGAGCCGGTGATCCGGTCGGCGTACAGGATCGCCCGGCCGTGGACGTTCCGGGCGGCGCGTCCGATGGTCTGGACCAGGGCGGTCTCGGAGCGCAGGAACCCCTCCTGGTCGGCGTCGAGGATCGCCACGAGGGAGACCTCGGGCAGGTCGAGCCCCTCCCGGAGCAGGTTGATCCCCACCAGGACGTCGAACGCCCCCCGGCGCAGGTCCGCGAGGATCGCCGTCCGTTCCAGGGTGTCGATCTCCGAGTGGAGGTACCGGACCCGGATCCCCAGCTCGGCCATGTACGAGGTCAGGTCTTCGGCCATCCGCTTGGTCAGCACCGTGACCAGCACCCGTTCGCCCCGCTCCACGGTCTCCCGGACCTCGGCGATCAGGTCGTCCACCTGCCCCTTCGCGGGCCGGACGATCACCTCGGGGTCGAGCAGGCCGGTGGGGCGGATCAGCTGTTCCACCACCTCGCCGCCCGAGGCCTCGAGCTCGTACGGGCCCGGCGTGGCGGAGACGAAGATCGCCTGGTTGAGGCGCGCCTCGAACTCCTCGAACGTCAGGGGCCGGTTGTCCACCGCCGAGGGCAGCCGGAACCCGTGCTCGACCAGCGTCCGCTTCCGGGACCGGTCGCCGTGGTACATGCCGCGGACCTGCGGGATCGTGACGTGGGACTCGTCCACGATGCAGAGGAAGTCCGGGGGGAAGTAGTCGAGCAGCGTGGGGGGCGGTTCCCCGGGGGCGCGCCCGGTCAGGTGGCGGGAGTAGTTCTCGATCCCCTGGCAGTACCCGAGCTCCGTCAGCATCTCCAGGTCGAACAGGGTCCGCTGGGCCAGCCGCTGGGCCTCGAGCAGCTTCCCGGCCTCCTTGAACTCGGCAAGCCGTCCGTCGAGCTCGTCGCGGATCGCGGCGATGGCGGCGCGCAGCCGCTCCTCGGGGGTGACGTAGTGGGTCCTCGGGTAGAGGGGGAGCCGCTCGGTCCGGGCAAGGACCGCCCCGCGCACGGGGTCGATCCGCTCGATGGACTCCACCTCGTCGCCCCAGAACGAGACCCGCACCGCCTCGTCGTCGTACGGCGGCCAGATTTCGAGCACGTCGCCGCGCAGCCGGAACTTCCCGGGCGCCAGGTCGAGGTGGGTCCGCTCGTACTGCATCCGGGCGAGCTGCCGGAGCACCTCCTCCAGCGGCTGCCCGGCGCCGGCCTCGAACAGGTGGAGCATCCCGTGGTACGCCTCGGGGGAGCCCAGGCCGTAGATGCAGCTGACCGACGCCACGATGATGACGTCGCGCCGCTCCAGCAGCGAGCGCGTGGCGGAGAGGCGGAGCCGGTCGATCTCGTCGTTGATCGAGGTCTCCTTCTCGATGTAGGTGTCCGTGGTGGGGACGTACGCCTCGGGCTGGTAGTAGTCGTAGTAGGAGACGAAGTACTCCACGGCGTTATGGGGGAAGAAGGCGCGGAGCTCCTGGTAGAGCTGGGCGGCCAGCGTCTTGTTGTGGGACAGCACCAGGGTGGGCCGGCCCGTGGCCTCGATGACCTTCGCGACGGTGAACGTCTTGCCCGAGCCGGTGACGCCGAGGAGCGTCTGGGCGGCGAGGCCCGCCTCCACACCCTCCACCAGCCGTTCGATGGCTGCCGCCTGGTCGCCGGACGGCTCGAACGGCGCCTCGAGCCGGAACGGCCCGCTCACGGCGACTCCCCGTCCTCTGCCAGGAACCGCTCCAGGCGGTCCGCCTCGCCGGGGTCGAGCCTGCCGTCGGCCAGGACCTCCTGCGCCAGCGCCAGGAACCGGCCGTCGGCCGCCTCCCCCGCCGGGCCGGAGGGACGCTCCCGGAGCCAGCGGTCCAGCCCCTCCCGGAGCGCCTCTCTCCGGGCCTCGGGAACCTCCGGTGCGGGGACGTTGCCCAGGCGCACCACAGCACGCGCGACCACCGCCTCGACGCCCTTGCGGAACAGCAGATGCCCCCCGAGCAGCAACCCGACGAGCAGCACCACGGCCGCCACGGCGCACCCGGTGCCGGGACGCAGACGCCGCCGCGGCGGCGGCCCGTCCGAAACCCCCGCCGCCCTCATCGTCCGCCGCCGTCCTCCTCGAGGTAGGTCGACCCCTCGATCCCGGCCCGGAAGAACCGCAGGAGCTGGCGCCCCTCGGTGACGCCGAGCCGCCCCGCCCGCACCGCCCGCTCCACGTCCCGCCGCATGACGGCGAGCAGCCGCTCGGGCTCGTACTGCACGGAGGAGAGCACCTCCCGCACCGTGTCGCCCTCCACCACCTCCTCGACGCTCCACCGGTCCGTCTCGTCCAGGGCGATGTGGACCGCGTTGGTGTCCCCGAACAGGTTGTGGTAGTCGCCCAGGATCTCCTGGTATGCGCCGACGAGGAACGCCGCCAGGGTGTACCGCTCCCCCTCCCGCAGGGGATGGAGGGGCAGGGTGCGCCGCGGCTCCGCACCGTCCACGAACCGGTCGATCTTGCCCTCGGAGTCGCAGGTGATGTCGGCGAGCACCGTCCGCCGCACAGGTTCCTCGTCGAGCCGGTGGATCGGCGCGATGGGGAACAGCTGGCCAATGGCCCAGCTGTCCGGGAGCGACTGGAACACCGAGAAGTTGCAGAAGACGATGTCCGACAGCTCGTCCGGGAGGTGTCCCAGCTCCTCGGGCGGGTCCTCCATCTCCTCGACGCGCCGGACGAGCTCGAGACAGACCGTCCAGTAGAGCCGTTCGGCGCGGGCCCGGAGCGGCAGCTCCAGGTGGCCGAGGCGGAACAGGTTCTGGGCCTCCTCATGGGCCTGGACCGCGTCGTGGTACGCCTCCTCCAGCTTGCCCTCCGCCACGAGCTCCAGCGCCCCGGCCAGGTCGCGGATCGGCTGGGGCGTGTCGCCCTTCACGGCTACCGTCGCCGGCCGCTCCAGCAGGGCGTCGAACCGGGTGGCCCCCACCACATCGAAGACGAGCACGCTGTGGTACGCCGAGAGCGCCCGGCCGGACTCGGTGATCAGCTCGGGGTGCGGCACACCGGCCTCCCGGCAGACCGCCGCCACCCGGTACACCACGTCCGAGGCATACTCCTCCAGCGTGTAGTTGGTGGATGACTCCGACGCCGTCTGGCTCCCGTCGTAGTCCACGCCGAGCCCACCCCCGATGTCGAGCATCCGTAGCCCGGCGCCCAGGCGGGAGACCTCGACGTACACCCGCGCCAGCTCGGTGACGGCGTCCTTGATCCGCCGGATCTCCGACACCTGGCTCCCGATGTGGCAGTGGAGCAGGACCAGGCGGTCCTCCATCCTCCGCTCCCGGAGAAACGCCAGGGCGTCCAGCACCTCGGGGATCCGCAGGCCGAACTTCGACCGCATCCCCGCGGAATCCTGCCACCGGCCCTGGCCCCGGGCGGCGAGCTTGACGCGGATCCCCAGCGCGGGGCGGACGCCGTACCGGTCCGCGTGCTCGGCGATCATCCCGAGCTCCGCCGCCTTCTCCACCACCGGAACGATGTTCCGGCCCAGCTTGGCCGCCAGGACGATGGTCTCGATGTACTCGGAGTCCTTGAACCCGTTGCAGACGATGGGCAGGTCGTTCCGCCCCGCCGTCATCCCGAGCACGGCCAGCAGCTCCGGCTTGGACCCGACCTCCAGTCCCAGACCGTGCCCCTGGGCCGCGTCCCGGATCGCCGCCACAACGTGCCGCTGCTGGTTGACCTTGACCGGGTAGACGCAGGTGTACCGCCCCCGGTACTCGTTCTCGGCGATGGCGCGGGCGAAGGCGCTCCGCATCGCCTGGAGCCTGTCCCGGACGATCTCCTCGAACCGGACCACCACGGGCGGATCGATCCCCCGCTCCCGGAGCCCCTCCACCACCTCGTACAGGTCGATGGTCGCCCCGGCGCCGCGAACCGGGTGGACGAGTACGTGCCCGCGGTCACTCACGGAGAAGTACCCCTGCCCCCAGGCAGCGAACCCGTAGAGCTCCGCGGCCCGTTCCACCGTCCACCGTCCCGATCGTGCGGCCATCGTCCCTCCACCGCGCCTCGTGAACCCCGATTCTACCCCGGCAGGGGTCTGGGGCCAGGACGGGACTATACTGCCCCGGACATGGTGCCGGGCCGGATCGCGCCACCGTTGATCGCCCTCGTCCTCGCCGCGACAGCGGCCGGGGCCGGGGAGACCGGGCCGACGTTTCGTGCCGAGGCCGCGGTGTCTTCCACCGTGGCGGCGGGGGAGCGGCTCGAGATCTCCGTCCGCCTGACCAACACCGGCCCCGCGGCGTGGACGGCGGACCGGCCGATCCGGCTGGCCTCCCACTGGCTGGACGGCGCCGGCGATCCCGTGGTGTGGGACGGCCGGCGAACGCCCCTGCCGCTGCCCGTTCCGGCCGGCGGGACGGTGGAGGTCGTCGCCCGGGTCGACGCCCCGGACGAGGCGGGGACGTACCGGTTCCAGTGGGACGTGGTGGAGGAGGGGGTCCGGTGGTTCGGCCGGGGGATGGACCCGCCGCCACCGACCGTTGCCGTCACCGTCCTTCCGCGGCCACGGCGCCACGTCTTCGAGCTCGTCCGGGCGGCGTGGCCGCTGGTGATCCCCGCGGGCGGCGAGCGCCGGATCCGGGTCACCGTCAAGAACGCCGGCGACGCGCCGTGGGAGGAGCCCCGCCGGATCAACCTCGCCTACCACTGGCTCCGGCGGGACGGGAGGATGCGCGTCCTGGACGGGGAGCGTACGGACATCCCGTTGCCCGTCGCACCGGGGGAGAGCGTCACCGTTGCCGCCAGGCTCAAGGCTCCCAGAAGCGGTGGGCTGCTGCGGCTCCAGTGGGACGTGGTGGAGGAGGGCGTCTGCTGGTTCGGGCAGCGGATGGATCCGCCCCCGCCGTCGCGAACGGTGCTCGTCGTCCCCCTCATGCCCGTGGCGATCGCGCTCCTCGCGCTCCTCGTCCTGTGGGCGTGGCGGCGGCTTCTCCGCAGTGCCGGCCGGCCGGCCAGACTCCTGGCCCTGGCCGACATCCTTTGGTTCGTCACGGCACTGCTCGTCAAGCAAGCGTGGGTCATGGCCCAGGCACCGCCGCTTCCGGGACAGCGCTCGCTCCTCCTCTGGGCCGCTCCCGTGTTCCTCCTGGCCCTCCTCGCCCTCGGACTCCCCCAGAAGGTCCGTCCCTGGATCCTCCTCGCCTTGGGAACGGCGGCCTCGCTCGTCTTCTGGGGCGACGTGGTGTTCATGCGGTACTTCCAGGGGCTCCCCTCGCTGGCCCTGATCGATGCCGCCGGCCAGACCGGCCAGGTCACCGAGAGCATCGCCGCGCTCCTCCGGAGGGGGGACCTCTGGCTGCTCGCCGACCTGATTCCGGCGGCGCTTCTCGCCCGGGCCGTCGCCCGGGTCCGGCCGGCCGGCCGGTGGCGGCTCGGGGCGGCGTTGCTCCTCGCCGTGGGCTCGGTCCCGTTCGCGCTGTGGACCGTTCATGCGGCGGTGGCCGCCACCGGCCGGGACGTCCAGCGGTTCAGCAGTCTCCAGCTCGCCCGGCGCATCGGGGTGACGGGGTACCACCTGGTCGATGCCTGGGGCGAGCTCCGCGAGGCGGTGTGGAGCGCCACGGTCTCCCGCGAACAGGTGGAGCGGGTCGCGGCGCTGCTCCAGGCCCGCAGACCGCTCCGCGAGGGACGGGGACCGCTGTTCGGTGCCGGGCGCGGGATGAACGTGGTGCTCCTCCAGGTCGAGTCACTCCAGGGGTTCATGATCGACCTCGACGTGGGCGGGCAGCCGGTGATGCCGACGCTCCGGCGACTCGCACGGGAGGGCGTCTCGTTCGAGCTGTGCACCGACCAGACCGCCTACGGACGGACCTCCGATGCCGAACTGCTGACCGAGACGTCGCTGCTCCCCGTGGCCCATGGGGCGACCTGCTTCCGCCACGGCGACGACCGGTTCGTCGCGCTGGCGCGGGTGCTCGGCCGGGAGGGGTACGCCACCCTGTCCGCCGTCCCGTTCCTCGGGCGGTTCTGGAACCGCCGGGTCACCCACCCCGCCTACGGCTTCGCCCGGAGCCTGTTCGCGCGGGACTTCGCCCCCGGACGGAAGATCGGCTGGGGGCTCGACGACCGCGACTTCCTGGCCCAGATGCTCGACCGGCTCCAGGCGCTGCCCCGCCCGTTCCTGGCGTACACGATCACCCTCTCGCTCCACCACCCGTTCGAGGGGTTCCCGAAGGACCTGGAGGAGCTCGACGTGGGCCGCTGGGAAGGCACGCCGTTCGGCGGGTACGTCCACGCCATGCACTTCTTCGACACGGCGTTGGCGGGGTTCCTGGAGGGGCTCCAGCAGCGTGGCCTCGACCGGGACACGATCCTCGTCGTCTGGGGTGACCATGACGCCGGCTTCGGGAGAAAGCCGGAGCTCGCCACGGTGGTGGGGTTCCCGGACACCGAGCTCGGATGGACGCTCCAGGACAGGGTACCGCTGGTCGTCCACGTCCCCGGTGCATCGGCGCCTCACGGAGTGATCGTCCATTCGCCGGTCGGACTGTGGGACGTTCCCCCCACCGTCGCCGCCCTGGTGGGCATCGACCCGGGGCCGTTGCCGTGGCTGGGCCGGAACCTGGCGGTCGGGGCGGGCGAAGGACCCGTTGTCCGGCAACACGGCGGCTGGATCGACGCCCGGCTCCTCTGGACCGGTACGGCAAGCGGACGGTGCTTCGAGTGGCGAACCGGCCGGTCGCTCCCGGCAGAGGCCTGCGCCGAGAGCACGGAGCGTGCCCGCCGGATCGTGGCGGCGAGCGACCTGATCCTGAGAGCCGATCTCCAGCAGCGGCTCGAGACCATCCTGGAGGGCGGGGAACGGTGAAGGGCCGGTTCCGATGGCTCTGCCTGCTCCCGGAGGCCTCTGCCGTTGCGGGGATCCTGACGACCGTCGCGGCCGCCGCCCTCGTGGCGTGGAGCCGGTTCGCCCTCCTCGCGTCGGGGCCGTGGGAGTGGGACGAGACGCTGTTCGCCCGGGGGCTGATGCGGTTCGAGCTCGCGGCCCACTTTCCCCATCCGCCGGGGTTCCCCGGCTGGATGGCGATCGGGCACCTGATGCGTCCGTTCGTCCGCGAACCCCTGACCGGCCTCCAGCTGGCCTCGGCCCTGCTCTCGGTGGCCTCGCTGTGGCCTCTCGTGGCGCTCGGCCGGCGGGTCGCCCCCCCGATCGTGGCGCTCGTGGGGGCCCTGCTCGTCCTGCTCGCTCCGGGGCCGTGGCTCCACGCCGTCAGGGGGTTCAGCTCGACCCCGGCGGCGTTCTTCCTCCTGCTGGCCGCGGCGGGGCTGACGGTGGAGCAGGACAGGCTGCGGCCCACGGCCGTGACGCTGGCCATCGCCGCCGGAGTGCTCGTCAGGCCGCAGCTCCTTCCCGTGGGAGCGATCCTCTGGCTCGCGCTGGCAGACAGGGTCCGCTCGCCGCGGCGTCTCGCGCCCGGCGTGCTCCTATCCGTTGCCGCCGGCGTCCTCTCCCTCGTCCTGATGGCCCGGGCCGAGGGGGGGTGGGATCTTCTCTCACTGGCGTTTGCCGACCACGCCACCCGGCACTTCTCGAGGCTTGCCCACAACGCCGCCGGCATCGCCGACCTCGGGCTCGTGGTCTCCCTTGGTGGACCGGCCGGGTTCCTCCCCATCGCCGTCCTCGCAGGACTCGGACTGCTGGCGTGGGGCCGGCGACGGAGCCGGGAGGAGGGGGCCACGGCGATCCTCGTCGTCCTCGCCCTGCTCGCCGAGGTGCTGCTGCTCCAGAACCGGACCTACCCCCGGTACGCCGTACCGCTCGTCCTCGCCATGGGACCGCTCGCCGCCGGGGGCGCCGTGGCCGTGGCGCCGCCGGCGATCGCCGCCGCCGCGCTCGCGGGGCTCGCGGCATGGCAGGCCGCCACCGCATGGCCCCCCGTGGTGGAGCAGCACTCGACCCGGTTGCCGGGATGGAACGCCGTGGTCGTGGGGCTGGACATCGCACGGCGGCACCACACGGACGTCGTGGTGGAAGCCGGGCTGTACCCGTTCGCATCGTACCGGCTGTTCCTCATGGGGGGAGGCCGGGAGCCGGAACGCCCGCGCCTCGTCCTCTCGCCGTGGGCTCCCGAGCCCTGGGAGGGCATCGAACAGCCGTACGTCGTCGTCACCGACACGCCCCGGCGGTACCTCCCCCCCATCGTCCGGGGAACGCTGCGGTTCGGCGGGGTCTCCGACGCCCTGCTCCCGCTGACCCAGCGGCGGTTCCTCGAGGCCGAGGTGCTCGTGGCGCCGCCCTTGCCAGTGGGGACCTGGTGGCCCGTGGAGACGGACCGGAGCGGAAGGCCGTTCATGTGGGGCTCCACCGACGCCGCGCTCGTCGTGTCCCCCCTCCCGGAGGGAACCTGGTTGCGGCTGCGGCTCCTTCCGGCACACGGGCCGGCCCCGCTCCACGTCACCGTGGACGGCGAGCCGTTGCTGACCGTGAACGGTGAGGGCGGCTGGCGAACGGTCGTGGTTCCCGCGGATCGACTGTCCGGCCCTGCTCCCCACCGGATCGCCTTCCCGCGCCGGGAGGCGTACCCACCGGGGCGGTCGGACCGCCGGCCGCTCTCGGTCCGCGTCCAGGGCGTCGAAGCGCTGGGTCCCCGAGTTCCGTGGTCGGCTGCGGTCTGGGACGTTCGGGAGCGGGAACGGATCGGGATCGAGCTCGAGGGCCGTCATGCCCCGGAGCGGTTCGGGACGGCTGGGATGGGGATCTGGCTGACGCCCCACGCGACCCTGACGGTGCCCGCGGCGGAAGGTAGGCTCCGGCTGACCCTGTTCGCACCGCGCCCCGTGGGATCGGGCACCACGGTGCGGGCCGGGGACACGGTGGTGTTCGGTCCGGCGGACCTGCCAGCCGAGCCCACCACTGTCGAGATCCCCGTCCACGCCGACGGGAACGGCCGGGCGGAGATCGTGATCGACAGCGTTCCATACTGTCCGGCGGAGGCCGGCGACGGCACCGACCGCCGCCGCCTGGGCGTGGTCCTGACGGCGGTGGCGTTCGAACCGGACCGTGACGACCGCTGGCCGTGGGCCTGGTGAGGCGCCGGTGCTCCCCACGGCGGCCGGACGGCGGTTTGCCTTTCCGGCGGGCGTGAGGTCACGGAAACACCCCCCGCCGGGGCGGGGGGCGGTGGTTCCGGACGGCCGGGGAGCGATCAGCTCTGCTTCTGGGCCTTGAGGACGCACATGGCGGCCATGTTGACGATGTCGCCCACGTCCACACCGCGTTGGAGCACATGCACCGGCGCACCGATCCCGGCCAGGATCGGGCCGATCGCCTCCACGGTGGTATTGAGCCGCCACAGCAGCTTGTAGACGATGTTGGCCGACTCGAGGTCCGGGCAGACGAGGACGTTGGCGTCCCCCTTGATCCGGGAGAACGGGTATGCTTCCTCGGCGAGTTCCCGCTCCACGGCGATGTCCGCCTGCATCTCGCCCTCGATGATCATCCCGGGCCACCGGTTCCGTGCGATCTCCACGGCACGCCGGACCTTCTCGGACCGCTGATCCACGTTGGAGCCGAAGCTCGAGTAGGAGAGCATGGCGATCCGGGGATCGACCCCGAAGTAGGTCTGGGCGACGTACCCGGCCATCCAGGCGATCTCGGCCAGCTCCTCGGCGTTGGGGTCCTCGTTGACCGTGGTATCGGCGATGAACAGCATCCGGTCCTCGAACAGCAACAGGTAAACGCCGCACACCCGGCTGACACCCTCACGGGTCTGGTGGATCTGGAGCGCCGGGCGGATTGTATCGGGGTAGTACATGGTCAGTCCGGAGATCAGACCGTCGGCGTCGCCCTCGCGGACCATCATGTTGCCGAAGTACACGGGATCCCGGAGCAACTTCCGGGCGCCGTGGAGCGTGACACCCTTGCGCCAGCGTAGCTCGTGGAGGCGCTTCGCGTACTCCTCGGCACGGGGATGCTTCGTCGGGTCCACGATCTCGATGGACTCGGAAGGAATCTCGTGCTCCGTCACGAGGGTGCGAACGCGCTCCTCATCGCCCAGGAGGATCGGCGTGCAGATTCCCTCCTCCACGAGGATCTTCGCCGCACGGACGATCTTGACGGCTTCGCCCTCGGGGAAAACGATCCGCTTCGGCGCGGACTTCGCCTGGTCGAACACTACGTGCATCACCTGCCGGGTGCGGGACAGCCGGGTCTCCAGCTCCCGGACGTACTCCTCGCGGGAGGCGTACGGCTTGCGGGCGACACCGGTCCGGATCGCCGCCTCGGCCACGGCGGGCGCCTCCCACAGGAGCACGCGGTAGTCGAACGGCTTGGGGATCAGGTACTCGCGGCCGAACTTGATCGGCTTGCCGCCGTAGGCGCGGATGACGGAATCGGGCACATCCTCCTTGGCAAGGTCGGCCAGGGCGTGGGCGGCGGCCAGCTTCATCTCCTCGTTGATCTCCGAGGCGGCCACGTCCAGCGCGCCGCGGAAGATGAACGGGAACCCGAGCACGTTGTTGACCTGGTTGGGGTAGTCGGACCGGCCGGTGGCCATGACGACGTCGGGCCTCGCCTCCAGCGCGTCCTCGTACGTGATCTCGGGGTCCGGGTTCGCCATGGCGAAGATGATCGGGTTCTCCGCCATGGACTTGACCATCTCCTTGGTGACGAGCCCCGCCACCGAGACGCCGGCAAAGACGTCGGCGCCCCGCATGGCGTCTTCCAGTGTCCGGGCGTCGGTCTCCACGGCGAACCGCTCCTTGTACGGGTTCATCCCCTCGGTGCGGCCCTTGTAGATGACCCCCTTGGAGTCCACGAGGAGCAGGTTCTCCGGCCTGACGCCCAGGGAGATGTAGAACGACGCACAGGCGATCCCCGCCGCACCGGCGCCGGAGAACACGACCTTGACCTCCTCGATCCGCTTGCCCACGACCTCCAGGGCGTTGAGCAGCGCGGCGCCCGAGATGATCGCCGTACCGTGCTGGTCGTCGTGGAACACCGGGATGCTCGTGGTCTTCTTGAGCTCCTCCTCGATGTAGAAGCACTCGGGCGCCTTGATGTCCTCGAGGTTGATCCCACCGACGGTGGGCTCGAGCATCTGGCAAAACCGGACGATCTCGTTGGGATCGTGGGAGTCCACCTCGATGTCGAAGACGTCGATGTCGGCGAACCGCTTGAACAGGACGCCCTTGCCCTCCATCACCGGCTTGCCCGCCAGGGCGCCGATGTCGCCGAGGCCGAGGACGGCAGTGCCGTTGGAGACCACGGCCACGAGGTTGCCCTTGTTCGTGTATTCGTAGGCGAGCTCCGGGTTCTTCTCGATCTCCAGGCAGGGATGAGCGACGCCCGGCGTGTACGCCAGCGAGAGATCCCGCTGGGTCAGGCACGGCTTGGTGGCGACGACCGCCAGCTTGCCGTGCCGCTTTCCAGTGTGGTAGGCGAGCGCTTCCTCACGGGTGACCTTCTTCATCGGATCCTCCTCGGCAGACCCGGCGCACACGGCGCCGCAGGCTCGGGCGGCCGGGCCGTTCTCTGGTGCTGATACGGAAACCTCCTCCTTGCGGAAGGGCATGAGAAACGTTTCACAAGCGGAAGATACCCCCCAACCCGGGCCCCGTCAACCGGCACGCTCCCGGTGGCGTTCCAGGGCCAGTTCCAGCAGCCGTTCCACCAGCGCGGCGTACGGCAGCCCACTGGCCTCCCACAACTTCGGAAACATCGAGATCGGCGTGAACCCGGGGATCGTGTTGACCTCGTTGACGAGGTACCGTCCCGTTCCCCGTTCGAGGAACAGGTCGACCCGGGCCATACCCTCGCACCCCAGGCTCCGGTACGCCGCCACCGCGAGCGTCTCCGCTCGCTCCCGCTCCTCGTGATCCAGCGGCGCCGGGACGAGCAGGCGGCAGGCGTCGTCCAGATACTTGTCCGCGTAGTCGTAGAACGCGTGGCCGGGGACCACCTCCCCCGGGACCGCGGCCCGCGGCTCATGGTTCCCGATGACGGGGACCTCGATCTCCTGCGCATCGACCCCCCTCTCCACCACAACGAGGGTGTCGTGCCGGAACGCCTCCTCCAGCGCCGCGACCACCCCGTCCGGCGTCTCGACCTTCGAGATCCCAACGGAGGAGCCGAGCCGTGCGGGCTTGACGAACAGGGGGAACCCGAGCCCCGTGCAGGCGCCGGCGACGGTCCCGGAGCCGGCCCGGAACTCGTGCCGGGAGAGCTCGATCCAGTCCGGGGTGTCGAGTCCGGCGGCGGCGAGGAGCCGCTTGGTCAGCGCCTTGTCCATGCAGACCGCCGAGGCGGCCACCCCGCACCCGACGTAGGGAACGCCCAAGGTCTCCAGCAGGCCCTGGATCGTGCCGTCCTCGCCGTACGGGCCATGGAGCACGGGGAAGGCCACGTCGAGCTGCCCCCCGAGCAACGACGGGGCGAGCCGATCCATCCCCTCGAAAGGGACCACCGAGTCGGTCCGGTCCCCCGAACGATCGAGGACCTCTGCCGACACCTCGGCCCCGGCCCACAGGCCCCGCCGGTCGATGGCCATCGGAACGACGTCGTGGCTGCGCTCCTCAAGGGCGTTCCGGACCGCCCGCGCCGAGACGATGCTGACCTCGTGCTCGCCGGAGCGCCCGCCGAAGATCAACCCGACGCGCATCTCAGTCGATGGTCTTGCCGACCCCGAACAGCGTCCCGATCAGCGTCCGCACCGCGCGGGGATCCTTCTGTTCGAGGATCTTCTCGACCTCCCCGCGGTCGAAGAACATCCCGCCGCAGGAAAAGCAGTGGTCCACCTGGACGCCCCGGAACTCGACCTCCTCGAGCTCCATGCCGCACTTGGGACAGCGCATCCAGTGGGTCTGCTTGAGACGCTGACGTTCCCTTTCCTCCATCGCCTTCTTCGCGGCCTCGCACGCGGCGAGCCGCCGTTCAGCCTCCTGCTTGAGGAAGTACGCCTCCTCCTTCTCGCTCGGTGTCCATTCCGCCATGGTGCCTCCCTGCGGCGATTGTACCGGAGCCCGGGTGCGCTACCATCGGGGGGTGGCACGTGTCAGGACGGGACTGGTCCGGCTCCTGGAGCACCCGGAGCTGATCGGCGGGCGGCGCTGGGCGCTGCTCGCCAACCAGGCGGCGGTGACGCCGGGGCTCGTCCCTGCGCGCGAGGCGCTGCTCGCGACGGGGTGCGGGCCGCTGGTGCGGCTGTTCGCGCCGGAGCACGGCCTCGACGGTGTGGCCCAGGACATGGAGGCGGTGGGCGACGAGATCGACCCGCTGACCGGCGTCCCGGTCATCTCGCTCTACGGTGACTCCGAGGAGACGCTGGTCCCCTCCGAGGAGGACCTGGAGGACGTCGACGTGCTCGTAGTGGACCTGCCGGACATCGGTGCCCGGCACTACACCTTCGCCGCGACCATGGTGCTCGCCATGGACCCCTGCCTGGCGGTGGGGACCGAGATGATCGTGCTCGACCGGCCGAACCCGATCACGGGAGGGCACCGGGAGGGTGGTCTCGTGCACGATGGGTTCCGGTCGTTCGTCTCCCTGCTCAACATGCCGGTCCGCCACGGCCTGACCCTGGGCGAGCTGGCTCTGGCCTGGCACGGGACGCACTGCCCCGCCCTCCACATGACGGTGGTCCGGTGCGAGGGGTGGCGGCGGAACCAGTGGTGGGACGAGACGGGCCTCCCGTGGGTCCCGCCGAGCCCGAACATGCCGACCCCCGAGACGGCGCTCCTCTACCCGGGGCTCTGCCTCGTGGAGGCGACCACCCTCTCGGAGGGCCGCGGGACGACGCGGCCGTTCCACCTCGTGGGCGCCCCGGGAATCGACCCGTTCGAGCTCGCGGGAGTCCTGCGGCGCCTGGACCTGCCGGGGCTGGGGTTCCGTCCTGCGCGGTTTCGCCCGGAGTTCGGCAAGCACGCCGGCGCCGTCTGCGGCGGCGTGGAGATCCACGTACTCGACCGGGAGGCCGTCCGGCCCGTGGAGGCTGGGGTCCTGCTGCTCGCCACGATCCGGGAACGGTTCCCCGGCGCGTTCGGCTGGCGGCCCGATCCGTACGAGTTCGTCACCGACGTGCCCGCCATCGACCTCCTGACGGGGTCGGACGCCGTGCGCCGGGTCCTCGATGGGGACGGGCTGCTCGAGCCGGTCCTGGAGGGGTGGCGGCGCGAGGTGGCCTCGTTCGAGGCCACCCTGGGGACGCTGCTGTACCGCTAAGCCTGGAGGACGGCGACCCGTGCGGGGACGGCGCGGCGCACGGGGCGGCGCCACCGGGAGGTGGGTGGGCGGCGTGCCCCGCCGGTCCGCGACCGGTCCCCGCCGGGATCAGTCGAACTGGTTGCGCAGGATCGCCGGGACCTCGTACTCCCCGGTGACGTTGATCCCGTACTCGCTGTTGGGACCACCGGGCAGCCCGAACGCCCTGCGGGGTGTCCGTTCGGGTTCGGTCCTCTGCTGCACGGCGGATCGTTCCAGCCCTTCCTCGAGTCCCTCGCCCCTGCGGAACCCCGTTGCGATCACCGTCACCTGGATCGCGTCGCCGAGCGACGGGTCCACCACGGCACCGAACAGGATCGTTGCGTCGGGGTGGGCCCCCTCGGTGATGATCTCGGCAGCCTCGTTGATCTCGTTGAGCGTGACCTCTTCCCCACCCGTGATGTTCATCAGGATCCCGCGGGCACCGGCGAGGCTCGTCTCCTCGAGCAGCGGCGACGCCACGGCCTGCTGGGCGGCCTCCACGGCGCGGTGCTCGCCCGAGGCGGTTCCGATCCCCATGATGGCGTGGCCCATCCCCTGCATCACCGTGCGGACATCGGCGAAGTCACGGTTGATCAGCCCCGGCTTCGTGATGATGTCGGCGATCCCCTGCACGGCCTGCCGGAGAACGTCGTCGGCGATCCGCATCGCCTCGGGGAACGAGGTGGTGCGCTCGACGAACTTGAGCAACCGGTCGTTGGGGATGGTGATCAGCGTGTCCACGGCCCCGGAGAGGGCGCGGATCCCTTCCTCGGCCACCGCCATCCGGCGGGACCCCTCGAAGGTGAACGGCTTGGTGACCACGGCGACGGTCAGCGCCCCGACGTCCGCCGCGAGCTGGGCGATCACCGGCGCGGCGCCGGTACCCGTGCCACCGCCCATACCGCAGGCGATGAACACCATGTCGGCGCCCTCCACGAGGTCCACGATCCGCTCCGTGTCCTCGGCGGCCGCCTTCTGGCCGACCTCGGGGTTGGCCCCCGCGCCGAGGCCCCGGGTCAGCTTGGGACCGAGCTGGAGCTTGATCGGCGCCTTGCTCTGGGACAGCGCCTGGGCGTCGGTGTTGGCCGCGATGAACTCAACACCCTCGAGGCCGGCCTCGATCATCCGGTTGACCGAGTTGCAGCCACCGCCCCCCACGCCGATCACCTTGATGATCGCCGGGGAGCGCGCCTCGTCGAGCTGGATGCTCGGCCCCTCCTGCGGGACCGCTCCGGTGTCCGGGGACCTCTCGTCCCCCATGTCCATGATCGGGTCGTCGAGTCTGATGTTCACGATCCACCTCCCATTTCGAAGATCTCACCAAACGTTCTGCGGAGCCATGCCAGCAATCTGCCGGACACGTTCTCCGGTTCCTTCCTTCGTGTTGCACCCCGCTCCGCGTGAAGCCGGATCAGGCCACACGCCACGGCCCACGCCTCGCTGTTCACCGGATCTGCAAGCTCCTGGAGGTTGCGCGGCCGGCCGCGCCGGGCCCGGTGCCCCAGGATCCCCTCCGCCATGTCCGCGAGACCGTCCAGGAGCGCCCCCGCCCCGGTGAGCACGATCCCGGCGCGGGGGACGTTCTCCAGCTGGAACTCCACCAGCGGCCGGTGGATCGCCACCAGCAGCTCCTTCGCCCGGGCCTCGAGGATCTCGGTCACGTACCCTGCGGGATAGACGCGGTTGGCCTCGCCACCCAGCGGCGGCGCCTCCACGGCAGCGTCCGGATTCTCGCGGCCCGTCTCCATGCCGACCCGCCGCTTGATCTCCTCCGCCGACCGGCTCGGGGTCCGGAGGATCGCCGCGAGATCGTTCGTGAAGTTGCGGCCACCGAGCGGGATGCAACCCGCCGCCACGACGGCCCCCTCCTGGAAGACGGTCCACTCGGTGGTCCCCAGCCCGATGTCGATCAGGAGACAGCCGAGCTCGAGCTCGTCGGGGGTCAGCACCGCGGCGGCAGCGGCCAGCGGCTCGAAGTAGACGGCCTCCACCTCGATGCCGGCGGCGTACACGGCCTCGGTGACCGAGTCCCAGTGCGTCCGGTGGGTGTGCAGGACGTATGCCTCCGCCTGGAGCTCCCGCGCGGGGAGCCCGATGGGCTCCCGAATCCCACCCTGCCCGTCCACCGCAAACCCCATGGGGATGACGTCGAGCACGGTGTAGTCCGCCGGTCTCCTGAACAGCTTGCACCGCTCGAGGACCGCATCACGGTCGGAACGGGCCACCCGCCCGTCGGCGCCCTCGACGATGACCGCAGCGTTGACGCGCCAGCCGACGATGGACGGTCCACCGAGCCCGACGATCGCGCGTTCCACGGGGACGGAAGCCATGGCCTCCGCCTCCTCCGCGGCGGTCCGGATCGCATCGGTCACCGCCTCCATCTCGGCCACCACACCCTTGGGTGCTCCCGCGTGGGTGGCCTGGCCGCTCCCCAGGACCCGCAGCCCGTCGGGAACCGGCACGCCCACCACGACGCGGACCGCCTCCGAGCCGACGTCGATGCCGACGAGGGGGGTGGGCTCGGTCATGATCCCACCTCCTTCTCCGGCCCAACCACCACACGGTCCGGGGCCGCCACGTCGAGGAACGTCACACCGGGCCGCGGCGAAACGATCCGGCGGGCCGCGGTCTCGGAGGGCGAGCCCTCCAGCGCCGCGAGAACGCGAACAGTCCGGGAACCGCTCTCCGTCCACGCCTCGATCTCGCCGGGCAGGACGATGCGAAGCCGGGTCACCGGGCCGAGCCCGAGCCGCTCCAGACGGTCTCCTGCTTCCAGCACCCGGCGGACCGTCGCCACGTCGCCGCGGGGCGGTTCGATGACCGGCGCGACCGGTTCATCCAGTCTGGGGCCTGCGGTGCCGTCCTCGCACAGACCGTGCCACCCCACTCCAGTCCGCACCGACCCCGCCACGGTGCAGACGTCCCACCGGACGTCCACCGTCCCATCGAGCCCGCGGCGGATCTCAACGTCCTTCATCCCGGGCCACGCCTCCACCTGGTGCCGGATCCAGCCGAGATCGAGCCACAGGAGCGGGAACCCCTCCAACGAGGTCAGGTTGCGCTGGAGCGTGGCCGGGGTGTTCCCAGGAAGCCGGACCGAGCGGACGGTCCACCGTGGCAGGAGCGTTGTCAGCACGAGGAGGACCAGCACCGCCGGGACCACTGCTCCGCTGCGCCGCCGGCGGGTGCGCGGCCTGCGGACCGATTCGGGGAACGGGGGACGGGACGGCATCATGCGGCACCTCCCAGCCACCGTTCTCCCACCGTCCGGACGGGGCCGGCGCCCAACGTCAGCAGGAGATCGCCTGGGCCGAGGATATCCTCCGCGGCTTCCACCGCCCCGGCGTACGACGACGCCATCACGGGGGCCGGCCCGCCGGCGGTCTGGACGGCCCGGGCGACGAGCCCGGAATCCACCCCCGGCCTCGGGGCTTCCCGCGCCGGGTAGACGGGGAGCAGCACGAGGCGATGGACGCCAGCAAGGGCGGTACCGAACCCGCCGGCGAACGCCTCGGTCCTCGAGTACAGGTGGGGCTCGAACACGGCGACGAGCCGCCGGCCGGGCCACGCCTGCCGGACGGCCTCCAGCGTCGCGGCGATCTCCGTCGGGTGGTGGGCGTAGTCGTCGAGCACGAGCACGCCATCCCGCTCGCCGAGCCGCTCGAGCCGGCGCTCGACGCCGGGGAACCGCGGGAGCGCCCGGGCCACGTCCCCGGGCTCCGCGCCCGCCTCGAGCGCCGCGGCGGTGGCCGCGAGCGCGTTGACGACGTTGTGCCGGCCGGGCAGCGGGAGGGTGGTCTCCAACAGCGGGCGGTCCCCGAGAACGATGCCGAACCGCCACCCGCCTTCCACGGCCTCCAGCTCCACGGCCCGGAGCGCCGCGCCGGCCGAGAGGCCGTAGGCGAGAACCGGACGTTCCGCCCGCCGGGCCACTGCCGCGGCGCCGGGGTCGTCCGCGCAGGCGATCACCCGGCCCCAGAACGGGACGCGGGACGCCAGCTCGCTGAACGCATCGAGAAGCGCCGCTTCCGTTCCGTACACGTCCAGGTGCTCGGCTTCGACGTTGGTGATCACGACCCATGCAGGGTGAAGCGCGAGAAAGGTGCGGGCGTACTCGTCGGCCTCACAGACCAGGACGTCGCCGCGGCCTGTGGCCGCATGGCCGTGGAGGAACAGGGCACGCCCCCCAAGGATCGCTGCGGGATCCAGGCCAGCTTCCCGGAGGAGGAACGTCGTCATCGCCGCCGTGGTGGTCTTGCCGTGGGTCCCCGCCACGGCGAGGCCGTACCGGCCGCGCATCGCCTCGGCCAGCAGCTCGCCGCGGGAGACCACGGGCACCCCGCGCCGCAGGGCCTCGGCCACCTCCGGTTCGTCCTCCGGGACGGCCGCCGAGACCGCCAGTGCGTCCACACCGTCCAGGTGCGACGGCGCGTGGCCCAGGAGCACCCTGGCGCCGAGCTCGACGAGCCACTCGGTCCGTGCCGAGGCCTCCAGGTCGCACCCGGAGACCTCGAGCCCCGACGCCAGTCCGAGCTCGGCCAGGGCGCACATCCCGGCGCCGCCGATCCCCATAAGGTGGAGTCTCCGGAACCGGCCCAGCCTCATGGCACACCCCCGACGTCCAGGAGACGGCGGGCGATCCGCCGGGCCGCCCCGGGCAGGGCCAACGATCGCGCGTGGGTGGACATGGTGGCCAGGGCAGCGGGATCGGCCAGCAGCGCATCGAGCTCGCGGGCGACGCGGGCGACGCTCGCCTCGGCCTCGGTCAGTACCCGCGCACCGCCAGCGTGTTCGAGGGAACGCGCGTTGTGCTCCTGGTGGTTCCCCGCGGCGGCGGCGAACGGGATCAGCAGGGAGGGGCGCCCGGCCGCCGCGAGCTCGGAGACGGTCAGCGCGCCGGCGCGGGCGACCACGAGGTCCGCATCCTCCAGCGCCTTCCACGGTTCGGGCAGGAACGCCGCCACCTCGGCCTCGAGCCCGAGGTCACGGTACGCCGTCCGGACAACCTCCTCCCACCGCACACCGGCCTGGTGGCGGATCGAGAGGGGCCGTCCCCCGCGGACGACCTCGGCCAGCGCCCGCGGAACGGTCCGGTTGAGAAAGAGCGAGCCCTGGCTCCCACCGAGCACGAGCACCGTGTGGGGGTCGTGAGGAACCATCGGTCCCACCTGGAAGAACTCGGCCCGGACGGGGTTCCCGCTCCACTCCGCCGGAAGGGAAGGGAACGCCGCGACAGCCTTCTCGAACCCGCAGCAGATCAGGTCGGCCCACGGTGCCAGGGAGCGGTTCGTCCAGCCCGGGACCGCGTTCTGTTCCTGAAGCACCCACGGCACCCCGAGCATCCCGGCGGCCAGGACGCCCGCGGCGGAGGCGTACCCCCCGACGCCGAGCACGGCCGCGGGTTGCTCCCGCAGGACGAGCCGGACGGCCGAGGCCACAGCGGAGGGGAGCGCCGTGGCCGCCCGGACGGCGGCGGCGGTCCCCCGTCCGCGAACCCCCTCGATCTCCACCAGCGTCAGCGGGATCTTCCGGCCGCGGACGATCTTCCCTTCCAGGCCGCGGCGGGCGCCGAGCCAGTGGACCGCCACGCCCATGGCGGCCAGCTCGTCCGCGACGGCGAGGCCGGGGAAGATGTGGCCCCCCGTGCCCCCGCCGGCGATCAGCACCGTCCGGCTCATGCCCGCACCTCCTTCGACAGGTTGAGCAGGAGCCCAATCGCCGTCAGGGAGATCACCATCTCGGTCTTGCCGTAGCTGACGAGCGGGAACGGGATCCCCTTCGGCGGCAGGAGCCCGAGGCACACCCCGACGTGGATCAGCGCCTGGAGGGCGAACGCCACGGTCAGTCCGTAGGCGAGGAGGGCGCGGGAGGGCTGCGGCAGGGCGACGGCGATCCGGAACCCCCGCCACACGATCACCGCAGCCAGTCCGATGAGAACGGCCCCCCCCCGCAGGCCGAGCTCCTCGCCCGCGATGGCGAAGACGAAGTCGGTGTGGGGCTCGGGGAGGAAGAACAGCTTCTGGAGGCCGGCGCCGTACCCACGGCCCACGACGCCGCCGGAACCCAGGGCGATCAGGCTCTGCCGTGTCTGCCATGCGGCACCGTCCCATGCGGCTTCCGGATGGAGGAACGCCGTCACGCGCGCCCGCCGGTACGGCGAGAGGGCGATGGCCATGACGATCACGAGGAGTCCCACCACAGTCGGGACGGCCAGCAGCCGCACGGGCGCGCCGGCGACGAACGTCATGGCGGCGAACACCGTGGCGATGACGAAGGCGGATCCGAGGTCCGGCGCACCGAGCACGAGTCCCGTTGCGGCCACGGCGCTCGAGGCCAGGAGGAGCGCCCTTCTCCCGAGCCACCCCTCGTCGGCGATCCGCGGGAGGCACGCCGCGGCGAGCACGATCAGGGCCAGCCGCAGGAGCACCGAGGGCTGGACGGAGACGATGCCGAGGTTTGCCCAGCGGTGGGCGTGGGCCACCGGCGGCTGGAGGTACGCGACGAGCTGGAGGGCGGCGGCACCGCCCAACGCGGCCCAGCCCGTGGCGGGCCGCAGCAGGAGCCGCAGCCGAAGGTGCATGGCGGCCACCATGAACAGCAGCCCGGCGGCGACGGCCATCAGCTGCCACTGGATGAAGTACGCCGGCGCACGGTGGTACCGCTGGGAGGCGATGACCCACGAGGCAGAACCCATGGCTGCCAGGCCCACGGCGACCTGGATGCCCACGGCACCGATCAGGATCCGGTCGTACCGGTGCTTCAGCGGCACGGCACCACCTCCTCTCCGGCCGCCAGCTCCCGGAACGCGTCGCCCCGCGCCGCGTAGTCTTCGAACTGGTCGAAGGAGGCGCAGGCCGGGGCCAGCAGCACCGTCTCGCCGGCGCGCGCGGCCGCCCGGGCCCTGCGGACGGCCTCCGGGAGCGTCCCGCACCGTTCGATCGGCGCGGCGTCGCCCAGAGCCGCGGCGATGGTCTCCGCATCCCGGCCGATCAGGTAGACCCGGGCCGCCGCCCTGCGGACGGCGGGCGCGAGGACCGTGAAGTCCTGCCCCTTCGCCAGTCCGCCCAGGATCAGGTGAACCGAGCGGGGCGGGTACCCCTCCAGCCCCGCGAGGGTCGCGCCCACGTTGGTCGCCTTGCTGTCGTCGACCCACCGGACGCCGCCGGACTCGACCACGACGCGGTGGCGGTGGGGCAGCCCCTCGAACCGGGCGAGCGCCTCCCGTGCGGCGTCGCGATCCGCGCCGGCAGCGAGCGCCGCCAGGGTGGCGGCCAGGGCGTTGGCGGCGTTGTGGCGGCCCGCGACGCCGAGGCCGGAGGCCGGCATCAGCGGCTCGCCGTCCACGACGAGCTCGTCATCCCGGAGGGCGCCGTCGGCATCGTTCAGAAGGGAGAAGAACCGCTTCCGGGCCGCCGTGGGGGCGGCCGCCGAGAGGGGGTCGTCCCGGTTAAGCACGGCGGTGTCGCCGGGGTCCTGGAACGCCAGCAGCCGGTACTTTGCCGCGGCGTAGGCCTCCATGTCCGGGTGGCGCTCCAGGTGGTCCTGGCTGAGGTTCAGCAACACGGCCACCGCGGGGCGCATCGCGGTCAGCGCCTCGGCCTGGAAGCTCGAGACTTCGAGCACCCACGCGTCCCACCCGCCGGAGAGCACGAGCTCCGAGGCGGGGGGGCCGAGGTTGCCGCCAGCCGCCGTGTCGATCCCGGAGGCGGCGAGGATCGCCGCCGTCATGCTCGTCACGGTGCTCTTTCCGTTGGAGCCCGTGACCGCCACGAGGAGGGCGTCCGGACGGTGGCGCCAGGCGAGCTCGATTTCGGTCACGACGGCGATCCCGCGCCGCCGCGCCTCGAGGAGGATCGGCGCGTCACTGGGCACGCCGGGGCTCGTCACCACGAGCCCGGTGCTGTCCAGCAGACCGGCCGGGTGACCACCGAGGGCGGTCCGAATGCCGGGCGGGAGTGCCTCCAGCACGCCGGCCAGCTCGGCCTCCGTGCGGCGGTCCGTCACCGTCACCGCGCTCCCGCTGTCCGCTAGGAGGCGTGCCGCGGCGAGCCCCGAGGCTCCGAGGCCGATGACGAGCGCGGAGGTGGGCCGTTTCCTCATGGGCGTCACCGGATCTTGAGCGTGGCGAGTCCCGCCAGCGCGAAGATGATCGAGAGGATCCAGAACCGGACGACGACCTGGGTCTCCGTCCAGCCGGCCAGCTCGAAGTGGTGGTGGATCGGGGCCATGCGGAACACCCGCTTACCCCGGAGCTTGAAGCTTGCGACCTGGATCATCACGGAGAGCGCCTCCATGACGAACAGGCCGCCGACGATGACGAGGAGCAGCTCCTGCTTCGCCACCACGGCGACGATCCCGATCGCCCCGCCCAGCGCCAGCGAGCCCACGTCGCCCATGAACACCGCGGCGGGGTGGCAGTTGAACCAGAGGAAACCCAGCGCCGCCCCGCCCACCGCACCGGTGAACACGGTCACCTCGCCCGCCCCGGAGACGGGGACGAGCCGCAGGTAGGCGGCCAGCAGCGAGTGGCCCGCCACGTAGACGAAGACGGTGTAGGTCGCTGCGGCGACGCCGATGGCGCCGATGGCCAGGCCGTCGAGCCCGTCGGTCAGGTTGACGGCGTTGGAGGCTCCGAGCAGCACGAGCATGACGAACGGCAGGTACAGCGCGCCGAGGGGCAGGAGCACGTCCTTGAAGAACGGGAACGCCAGCGCCCCCGCGTGGGGGGCGGGCGACGCGATGGACCGGACGGCCACGGCGGCCGCCAGGCCGACCACGCCCTGCAGGAGCAGCTTCTGGCGGCTCGTCAGCCCCAGGTTGTGGCGGCGGCGGACCTTGAGAAAATCGTCGGCGAACCCGATGGCCGCGAACGCCAGCGTCACGGCGAGCACGGTCAGGACGTACCCGTTGGTCAGGTCCGCCCACAGCACGGTGGCCGCGGTGAAGCTGCCGACGATCAGCAGGCCGCCCATGGTCGGCGTGCCGGCCTTGGCCTGGTGGTGCTCCGGACCCTCCTCCCGGATCGATTGGCGGACCTGGAGCGCGGCGAGGCGCCGGATCACCCACGGCCCCAGGGCGAGGCAGAGGAACAGCGCCGTGGCCACGGCGAGCCCCGTCCGCACGGTGATGTACCGGAAGACGTTGAACGGCGTCCAGAGGTCGCGCAGCGGATAGAGGAGCCAGTACAGCATCAGCCGTCCCCCTCCCCGCCGGCCAGCCCGGCCACCACGGCGTCGAGCCCGATCCCCCGGGACCCCTTGACGAGCACCACGTCGCCCGGCTCCAGCAGCCCCCGAAGCCGTTCCAGCGCGGCGGCGGCGTCGGACAGGTGCTCCACCCGGGCGAGCCCCGCCCGGCGGGCGGCCCGGGCCATCTCCTCCGCGGGGGCGCCCCCCACGGCGAGGAGCACGTCCGCCGCGGCCGCGGCCCGGGTCCCCGCCTCCCGGTGGGCGGGCTCCGCCAGGGCGCCGAGCTCGAGCATCTCGCCGAGGACGGCGACGCGCCGGCCGGCCGTCGCCGCCAGGAGGTCGAGCATGACGCGGACCGCCTCGGGGGAGGCGTTGTAGCTGTCGTCCACCACCGTCACGCCCTCCGGGAGCCGGAGGACACGGCCGCGGTGGGGTGCGGGCTCGAGCGTCTCGGCGGCCGCGGCGGCGTCCGCGAGGGGGACGCCGAGGGACCACGCCGCCGCCAGGGCCGCCAGGCAGTTCGCGGCCTGGTGCCGGCCGGCGAGCGGGAGGTCGAACGCCACCCGTTCCCCGGCGGCCTCCACCGTCATCCGGCTGCCCTCGAGGCCCCGTTCCACCACGGCGACGAGCCGGACGTCGGCCTCCTCCGCCCCGCCGTACCGGACGATCCGGGCGTTCCCGGCCCGCCCGGCGAACCCCGCCTGCCACGGGTCGTCGGCGTTGAGGACCACCGTCCCGCCCGGGGCCACGTGGGCCAGCGCCTCCGCCTTGGCCTCGGCCACGGCCGCCAGGTCGGGGAAGAACGCCATGTGGGCCGGTGCGATCCGGGTGTACAGCAGCAGGTCGGGCGCCACGATGGCCGCGAGCTCGCCCAGCTCCCCCGGGTGGCTCATCCCCATCTCGGCGACGAACAGCTCCACCTCCTCCGGCTGGGAGAGGATCTCCGCCGGCAGCCCCAGCGTGGAGTTCCGGTTCCCCTCCGAGGCGCCGGTCCGGTACCGGGCGCCGCCGAGCGTTGCGAGCATCGCCTTGACCGTCGTCTTGCCCACGGAGCCCGTCACGGCGACGACCCGCCAGGGACGGCGCCGCCGCTCGGCCGCCGCCAGGGCATGGTACGCCGCCAACGTGTCCCCGACCTCGATCAGCGCCCGGCCGGGCGGGGGTGGGGCGACCCCGGCGCCCTCCCGGACGAGGGCCGCGGCCCCGGCCGCCAGCGCCTCGGCGACGAACCGGTGCCCGTCCACGCGCTCCCCGGGGAGCGCGACGAACAGGTCGCCGGGCCCCACGCGGCGGCTGTCCACCTCGGCGCCGGTCAGCACCACGGCGGGGTCGCCCTCGATCCGGGCGCCGAGGAGGCGGGCGGCGGCGGCGGCGCTCATCCGCACGACTCCTCCCTCCCCGCGAGCTCCAGCACCACCTCGTGGTCGGAGAACGGGACCGTCCGGTCCGCGAGGATCTGCTCCCGCTCGTGTCCCTTGCCCGCCACGAGGACCACGTCGCCGGGGCGAGCCGTCTCCAGCGCCCGGGCGATGGCGGCCCGGCGGTCGAGCACGACGACGGGCTCCGCGCCCGCAGAGCGGACGCCCTCGGCCACCGCCTCGGCGATGGCGGCGGGTTCCTCGGAGCGGGGGTTGTCGCTCGTGACGATGGCCACGTCGGCCAGCTCCCCGGCGGCGGTGCCCATGGGGGCCCGCTTGCCCGGGTCGCGGTCGCCCCCCGCACCGAACACCACCACGATCCGCGGAGCCCCCGCCGTGCGCAGCGCCTGGAGCACCGCCCGGAGGCCGGCGGGCGTGTGGGCGTAGTCGATGAAGACCGAGAATGGCAGGGAGGCGGGCACGGCCTCCAGCCGTCCGGGCAGCGGCGGGGCGTCCTCGAGCCCCCTGGCGATGGCGGCGGGGGGGACCCCCATGGCCAGGGCCGCCGTGGCGGCGCCGAGGGTGTTCTGGAGGTTGTGGGGCCCCACGAGCCGGGTGGCCACCCCGAGCGAGGCGCCCGGGAGCACGAGCCGGAACGCCGTGCCCTCCAGGGTGTACCGCACGTCCGCGGCGGTCACCGCGCCGCCCTCGATCCCGTACGTCAGGTCGCCGGTCCACGCCTCGGAGGCCAGCCGCGCGCCCCACGGGTCGTCCACACACAGCACCCGGTGGCCACCCGCGGCGAGGTGCTCGTCGAACAGCCGCCGCTTGGCGAGGAAGTACGCCTCGGTGGTGCCGTGGTAGTCCAGGTGGTCCCGGGTCAGGTTGGTGAACACGGCGGCACGGAACCGCAGCCCGGCCACCCGGTCCTGCGCCAGCGCGTGGGAGGAGACCTCCATCGCCGCGGCGCGCCCGCCGGCGGTCTCGAGCTCGGCGAGCATCGGGGCGAGGTCCGTCGCCTCCGGCGTGGTGCGGTCCGCGGGCCGCTCCCTGCCGGGGAGCCGGTAGGTCACGGTCCCGAACACACCGCACGGCGAGCCGGCCGCCTCCAGGCACCGCGCCAGGAGCGCGACCACGGTGGACTTCCCGTTGGTGCCGGTCACCGCCGCGAGGTCGAGCCGGTCCTGCGGGTCGCCGGCGATCCCGAACGCCGCCAGGGCCGCGTGGCGCCGCGGCGCGGGGGAGACGATCCACGCCACCGGCGGGCCGGCCTCGGGCTCGCGGTCGGTCAGCACGGCGGCGGCACCCCGCTCCAGCGCCTGCGCCAGGAAGTCGAGCCCGTGGTGGTGCTGCCCGGGCAGCGCGGCGAACAGGTCGCCGGGCCGGACCTTCCGGGAGTCGTGGGTCGCACCGGTCACCGTGGTGGCCGGGTCGCCCACGATCCGGGCGCCGTCGAGCCGGGGGAGCAGGGCGTGGAGCCTCACGAGCGCCTCCCCACGGCCGGGGACCCCTCCGGCGGGACGCCGAGGATCCGCATGGTGTTCCAGGCGAGCCTGGCGAACGCGGGGGCCGCGGTGCTCGAGGCCCAGTGGTCCCGGACCGGGTTCTCCAGCGCCACCACGATCACGGCCCGGGGCGAGGGCAGCGGGAGGAACCCGGCGAACCAGACCACGTGGTGGACCTCGTCGAACCCTCCGGCCACGGCGCGCTGGGCCGTGCCGGTCTTGCCCCCAACACGGAACCCGGGGACCGCCGCGGCCTTCCCCGTCCCCTCCGTCACGACCCGTTCCAGCATGCCGGCCACCCGCCGGGCCAGCGCCCCGTCGAGCACGCGGACCGTGCCGAGGCGGGGCGGGTCGGTGCGGACGAGACGCGGCCGGATCCGCCATCCGCCGTTGGCGATCACCGCGTACGCCGCGGCGAGCTGGAGCGGCGAGACGGTCAGCTCCTCGCCGAGCCCGAACCCGGCGGGGGTCAGCCGCGACCAGCCGGCCGGGCCCGCCAGGAGCCCGGCCGTCTCGCCGGGGAAGCCCAGGCCCGGACGCCGACCCAGGCCGAACGCCGCGAAGGTGTCGTGGAGCCGCGCCGGTCCGAGCCGCGCGGCCACCGCCACCGTGCCGGCGTTGGAGGAGTGGACGATCACCTCGTCCAGGGTGTAGCTGCCCGGCGGGGCGTGGTCCCGGATCCAGCGCCCCTCGAACTCGATCCCCCGCCGGTGGCAGTCGAACCGCTCTCCGGGCCGGACGGCGCCCGCCGCCAGCGCCGCAGCGGCCAGGAACGGCTTGACCGTGGAGCCCGGCTCCCAGGCGTCCTGCACCGGGTGGAGCCGCCAGCGGGAGGGCCCTGCCGCCCCGGGCCGCTCCGGATCGAACGACGGCAGGGAGACCAGGGCCAGGAGATCGCCCGAGTACGGGTCCATCACCACGGCGGCGGCGGAGCGAGCGCCGAGCGACCGCCGGACCTGCTCGAGGTCGGCCTCGCACGATGCCTGGAGCCGGGCCAGGATCGTCAGCTCGAGGTCGGCGCCCGGGTGCCCCTCCCGCAGCGGGCGGAGCTGGAGCCGCCGCCGGCCCGCGTCGTAGACGGCGAGCATGGTGCCGGGGGTGCCGGTCAGGCTGACGTCGAACCGCTGCTCGAGCCCCCACCGGCCGACGGTCCGCATGGCCTCCCGGCCCACGAACCCGACCAGCGGTGCCGCCACGGTGCCCAGTGGGTACGCCCGCGCGGCGTCGGGGACGAGGACCACGGCCCGGGGCGCCAGGGCGCGCACCCGCTCACCGGTGGCCCGGGGCACCTGCTGCGCCAGCCAGCTCCACCGGCGGTGGAGCCGCCGGGTCACGGTGTCGCGGGGCAGCCCCAGGATCGTGGAGGCCGCCGCGGCGAACAGGTCCGGATAATCGAGCGCCGCGGAATCGACCTGGATCGTCACGCGCTCCACGGAGCTCGCCAGCAGGTAGCCGTCCGCCGTCCGGATCGATCCGCGCCGGGAGGGCGCCTTGACCTCGCGCTGGTGCTGCCGCCGGGCCAGGGCGGCCCAGTGAGGGTGCTGGAGAACCATCACCTGGAGGGTCCGCACTCCGGCGATGAGCAGCGCCACGGCCAGGAGCGCCGCGGTGGCGAGGACGCGGCGGCGCCTCACGGCGCACCCTCCCCGGGCGGCGGCGTCCCGACGGCCCCGGGCGGCGGCGGCACGAGGCCGAGACGGCGGGCCCGGCGGGCGAGCGCCGAGGGGTTCCGCTCCCGTTCCAGCGCCACGGCAAGCGTGCGCTCCTTCCTGCGGAGCTGCTCCACCTCGGCGCGCAGGCGCATCAGGTCGTAGTGGACGGCGATCGTCTGAAGGCGGGGCCAGCCCACGAGGAACAGGAGACCGAGGATCACGGCGCCGAGCATCAGCACGGCGGCGAGGACCCGGGGCCACTGGCGGTCGGGCTGCCAGACCGCAGTCCGGCCCGTGGGACGGAGGACGATCGGGCGGGTCACCGGTCGTCCTCCCGGAGCCGTTCCGCGGCGCGGAGACGGGCCGACCGGGCGCGGGGGTTGCCGCCCGTCTCGGCCTCGTCCGGGCGCACGGGCCGCCGCGTCAGGACGCGCACCAGCCGTTCGGCTCCGCAGCGGCACTCGGGGGCGCCGGGGGGACAGGCGCATCGGCCCGAGAGCCTGCGGAGTGTGTGCTTGACGATGCGGTCCTCCAGGGAGTGGAAGGCGATGACGGCGAGGCGGCCGCCGGGGCGGAGCGCGCGGGCGGCGGGCTCGACGAACCGCTCCACCTCGCCCAGCTCGTCGTTGACGGCGATACGAAGCGCCTGGAACGTCCGGGTCGCCGGGTGGATCCGTCCCCGCCGCGGCGGGCCGAGCACCTCCAGGACCACCGAGACGAGGTCGGCCGTGGTGGCCACGGGAGCCGTCCGGCGGCGGCGCACGATCGCCCGCGCGATGGCTCGCGCCCGGCGCTCCTCACCGTACTCGTGGAGGATCCTCACGAGCTCCTCCTCGTCCAGCTCCTCCAGGAGCTGGGCCGCCGTGGGCCCCGTGGTGCCCATCCGCATGTCGAGCGGGGCGTCGTGGCGGAACGAGAACCCCCGCTCCGGCGTGTCGAGCTGGAGAGAGGAGCAGCCCAGGTCGGCCAGAATCGCCGCGGGGGGCGGTGCGCCGATGGAGGCCAGGGTGTCGGGAAGCTCCGAGAACCGCCGCTCGAGAAGGGTGACCCGATCGCCGAACCGTTCGAGGCGCCGGCGGGCCAGCTCCAGCGCCCGGGGGTCACGGTCGAGGCCGAGGAGCGTGAACCCCGGGACGGCCTCCAGCAGCGCCTCCGCGTGGCCGCCGAGCCCCACGGTGGCATCGACCACGAGTCCGGGCGCCGCCGGGGCGAGCAGTGCGACGACCTCGTCGCGGAGCACGGGAACGTGGACGGTGTGCAACGCCGCCCCCCATTCACCGCTCCGGCCTCGCAAGGGTCACCAGCTCCTCCTGGGAAAGGGAGGCGCTCGTCAACAGCTTGGCCGCCCGGTCCCGCTTGGTGACGGCCAGGTGGTTGATCCGGCCGGAGACCACGACCTCGCCGTCCACCTCCACCGTCTCACGGAGGAGCTGGGGCACCAGGAGCCGGCCCTGGTCGTCCACCTCGACCTGCTGGCCGTAGTTGACCAGCTCGATGACCTTCATCGCCACGGGGTCGAACGGGTTGAGATCGTCGAGCCGGGCCTCCCAGCCCTCCCAGACCGCCAGTGGGAAGATCCGCAGCTCCCAGGGAAAGAACGAACAGACGAACACCTCGCGGCCGTACCCGGCCTCGAGCTGTTCCCTCAGACGCGCGGGCAGCTTCAGACGCCCCTTGGCGTCGATCGAAGCCGGGTAGCCCCCGCGAAACCGTTCCATCTGTCCCCCCTGGCCCGTGCCCGCGACCCCGGAGAGGATGTCAGGTCCACTCCAGGCCAAATTGAGCCACTTCTGTCCACCCAATCATGGAGGGTTCCGGGGCTGCTGTCAAGGGCCGTAGACACGGATTCCCAGGTTGGATCTCTCGAACCCGCAGCGGGGGACGGCACCATCCGAGGAGACGTCGGGGGATGGGGTCCCCGGACGGTCCGGCGGCAGGGGGCCTCTTCTCCCGGCGGCGGGGGACCGCCCGCAGGGCGGTACGCGGAAGGGAGGGCTCCGGCGGGGCGGGGCAATCGAACCCCGTCCCCGCCAACAGGCTGCTCAGGAGGTCTCGGAATCGAGATTCCGAGGCGCCCCGGCCGGGGTCGCCGTCCCTGGCTTCAGGACCTCGGAGAGGAACTGCTCATCGGCCTCCTCGACCTGCTGCATGGCACGCCGGATCACGCCGGAGAACATCTTCGCCATCAGGCCGATGTTCATCTTCGAGAGCCAGACGGAGCCGTCCTCGAGCTCGTAGACCGCCCACGAGCACGGCATGATCCCGGCCATGGGCGGCGTGTCCTGGAGCACGCCGCTGGCCAGCTTCGTATTGCAGACGAAGTAGACCTTGATCTTGCGGAACCCCTCAGGGACGCACCCCTTCTCGAGGAACCGCCCGTAGAAGTTCCAGGCCGGGATCGGGAACCCCCACCCCTTCGCCGCACCGACCACCCTTTCGATGGCCTCGCACGTTTCCTCGAAGCTCCTGCCGCTTCTCCGCGCCACGACCATCCGGGTCCGCATCAGCCACACGACGGCCCATCCGGTCAGGGCCGCTCCGACGATCACACCGAGCACCGCTGCGACGATCCAGTTCATGCCTCATCCTCCTTCCGTGCCGGCTCCGGAAACCGCCCGGTCCGGGCGAGCGTCCTCATCAACGGTTCCGAGCCCCACACCCAGTACGGCTTCGAGGTCTTGGGCGTCAGCTCGGGGTGGGAGGAGTAGCTCATGGTCAGCACGTCCTCCAGGGTCGCCCGCCGCTCGATCAGCTGTGCGGCGACCTCGACGAACCCCGCCGGGTTGAACGGTCCCAGGATCTCGGCGCCGACGAGCACGAGGCCGTCGGCCCGGTAGAGCAGCTTGACCTCCACCGGCCGCGTCCCCGGCATGTTGTCGTACTCCGTCGTCGAGGTGTTGCGGCTGACGAGGACCGGGATCCCCGCGGCCTCCGCATCGGCCTCCGAGAGCCCAGCGCCCCCGTACGCGAGCCCTTCGATCCGGGTGACCGCGGCGTTGACGACGCCGGGGAACGGGCGGGCCGATCCGGAAAGGTTGAGCGCCAACCGGCGCGCCATCTGCCCGGCGTTGGAGCCCAGCTTGCCCGGGACCGGCTCGCCCGTCACGACGGAGAACGTACGGACGCAGTCGCCGATGGCGTGGACGTCCTCGAGGTTCGTGCGGAAGTACGGGTCCACGACGATCCCGTCGGGCGCGGTCTCGAGTCCCATCGCCGGCGCGTAGTCGATCATCGGCCTGACGCCGACCGCGGACAGCACCGCGTCCGTGTCGAACCGCCGCCCGCCATCGACCTCGACGGCGCAGACCCTGTCCTCACCGACGAGGCAGGTCGCGCGGCGGCCCGCCAGGAGTTCGATCCCCAGCGAGGCGAGGTGCGACTCGATCGCCTCGGCCATGGCCGTGTCGATCCGTCCGCCCATGACGTGGTCCGCCATCTCCACCACGGTCACGTCCCGGCCCAGCTTCCGGAGCGCCACGGCGAACTCGAGGCCGATGGATCCGGCGCCGAGCACGGTGACGTGGCGGACGTCCGCCAGCCGCTCGATGGTCCGCCGGAGGTCCTCGGTCCGCCGCACCTTGAGCACCCGGTCGAGCTCGATCCCGGGGATCGGCGGCAGCACCTGGTCGGTTCCGGTGGCCAGCACGAGCGTCCGGTACCGGATCCTGCGCCCCGAGGCCGTCTCGATCTCGTGGGCCGCCGGATCGCCGCCGACGAGCGGCTCGACGAGGATCGGCGTGCCGAACCGCGTCACGAGCTCCTCGGCGATCAGCCCCCGCTCCCAGGGGATCGTCCCCTCGACGATGTAGGGTGTCCCGCAGTGGTTGACGATCCGCGCCTCGTCCCGGATCACGAGGGTCTCCAGACCCGGGTTCAGGAGGTGCATGTACTTGTTGAAGATGCGGGTGGCCGGGCCGCCGCCGACCACGACGATGTCGAACTCGTTCCGCTCGAGCTCCATGGCCCCTCCCCGCGGGGGTTCCCGCGGGGACAAATCCTAACATGAGACTCAGTTGCTTTTATGATCGCTCATGCGTGGATGTGCGGGAACACGGTCCCCTCGCCGGTGTGGAGACGAGAAACGGGCGGGCCGAAGCCCGCCCTGCCCGCCTCCTCCTTCCTCCGGATCGGCGGGATCCCACGGGATCCCGCTCAGGCGGGTACTGCCTTGTGGCCGTAGAAGATCAGGCCGGCCTCGCCGTCCTCGCTGATCCTCCGGAACTCCAGCTTGACGGGCATGCCGACCGCCAGCCGGTCCATGTCGGGGACGTCGGCGACCTGGACCATGGTCCGCACGCCGTTCTCCAGCTCCACGAGCGCCAGGACCAGGGGGGCCTGCCCCTGGAACCCCGTGGGCGGCACATCGATCACCGTGTAGGTGACGATCGTCCCCTTCCGCGGGAGCGTCACCGTCTCGAACTCGCGGCCGCCGCAGTCGGGACAGACCACACGCGGCGGGTACAGGATCCGTCCGCAGCCGGTGCACTTCGCCGCCTCGAGACGGTACCGCTGCGGGTGCTCACGCCAGGAACGTCCGGGGGACCTCATGACTCCACCTCCAGGATGTGTACCACGGCGCTCCCGCCGGAACCGCCCATGGTCTGGGTCAGCCCGATCCGCGCGCCCTCGACCTGCCGCTGCCCCGCCTCGCCGCGGAGCTGGGTGGCGACCTCCACGACCTGGGCCACGCCGGTGGCGCCGACGGGGTGCCCTTTGGCCTTGAGCCCGCCGGAGGTGTTGACGGGGATCTTCCCGCCGTGCCCGGTCAGCCCCTTCTCCGCGGCGGGGCCGCCCTGGCCGGGCTCGAAGAACCCCAGCGCCTCGGTGGTCATGATCTCGGCGATGGTGAAGCAGTCGTGGACCTCGGCGACGTGGATGTCGCCGGGGACGCGGCCCGCCATGGCGTAGGCGCGCTCCGCCGCCTTCCGGACCGCCGGCAGGGAGGTCAGGTCCTCCCGGTTCGCCAGGGTGATGGTGTCGGTGGCCAGCCCCGACCCGGTGATCCGGACGATGGGCCGGTCCCCGGTGATCTCGCGGGCCACGTCCATGGAGGCGATGACCACGGCCGCGGCGCCGTCGGTGATCGGGGAGCAGTCGAAGATGTGGAGCGGGTCCGCCACCATGGTGGAACCCAAGACGTCCTCCACCGTCAGCTTGAGGTGGTACTGGGCGTCGGGGTTGAGCAGGGCGTTGGCGTGGTTCTTGACCGACACCGCGGCGAGCTGCTCGGAGGTCGTGCCGTACTTCGCCATGTGGAGCCGGGCCATCATGGCGTACAGGCCCGGGAAGGTGACGCCGTGGAACGCCTCCCACTCCTGGTCCGCCGCCGTGCCCAGGGCGTAGGTCGTCTCGGCCGTGTCCACGTCGTTCATCTTCTCGACGCCGGTGACGAGGACGATGTCCGAGAGCCCGGAGGCGACCTCGGCGAGCCCCATCCGCAGGGCGAGTCCGCCCGAGGCGCACGCCGTCTCGACGCGGGCCGCCGGCACGCCGGCCATCCCCAGCTCGTCGGCGAGCAGGGAGGCCAGGTGCTCCTGGCCGACGAACAGCCCCGGCGACATGCACCCGATGGTGATGTAGTCCACGTGGTCGACGCCGGCGTCGTCCAGGGCGGCGAGGGCGGCCTCGGTCCAGATCGTCCTCAGCGACTTCTCCCACAGCTCGCCCCAGGCGGTCATGCCGACTCCGATGATGGCAACGTCTCGCATGATCACCTCCCTACTCGCCGAGGCGGATCTTCCGCCGGAGCTTGGCGTAGGTCCCGTAGTCGATCTGGATGACGTTCTCGTCGATCTGCGGCCGGGTGCGCGGAGCGCGGTCCCGGACGGCCTCGATGCGGTCCGTCACCTTGAAAATGAACGAGTCGGACCCGGCGCCGGAGCCGAAGGAGGTCATCAGGATCAGGTCGCCGGGTTTCGCCACGTCCAGCGTCGCCGTCAGCCCGATGGGCGAGGCGCCGGAGTAGGTGTTGCCGAGCCACGGGGAGAGCCACCCGGGTTCGAGCTGCTCCATGGTGAACCCCAGGCGCTTGCCGACCCGGAGCGGGAACTTCCCGTTGGGCTGGTGGAAGACGGCGTAGGCGAAATCTCTCGGCTCGAGGCCGGCCTTCTCCATGATCCCCTGCGCCGAGCTCATGATGTGGCGGAAGTAGGCCGGCTCGCCGGTGAACCGGGAACCGTGCCGGGGGTAGTGCATGTGCTCCCGCCGCCAGAAGTCGGGCGTGTCCGTGGTCCACGAGTAGGTCGCCATCACCTCGGCGATGAGCCGGTCCGGGTCCGCCCCGAACAGGAACGCCGCCGCCCCGGCCGCCGCCGAGTACTCCAGCGCGTCGCCGGGCGCTCCCTGGGACGTGTCGGCGCCGATCCCCATGGCGTACCGGACCTCGCCGGCCTTGACCAGCGACTGGGCCAGGTACATCCCCTCGCTGCCCGCCTTGCAGGCGAACTCGAGGTCGGCGATGTGGACCTCGGGGACGATCCCCAGCGCCTCGGCCACGATGGTGCCCGACGGCTTCACCGCGTACGGGTGGGACTCCGACCCGACGTAGACGGCGCCGACCTCGGCGGGATGCACCCCGCCGGACCGTTCGAACGCGTTGCGTGCGGCCTCCACAGCCAGCGTGACGGTGTCCTCGTCCAGCGCCGGGACGGACTTCTGGTGGAGTTTGAGGCCACGCTTGTAGCTCGGGGCGTCGGCGCCCCAGACCTTCGCGATCTCCTCCACCCGAATCCGCCTCCGCGGGACGTGGGCACCGTACCCGATGATCCCCACGACCATAGATCCTCCCCCTTCCATCTGGTGTGCCATGACGGTGAACTACCCCGCCGCAGTGTACCGGCGGGTTCCCTGCGTGTAAAGGGCCGCGGCCCCCGAAGCCGTCGCGCCGTGCGCCTCTCCCATCACCGGTCCTCCACCACCGCGCCACCGGGTGACATTCTTCGTAACGCAGTCTGGAGTAGACTGGGCGCCGGAGGCACGACGATGGCGATCGACCCCAAGCTGCTGGAGATCCTTGTCTGCCCGGAGGACCACGCGCCGCTCGAACCGGTGGAGCTCCCCGGGCCGGTCCGCACCCGGCTGGTCGAGCACTTCCGGGAACAGCTCAAGGACGAGGAGCCGGTGGTTGAGACCGGGCTCCGGTGCACGCGGTGCGGCCGGGTGTACCCCGTGGTCTCGGACATCCCCGTGATGCTCCTGGACGAGGCGCTCGCCCCCGGGGAGGTCGAGAGCTGATCACCGCCAGGCGCCTCGCGGTCCGTGCCCACCGTACCGGAGTGGCGGCCAGCGTGAAGATCGCTCTGGCCAACGGTCTGCTTGTCACCGCAGCGGCCGCGTGGGCCGTCGCGCTCCGCCGCGGGACGGTGCGGTGGCGCCGGGCGGGCATTCATCTGGCGATCCTGGGTTACGTGGCCGCCTCGCTGGGCGCCGTGGTCTTTTCCCAAGCCCCGCGGATCAGCTTCATGGAGCTCGGAGACCTGGCCACGCTCCTCCTCGTACCGATGACCGTCTCACTCCTGACGCCCGCCCGGTGGGACCGGCTCCTCCGGTTCCTCGCCGGCGTCGCGGCCGCCTCGTCCCTGGTCGGTCTCTGGCAGTACGTTCACGGCGCGTCCGATCTCCAGCATCGGCTCCGGGGACTGACGACCCACTACATGACGTTCGGGGGGTGGACGCTGATCGTCACGCTGCTGCTGGTGGCGGACATGGCGTTTTCCAGGCAGCGTCGACGTCTCCTGTGGACCGTACCCATCGCGGTCGTCTGTAGCGCCGCGCTCCTCCTTTCCTACACCCGCAACGCGTGGGTCGGACTGGCCGTGGGCCTCCTCCTCGTCGCGGCGGTGTGGAGACCCCGGGCGTTTCTCCTCTATCCGTTCCTCGCCGTGCTACTCCTGACGCTGCTTCCAAGGCCGGTCATCGACCGGCTCGTCTCCATCGTGGACCTCCGGCAGCCATCGAACTACGACCGGCTGTGCATGCTGGTGTCGGCGGAGCAGATGGTTCAGGACCACCCGCTGTTCGGCGTGGGCCTCGGGATGGTCAAACGCCGCTACCCGGTCTACCGTCGGGACGACGCGCCCCGGTGGAGCGTGCCGCACCTCCACAACAACGTGCTCCAGATCGCGGCCGAACGTGGTCTTTTCGGGCTCACCGCCTACGCCTGGATCCTCCTGACGTTCTTCCGGCACACCTGGCGCGCACTCCGCCGGGCAGGGCCGGACACCTTCCCAGCGCTGGCGGGTTGTTTCCTCGCGGTGGCCGGGATCACTGTGGCGGGCCTTTTCGAGTACAACTGGGGGGATGCCGAGGTGTGGATCCTGACCCTGACCTGCCTTGCGGTGCCGTTCGCCCTCCACCCCGGGGAGGCGGCGTGAGCCGGAAAGTGTACTCCGTCGCCGAGCTGATCGGCGAGGTCAACGCCGTCCTGTCGGGACGGTTCGCCGGGATCTGGGTCGAGGGGGAGGTGACCAACGCCAAGGCCTCGGCACGGGGACACCTCTACTTCACACTCAAGGACGCGGAGGCCGCCATGGACTGCGTCATGTGGTCCTCCCGCGCCGCCCGCGTCCCGTTCACGGTGGAGGACGGCTTGGCCGTGCTCGCCTTCGGCTCCCTGACGGTCTACGCCCAGCGGGGACGGTTCCAGATGGTGGTGGACGAGCTCCAGCCCCAGGGGCAGGGCGCGCTCCAGCTGGCGTTCGAGCAGCTCAAGAAGAAGCTGGCGGCCGAGGGCCTGTTCGAGGAGGCCCGCAAGCGTCCCCTGCCGGGGCTGCCCCAGCGGGTCGGGATCGTCACGTCGGCCCAGGGAGCGGCGCTCCGGGACATGCTCAAGGTGCTCCTCCGGTTCCCGTGGCTGCACGTCGTGGTGGCACCCGCCGCGGTGCAGGGTGAGGGCGCGGCGGCGCAAATCGCCGCGGCGATCCGGCGCCTCGGTGGATCGGAGCTCGTCGACGTGCTGATCGTCGGGCGGGGCGGCGGTTCCCTGGAGGACCTGTGGGCGTTCAACGAAGAGCCGGTGGCCCGGGCCATTGCGGACTGCCCCGTTCCCGTGGTCTCCGGGGTCGGGCACCAGGTGGACTTCACCATCGCCGACTTCGTGGCGGACGTCCGCGCGGCGACGCCGACCCACGCGGCGGAGATCGTGGTGGCCCGGCTCGAGGAACAGGTCCGCCGTCTCGACGACGCCCGGGGACGGCTTCTCCGGGCCCTCGACCGGAAGCTGACGGTGGCCCGCCACCGGCTGGAGGCGGCCGAGGGGTCGTCGGGCCTGGCGCGCCTTCCCCAGCGGGTCCGGTGGCTCGCCGAGCGCCTGGCCCGCGTGGAACGGCTCGCGCCGCTCCTCCAGCGCAAGCTGGAGCAGTCGGTGGCGCGTCTGGACCGGGCCGCGGCGGCGCTCCGGAGGGTTCCGGCCCGCCTGGCGGCGGGAGCCCAGCGGCGGCTCGTGGCCAGCCGCAGGGAGCAGCTCGAGGCGGCCATGCGCCGCCTCATCGAGCGGGCCGCGGCGCGGCTCGGAAGCGGCGAGGCGGCCCTGGGGCACCTGAGCCCGAAGGCGGTCCTGGAGCGGGGGTACTCCATCACCTCCATCGAGGGCGACCCCCGCCCCCTCCGTGATCCGGCCCGCGTGCGGCCCGGGACGGTGCTCGAGACGGTGCTCGCCCGCGGACGGCTCCGTTCCGTGGCCGCGGGGAGGCGGGAGGGCGCCGGGGGAGGTCCTGCGCCGAAGACGTCCGGTGTTCAGCCGGGGTTGTTCGCACCCCCGGTGACCGATGGCGAGGAGGGTTCGTGATGAACGATCAGGCTCGGAACGGGGAACGGTTCGAGGACCAGCTCGACCGGCTGGAGGCCATCGTGGCCCGGCTCGAGGACGACAGCGTCGGGCTCGAGGAGGCCCTGGGCCTGTTCGAGCAGGGGATGGCCCTGGCGAAGAGCTGCCGGGCCCGGCTGGAGGCCGTGCAGCAGCGCGTCGAGCAGCTCCTGGCCGAGGAGGACGGGGAGGGCCCCCGGACCGGGCCGCTCGAGGTGGAGATCGAGTGATGGACGTCCGGGCTGTGCTCGAGCGGGAACGCGAGGCCGTGGAGGCCGGCCTGAGGCGGGTACTCCCGCCCGAGGGCGCCTGGCCCGAGCGGCTGACCGGGGCGATGCGGTACGCCGTGCTCGGCGGCGGCAAGCGGATCCGGCCGATCCTGGCGCGGCTGGCGTGCGCCGCGCTGGGGGGCGATCCCGACGCGGTGACCGACGCCGCCTGCGGGATCGAGCTGATCCACACCTACTCCCTCGTCCACGACGACCTGCCGGCCATGGACGACGACGACCTGCGGCGGGGCCGGCCGACGGTCCACGTGGTCTACGGGGAAGCCATGGCGATCCTCGTGGGCGACGCGCTTCTGACCGAGGGGCTGCGGATCCTGGCGGTCCATCCGCACGGGGAGGCGTGGGCAGCCCGCCGCGCCGAGGTGGTGGCACTCGTCGCCGGTGCCGCCGGCGCCTCGGGCATGGTCGGAGGCCAGGTGGAGGACCTGGAGGCCACCGGCGCCGTGGACGACGGCGCCCACGCCGCACGGCTCGACCGGATCCACGCCCACAAGACGGGGTGCCTGATCCGGGCCTCGCTGGAGGCGGGCGCCGTCTGGGCCGGGGCCGGACGGGAGATCCGGGAGCGGCTCGCGGCGTGGGGCCGGGGGCTGGGGCTCCTGTTCCAGATCGCCGACGACATCCTCGACGCCACGGCGACGGCCGAGGAGCTCGGTAAGTCGCCGGGCAAGGACGAGGCCGCCGGCAAGCTGACCTACGTCACCGTGTACGGCCTGGAGGTGGCCCGGCAGCGGATGGACGAACTCGAGCACAGACTCGTCGAGGAGGCGGCCGCTCTGGAGGGTTGCAACGGGACCCTCGCGGCGCTGGCCTCCTGGGTGGCCAGCCGCCGCAGCTGACAGGGGCCACGTCGGCGGATCCTGGATCGGAGCGGCACCGGACGGGGAATCCGGCGGCCGGAAGACCGAAGGGGTCAGCCTGCTCCGGGAGGATCTGCAACGCTTCCCACGCGATCCGGCACCGTCGCGGTTCGGGGAACGTCCCGTCCTGACGCCTTCCACGGACCGAGCGCCCGGTACCCGGCCGCCAGGAAGATCACGCGCCGGACGTATCCGTACGTCTCCAGAACCGGGATCGCCTCGACGAGCCGTTCGGGATCCCCGTGCAGACGGCTCCACCGCCGGATCCTCGCCGGCCCTCCGTTGTACGCCGCCAGCGCCAACTCGAGCGAGCCGAGGTTCCCCCGGAGCCGGGCGAGCTCCATCGCGCCCAGTCGGAGGTTCATTGCGGGATCCTCGAGGTTCGTGACGGTGAGCCCGAGGCTCCGCGCCAGCTCCCGCGCCGTTCCCGGGAGGAGCTGGAGCAGCCCCCGCGCCCCTCTCGGGCTCCGGGCCGAGGCGATCCAGAGGCTCTCTTGCCGGACCTGCCCGGCGAGCAGCCACGGGGGGAGGGAGGCGGCCCGGGCCGCGGCCTCGAGCTCCCTCCGCCACCGCAGTGGCAGGTACAGCTCCAGCGCGTCACGGGGCACACGGTCGAGACGGCCCTCCCGCACGGCGGGGAAGGCGAGACGGATCGCCCGGACGGCGCGATCCGGCCTGCGCTCCGCCTCCATCGCCGCCAGCGCCAGGGCTTCCCGCGGCTCGAGCCCCCGAACCCCGGCCCGCCACCACCACACTTCCCGGGCCAGGTCGCGCCGCCCCGCGGCGAGCCACCGGCCCACGGCGGCCGGTGGCGAGGACGCTCCGAGCGGCGGAAGTGTCTCGAACCGGGGCGGAGGCAAACCGAGCCGGCGCGCAGCCCAGACGGCGTACAGGTCCGCCACGGGACCCGCCGCGAGCCGCCGCAACGCCGTCCGGTCGTTCGTGGACCGTGCGAGCCAGTAGGCGAGGCAGCGGCGGTGGGCCGGCAGCTCGGCCTCCAGCGCCCGCACCGGACCCGATGCGCGGGACAGCGCCAGGGCCACGCCGAGCCGCCGGCCGAGCCATTCCCGGCGTTTCCCATGCCACCCTGCTGCGGCGAGGCGGCGCCACGCCTCCCATGCCTCCGCCAGCCGGCTGGTCTCCGTGGCGCATTCGAGCACGATCTCCAGTGCTCCCTCCCGCTCCGCCTCCCCCGGCACAGCCTGGCGGGCATCGGCAAGCGCCCGGTCGAACGCCCTTCCGGCGCCCGGTCCCGGATACCGTCCCCATCCCCTGGCCCGCCACGCCCGGGCTCGGAGCAGCGCGGCGGCCGGCCCGGGCAACCGGCCCAGAGTCTGAAGGGTCTCCCCCGGGCGCCGGGCCGCGAGCGCAGCGCGGGCCATGGCCAGCCGGCGGGATGCAGCCAGCCGCTTCGGATACCGGCCGGACCGCAGCTCCGCCAACGCCTGACGGGGGCGTCCAGCCCGCACGAGGCGGTCCGCCCGCCGGATCCGCTCGCCCGCGGGGAGTGTCTCCACCACCCGCCGTTCGATCCGACGACCGAGCCCGCGGAGCGCCGCCGGATCGTGGACGGCGAGCCACCGGAGGACGCCGTCGCGCCCGGCCTCCGGAACGATCTCCGCGAGCTCGAGGGCGGCCGCGGCGTCCCCCTCTTCCATCGCCGTCCGGAGGACCGCCGCCGCCTCCTCCCGCCGTCCCCTCGCGAGGAGCGCCCGGGCGAGACCGAGCCGTGCGCGGCTCCGGAGCGCTCCGGCGGGCGCCGCCTCGAGCAGCCGGCTCCACCGCTCGGGGGATGCGCCCGCCCCCTCCAGTGCGTCGGCGAGCAGCCGGAGCCGCAGCCATTCCTCACCGGGCGCCGGCGCCGTCGCCTCCAGGGCATCGGCAGCCGCCACAGGATCGGCGAGAACCCGTCCCGCGAGCCCGGAGGCCGGGGCAGGCAGGCCGGACGTACCGCCTCCACAGCCAGCGGCGGCCACGAGGGCCGCCGCGATCAGACCATGAACGGAGGCGCGGATCACATGCCCAGCGCGTCGGGATCGCCGTCCGCGAGGACGCGAACCAGCTCGTCCCGGAAGTAGTCGTGGGTCTCCCGGACCCTGGGGTCCACGCGCTGGTCGTACATCTCCCGGCTGCGGTCGATGTCGTCCTTGAGCCGCCGGTAGATGTCGTGGTTGACCCGGCCCTGCTCCACCTCCTCCTCGTTGTACAGCTTGATCTCCGAGACGAGGAGCCGGGCGAACCGTCGCGCCTCCTCGTGGAGCGGCTCCAGCTCGGGAGGGATCCCGGTCTCCTCCGCCTCCTCCACCGTTTCCACGGGCGGGGGAGGAACGACCGGCTGGACCGGCTCCTCCGGGCGCTGCGTGACGGGAGCATCCATCCGCACGGTGGCCGAGGGGTCGTAGGCCGGTTCGGAATCCTCCGGCTCGGGATCGGCCCCCTCCGGCTCGGGCTCGGGCTCGGGCTCGGGCTCGGGCTCGGGCGGAGACTTCGCCGCCTCGACTCTCTCCGTCTCCTCGACGTCCTCGAGCTCGGCCGAAGGCGCCGCTTCCGGAGCGGGCGGTTCTGAATCCTCCGGCACCGCCTCGCCGGCCTCCTCCACACCCTCACCACCTGCATCCCCCGGCTCCACGTCGACGACGTCCGCCAGGGGCGGGAACGGCACGGTCTGGCGGTAGGGAAGGGTGTCGATCAGCAGACAGGCCAGCGCAACGAGAAACTGTCCCCGCCCGGGATCCCACGGGTGTCCCTCCACCCTGTCGAGGTAGATCGTGCCCACGAGCCGGCCCCGGAGCACCACGGGCACCAGGAGCGCCTCGGCCGCCTCGGGCTCCCCCGACAGCCAAAGCGAGAAGACGGGGTCCTCTCCCGGGTCGAACCGGTACGGCACCATGTCGGCCGCGACGCCCTCGAGCGCCGGAGAGGCGCTCGCCTCCCCAGACCAGTGCCGGAGCCGGTCGGCCTCAGCGAAGCCGATCCCCGACCAGGCGCTGACACGACCGTCCCGGATGACCAGCACCACGGCCCGGCCTGCACACTCCGCAAGCATCGGCAGGAGTTCGCGGAGGAGATCGGACTGGCTACGGGCTGCCTCGAGAGTGCGGAAGCTCGCCACCGTCGGTCCCGCCGGTTCGCCTCCGGATGCTCCGGCCCTCTCGAGCTCCCGTTCGAGCTCCGCGTTCCGGGCCTCCAGCTCAGAGACCCGTTCGCGGGCGGCCTCCACGGCCGTTTGCACCTCGGCGACGGGGAAGAGCTCCTCCGCGCTCGAGGGCATCGCCTCACGGACTGAGGACGTCGCCTCGTTGATCAGTTCCTGCAGGGTCTCGACCACGAAATCGAGTCGGTTGGTCACCGTCTCGAGACCGCGCCGCTGGGCCTGCTCAAGGTTGCTGACGATCGCATCGAACGGCTCCATGATGCCTCCCGCGGTCACTCGCGGCATTATCGCCATCCCGGACGCCCGTCGTCAAGGAAACCCGTGTGAATCCGTTGTCCGAAAGGAGGATTTTTGCTACGGTGACACGGAACGGAGGAGGTACCATGAAGCATCGCACCGTTTCCTCGCTCGTCGTGTTCGTCACACTGTCAGTCTTTCTGGTGGCCTGTGGCCCATCGAAGGAGGAGAAGGAGCTCGCCGCGAAGAAGGCCCAGCTCGACCAGCAGATCGGGGTGATCGAGCAGAGCTGGAACGCGCTCAAGGAGCTGCGTTCCCAGCTCGAGGCGAAGCAGGCGGAGCTCGCGGCGATCCAGACAACGCCGAAGCGGAAGCTGACCCCCGAGCAGAAGCAGGCATTGGAGACGCTCCCCGAGGAGATCGCCCAGCTCCGGCAGAAGATCGACTCGGACTACGAGACGCTCCAGGACAAGCTCGCGGACTTCCTGAACGTGGCGCTCAACGACTTCCCCGACGATCCGGCCACGGACAAGGCGCTGAAGATCTACTCGGAGGAGGCTCTGGTCACCGCGGCTGAGCACGTCCGGAAGGCGGGCGACTACAAGAAGGCGATCGAGATCCTCTCCACGGCGAAGAACTACTACGAGAACCTCGACAAGACACCCTATTCGAAACTCTCCGAGGCCATCGGCCGCTACGAGGAGATGCGCTACATCACGAAGGAGCGGTTCGACGCCGTCAAGAAGGGGATGACGATCGACAAGGTCTCCGAGGTCGTCGGACCGGCGTACTACGGCAACCGTCGCGAGGAGAAGGGCGCCATTATGTGGCTGTATCCACGGCGCGACGGCGGGGCGGCTGCGATCTACTTCCGGAAGAAGACCGGGAAGGTCTACGCCAAGAAGTGGGACGCCGTGAAGCCTCAGGTCAAGTGATTCGGCGGTCCGTCCGGTCATCACGGGGGGGCGGCGCGCTGCGCCGCCCCCTTGCCGTACCGCTTGGCTCTTCCCCTGTTTCGGCATACATTGGATGCCGGAGGTGCGGCATGAACGGGTGCGGGAAACGGACCGCGGCGCGACGGGCGATCCTCCTTGCAGCGGTGGTGGCGACGGCCTTCGCAGCACCGGGCGTCGCCGGGGACCGGTTTGCCCTGGCCATCGGCGCCGCGGTGGACGCCGGCCTCTCGCCCGCTGCCGAGCAGCGGCTCGCGATCTGGAACTCGCCGATGGGCCGTCTCGCCGCGGCCGTCAACGACGCCCAGTCCACGCTGGGCATGTCCGGTCTAGTCGGCCATCCCTACGGCGTCGCGATCTCCATGGGGTTCCGGCCGCGCCTGCGCCCGGAGCTGATCTCCCATGCGGTTCGCTCCGGGTTCCAGCTCTCCTCCAGGGAGCTGGAACCCATCCACTGGCCCTGGGGAAAACCCGCCGACGACGGCCAACCTGCTCTCACCCTCGAGGAGCAGCTCTCGATCCTTCTCGGCCGCAGGCTGGAGCTCCGTTAGACGTCCGGAATCAGAGCTGTTCCTTGAGCCCCTTGGCGGGCTTGAAACGGACGGTCTTCGAGGCGGCGATGGTGATCGGCTCTCCCGTTGCGGGGTTCCGGCCCTGGCGGGCGGCCCGTTCGGAGACGAAGAAGCTGCCGAACCCGGGAACGCTCACCTGCTCGCCCTCGGCGAGCGCCTCGGCCATCAGCTCGAAGATCGTCTCGTAAACGAGGGCGACCCGGGTCCGTGGGTACCCCGTCAGCTCGGCCACACGCTCCACGATATCGCCTTTTCCTACCATCCGTTCCTCCCGCCTCTATGAACGGCCCAACGCTACAGCGCCCCCCCGGGGCGGTCAACCCCCGGCCATGCATTCGACCCGGTCCAGGATCCTTTCAGCGTCCGGCGGCGCGGTTCCCCGGCAGCGAGGCCGCCGTGCTGCCGGCACATGGTGTACCGCCGTGGCGATCCCTCACGGCGAGGCGCCCTCCCCGGCCGTGAAAGACCGGCAGGGCGGGAGGCGGAGGTCAGGGCTGCCAGCTCGACCGACGAACGGCCGAGGCGGACCTGGCGGTCCGTCGCAGGCCGTGAGGAGGGAAGAGCAAGGCCCCGGCTCCCATCATGTCCCGGAGCAGGCCCGGGACCCGGGGCGTTCCGCGGTGGTCGTCGCGAGCGGCGGGAGGCGGAGGTCAGGGCTGCCAGCTCGACCGACGAACGGCCGAGGCGGACCTGATGGTCCGTCGCAGGCCGTGAGGAGGGAAGAGCAAGGCCCTGGGCCCGCATCCCGCCGCGCAGCAGACCACCGCGGAACGCCCCGGGTCAGAAAGCCGTGCCGAAGGAGAACGTCAGCTCCCCGCGCGACTCGCCGGGCTTCCGGTCGAGCTTGGAGCCGTACTCGAGGCGCAGCGGGCCGGCGGGGGTGTGGATCCGGAGGCCGATCCCTGCGCCCCAGCGGACGTCGCCGGGCGAGACACGGGAGGGGTCGGCCCACACGTTGCCCGCATCGAGGAAGACGACCCCCGAGACGATCCCGCGGATCGGGTGCCGCCATTCGAGGTTGAGGATGACGATGGCGTTGCCGCCGATCGGGTTCCCGTTCTCGTCGATGGTCTCACCGGGGATGCCCAGCCGGTCGATGGGGAACGCCCGGTGGGAGACCCGGCCGCCGGCGAAGTAGCGGGCGCCGATGGGGATCTTGAGGTTCTCGGGCTCGACCCCGCCGATCCCGACGGGGTGGATGGCACCGAGGTGAAGCCCCAGGGCGCCCGTCCCGCCGAGGAACGGTCCGAAGAGCCCGAGCCGCCCGTCGAGCTTGAGGAAGTGGGCCTCGGCCTTGAGGAGGGGGAAGGCGTACTGGGCGCTGAAGGAGGCGAGCACCCCTCGCCCCGGGTCCAGCGGGTCGTCCCGGGTGTCCCACTCCAGCGTCGGCGTCAGCGAGGCGATCCGGATCCGCTGTTCCTGCCGTTCCAGCTCGGAGAGGATGTCGTCGGGGGCGTCGGGCTCGACCCGCTGGTACTCGTACCGGAGCCACCGCCGGTACGGCCTGCGGCGGCGGTCCCCGACGTCGATCCACAGGCCCCGGCGGTGCTGGGCGAACGACGTGAAGGTCTCCTCGGTCTTGTACAGCGAGACGTAGGCCGGCACGCCGAGGTCGAGGACGTCGTGCTCCCGGAGCGTCGCCTGGAACCGCTGTTCCCGGCTCGAGAGCCGCGCCTCGACGCCGAGGGCGTGGGCGTGGCCGAGCAGGTTGAGGTGGGACCAGCCGACGATCAGGCGGGCCCGGCTGTCCGTGTCCCACCCCACCCCGAGGACGTACGACCGCTGGCGCCCCTCCTCGCACCGGACGAGCAGGCCGCGCCGCGGGCCCCGCTCCTCCCCGGGGAGCGGCACGATGTCGATCCGCCGGAACAGCCCGAGCTCGTACAGCTCCTGTTGGGCGTCGAGGATCGCGGAGAGCGAGTACGGCCTGCCCGTGGCCACCCCGTGCCGGGTCAGGATCTTCCGGACCACGGAGGTCGCCGTCGTCCGCAGTCCGGCCACGACGACCTCTCCCAGGGTGACGTACGGTCCGGGTACGGCGCGGACCGTCACGCGCGCCTCGCCGGGGCGCGAGGTGTCCACGTCGACCTCGACCCTTCCGTCCGGGTACCCCGCCGAGGCCAGCGCCAGCTCCAGCGCCTGGCGGGCCGGTCCCACGGCGCCGGGGTTCCACGGCCCCTCCTCCTTGAGCGGCAGCGGCCCCTCGAGCGCCGCCAGCACCTCGACCGGGAACCCCTCGAGCCGGAGCTCGCTCAGCCGCCACCGCCGGCCCTCGTGGACGGGGAAGACGATCCGGACCCGGTCTCCCGCCTCCGCGGGCTCGATCCGCGGCGGGTCCACGGAGACCTCGACGAACCCGCGCGACCGGTAGAGCCCCTCCACCGCCTGCCGGTCCGCCTCCAGCGTCGTCCCGGTCACGCGGCGGCCCCGCCACCCTCCCACCCTGCCGGGCCGGACCCGGACCGTTCGCCGGAGCTCCCGGGGGGCGATGGCCGAGGCTCCGGGGAACCGCACGGCCTCGATCCGGACCCGGGGCCCCGGCTTCGCCTCGATGGCCAGGCTCCGCGCCCCGTCCTCCCGACCGATCCGGACCGACACCGTGGCCAGGAGGTACCCCCGCGCCTGGAGACCCTCGAGGATCCGCTGCTCCACGTACCCCGCCTGGTCGGGGTGGAGGTCGCCGGCCTCGGGGTCGGGCAGGACGGCCCGGACCAGATGCCGGACATCCTCGTCACCCGCGATCTCGAGCCGCCACCGCGGGCCGGGATCGACCTCGAGCTCCAGCACGGTCCCCGAGGCCGTCCGCCGGCGCCTCACACCGGTCACCGCGCCGTCCCAGTATCCCTCGCGCCGCAGCGCCCGCTCGACGGCGGTCCGTGCCCGCTCGATCCGGCGCGCCGTCAGGATGTCGCCGGCGTCGAGCCCCGCGGCGGCCGCCAGCTCGCCCTCGGGGTCCGGCACCCCCACGATCACCACCCTGTCCAGGCGGTCGGGCTTCCCCCGGTCGACGGCCACCGTGATCCGCACCGCATCGGCGGCGGGGTCGTACTCGACGGAGGGCTCCGCCGAGGCCTCGGGGTACCCCTCCTCTACGAGCCGCTTCACCACACGGTCGCACGCCCGCTCGAGGGCCGCCGCGGTGAACAGCTCGCCGCGGACGAGCCCCAGCCAGCCGCGGACCTTCCGCCTGGTCCGCCCCTCCACGCCGGTGACCTCCACCGACTCGATCCGCGGGCGGAGGAACAGCCGGACACGGACGGCCACCCCGTCTCCGTCCGGCTCGCTCGTGACCACGACGTCGTCGATGCGGCCGCGGGCCCAGAGGACGCGGACCCCCCGCCGCAACCGGGCCGGATCGAGCGGCGCGCCCGCCTCGAGGCCGAGGGTCCCCAGCACCTCCTCGCGGGAGACCGGCCCGTCCGCCTCCACGGTGACGGTGGTGACGGGCCGCCCGCCGCCGGCCACGGCCGGCGCCGCCACGGCCAGGGCGAGGAGCAGCGCCGCGGCGGGACGGCGGCCCATCAGTACCGCCTCCGAAGCTTGATGTCCAGGGAGTACGACCCGTCGGTGTCCCGGGTGGCCTCGAGGAACAGCCCCCTGGAGAGGTACCACCGGCTGATCACCACCTCCTCCCGGTTGGAGGAGAGGTTCGACTGCACCACGAGGGTCCAGTTCGGCGCCAGCTGCTTGACCAGCGTGACCCGGGCCGTGGGGTTGCCGGTGGTGCTCTCGGAGAACGGGTCGATCCGGAGCTGGTCCACCGCCAGGATCGACCGGGCCCGCCGGTCGAGCTCGGCGTTGATCTGGCTCGTCAGGATGCTCGACGCCAGGACCGCGCCCATCCCCTCCTCCTCCCGGCCCGTCCTCCGGCCGAGGGAGAGCAGGGAGAGGATGTCCGCCTCCTGGAGCGGGGGATCGGAGGTCAGCACCGGGTGGAGGCTCCGGGGCGTCCCCTGGAGGAGGATCGTCACGGCGTAGACGTCGACCCATGTCCGCGCCTCGAGGTCGATCCGCGGCTCGATGGACGATGGGTCGGTGAACAGCAGGACGCACCGGTCGAGCTCGTACCGGACGCCGCGGAGGAACAGGTCGCCCCCCTCTGCCAGCTCGATCCGGCCCACGACGCCCGGCCTGGCGGGCGTCCCCGAGATGTCGAGCACGGCCGAGGCCACGATGTGCACGAACGGCGAGCGCATCTCGATCGTCCGGTCGGCCTCCACGTGGAGTGCGAGCCGCGGTCGCTCCGGGGGCCGGCCCTGTCCCCCCCCGCCGAACCACTCGAGGAGCAGCGTCGCCGGGTCGTCGCGCCGCCGGAGCACCGTCCGGTCCACCGTCAGGCGGCCCCCGAGCTCGAGCCCGTCGGGCGGGCCGCGCAGCCACCACGATCCCGAGAGGCGCGCCTCGAAACCAGGGAGCACCGTGTACCGCACGGCGCGGGCCGACCCCTCGAGGGCGAGCACGGGGCGCCCGTCCCGGAGACGGACCGTCCCATCCACCGTCGCGTCGCCCCCCATGATCCTCAGCCGCACCCCGGACAGGAGCGCTTCGGTCTCGTCGAGCTCGATGGCGCCGTCGATGGAGGTCGCGATCATCGGGCTCCCCGGCAGCCGGAACGATCCCTGGGCGACGCGCAGCCGCCCCCGGAGCCGCGGCGCCGTGACGGTCCCGAGGATCCGGACCGTGCCCTCCAGCCGTCCCGCCGGCTCCCACCGGGGCAGGACGAGCCGCAGCAGGAGCCCGTCGAGGGTCCCCCGGACGGTCCCGTCCAGCGTCCCGTCCGCACCCCGCGCGACGGCCACGGCGACCTCGTCCCCCCCCACCGCCAGCCGAAGCTCATCGAGCCTGGCGGCCCCGTCCCCCTCCAGCACGAACGGGGCGGGCCGGACGAGCCGCACGGGCCGTTCCCCCAGCGTCAGCTCCACGCGGTCGAGCGTCCCGCGGAGCTCCGGCGCCCCGCCGTCGGGCCACCGGACCGCCAGCGTGCACAACACCCGCCCGTCCAGGGGGATCCCCCGCCCGGGGAGGAGCCTGTCGAGCACCGCGCCGACGTCGTCCACCCGGACCGAGCCGCCCCCTTCCAGCCCGTCCGCCGTTCTCCGGAGGTCGAGCCCCCCCTCCGCCGCGCCCTCGAGGTGGAGGTCGGCGTGGACGCCGTCCTCGCCGGTCCGGACCCCGACCGACGCGCCCGGGGTCCGGATGGAGGCCCGCGCCGACGCCACACCGTCGAGCGGCCAGTCCACCGACGCCTCCAGCGTGCCGTGTCCGCCGGTCAGCCGGGCGAGAAGGGGGTGGACCACCCCGGGATCGAACCCGGACCACCGGAGGGCCCCCTCCACCCGCCGCCCCGCCACGTCCCACGACGCCTCGCCCGACGCCCCGCCCTCGAAGGCGATCGCCCTCGCCGTGAACGTGCCGCGCTCGAGCTCCACGCGGGCCGACCCGTGCCCGAACGGGACCCCCGCTACCTCCACGCCCGTCAGCCCGAGGGCGAACGACCCGGAGGGCCGCGCGACGCTCCCGCCGAGCGTTCCGCTGAACGCCGCCTTCCCCTCGAGCTCCACCGGCGTGTGGAGCCACCCTCCGACCGTCTCCAGGGGAACCCCCATCGCCGTCAGTTGGAGCGCCAGCTGGTCCTCCGGCCGGTCCCACCGGACGGTGCCGCGCGCCCGCCCACCGCCGCGCCCGATCCGGAACACGGCTCTCCCGATGGTCAGCCGCGAGCCGGCCACCGTGGCCGTCACGGCGGCGTGGTCCAGCGCGACGGGGGCAAGGACGAGGGGCGCCAGGTCCGCCTCGATCGACACGTGGGGCGCCTTCCACGGCCCGGAGAGGCCGAGGTGGAGCGTTCCCGCCCCGTCGAGCCGTTTTGGGAGCACCGTCCGGCCCACGAGGGCATCGGTCACCCGGACGATCTCGGGCAGGTCCCGCGTCCGGATCGCCAGCGACCAGGAGGGGATCCAGTCCCCAAGCGTCAGCGGGCCCTGGAGGTCCACCGTGGACCGCCCGATGGCGAGACCGCGGCCGTCGAGCTGGAGGACGCCGGGCGGGGCCAGCGCCAGACGCATCTCGCCCTCCACGGGCAGCGGCCCGGCCGCCGGATGGACGGTGACGTCGGCCGTCCCGTGCCCCTCCCGGATCCGCCGGCCCTTCCACGCCAGCGAGACCGAGGCGTCGAACCGTCCCGCCAGCCCCACCGGCGGCATCCGGACGTCGCCGAGGAACGGCTCCAGCGCCACGCCCCGGCCCTCGAGGGTGATCCCGTGGTGCCAGGGCCGCCCCAGCGGCGCCAGGGTGTACCGCCCGCGGACCGTCCCGCCGTGGTACCGCGCCCGTTCCAGCCGGGCGTGGAGGCCGTCCGGGCCGATGGTGACGAGGCCCCGCAGGTCCTCCACGGGGAAGCCGGAGGCCGTCAGGCGGGGCGAGGCGACGCGGACGTGCAGCGGCGGCGAGGTCAGGGTGTCCAGCCGGAGGTCGAGGGAGACCGGTCCGGCGAGCAGCCCGCCGAGGTGCAGCGACCTGGAGAGCCGCTCCAGCCGCCCGGAGCCCCGGAACGCCAGCCAGACGGCGCCGCCGCGGAGCGAGCCCCGTCCCTCGCCCGAGACCAGGTCCGAGCGGAGGACGAGGTGCGGGACCACCACGCCGTCCTCCAGCCTGAGCCGGGCGGCGAGGGTGCCTCGCACCGGCTCCATCGCCGGGATCTCGAGCCGGAACGGGCCGCTCCGGAAGAACCCCCGCGGCGGGCCGCCCGTCGCGGTCCAGCCGGCCTCGACCGGACCCGCGTCCAGCCGGAGCCTCCCGGGAAGAGGGAGCCCCTCCACGAGCACGTCGTGGAGCTCGAGGTGCCCGACCCGGACCCGGAGCCAGCCGCCCGGCCCGGCGCGCCGGTGGGGCACCGGCAGGGTGGACGCGCGCAGCCGGACCCCCTCCACCACAACCGTTCCCAGGTCGAGCCGCCCCCGCGCCGCCCGGAACGCCGCGCCCGAGAGCGTCAGGCGCCGGATGGTGACCTCCCACCCCGGGAACCCCGCCCGCACGGCCCCCAGCTCGAGCCGGAGCGGCACGATGGAGAGGGCCGTGTGCCCGATGGTGACGTCGCCCCCGGTGGCGTCGCCGATCCACCGCTCCAGCCGGTGGGTCAGCACCGCCGCCACGGCGGGGCTCCCCGCGGCCCGCTGGAGGGCGACCAGGAGACCGAGGAGGAGCGCCGCTCCGGCCAGCGCGGCGATCAGGGTTCGCCGCAGGTGGCGGTACCTCACCCGCCGCGCTCTCCCCACTTGAGCTTGTGGTGGAGCACCTGAAAGAACGAGGTCGCCGGGTCGTGGATCAGCCGCACCGGCTCGTCGTGGCGCTGGATCCGGACCAGGTCGCGCGGCGTCAGGGGGAACCCCTCCTGCCCGTCGAGCGTCAGGTAGACCTCCTCGGAGAGGCTCTCGAGCCGGATCTCCACCACGGAGTCCAGGGCGATGCCGATGGGCCGGTTGGTCAGCGTGTGGGGGCAGATCGGCGTGATCAGCATGATGTCCAGCGTCGGGTGGAGGATCGGCCCGCCGGCGGAGAGGTTGTACGCCGTGGAGCCCGTGGGCGTCGCCACGATCAGGCCGTCCGCCCGGAACCGGCTGACGAACTCGCCGTTGACGTGGACCGAGAGCACGATCATCCGCGCCAGCGCGGTCTTGTTGATGACGGCGTCGTTGAGTGCGCGCCGGACGACCGGTTCCTCGCCCGGGGTCAGCACCGTCACCTCGAGCCGCTCCCGCTCCTCGACCACCGCGCGCCCCTCCAGGGCCTCGTGCAGGACGGGGAACAGGCTCTCCGCGCGGTGCTCCGTCAGGAACCCCAGCGTCCCCAGGTTGATCCCGAGCACTGGGGTCGTCCCCAGCTCGCCCCGGGTGACCGAGAGCAGCGTCCCATCGCCGCCGAGCACCACCACCAGGTCCACCCCGGCGGCCAGCGCCGTGCGCTCCGGGCCGGGCGGCCGGCCCACGGCGGGTGCCGACTCGGCGTCCAGCACGACCTCCAGCCCCAGCCGCTCCAGCTCCACGAGGAGCTGCCGTCCCAGCTCTACGGCCTCGGGCGAGGAGCCCTTGAGCACGACACCGACCCGCCGGATCGCATCCATGGGGAGCATTGTACCCCCGTCGCCGTGGTACCGTTCGGAGGGAAGCGACTGATGGGCGGACCGGTACTGTTCGTGGGCGACCTCCACCTCGGCCGCAGGCCGCCGCTGCCGGCGGAACGGCTGGCCGTGGCCGGTGTCGGCCCCCACGCGCTCTCCGCCGCGGCCGCGTGGGGAAACGCCGTCGCGTACGCCATCGAGCGCGGTGTCCGTGCCGTGGTGCTGGCCGGCGACGTGGTGGACCTCGACCGGGACCGGTTCGAGGCGTTCGGCCACCTGGAGGCCGGGGCGCGGGCGCTGCTCGGGGCGGGGATTCCCCTCGCCGCCGTGGTGGGGAACCACGACTGGGACGCCCTGCCCCGGCTCGCCGCCCGCCTGCCGGCCGTACGGCTGCTCGGCGAGGGGGGGCGGTGGGAGCGGTGGGCGGTTCCCGGCGACCCGCCCCTGGAGATCGTCGGGTGGTCGTTCCCCGACCACACCGTGGAGGAGGACCCCTCGGCCGACCCGGGACTGGCCGACGCCGTGGCGGGGGCCGCGCCCGGCGCGCGGATCGTCGGCGTGGTCCACGGCGATCTCGACCGGCCGGGCTCCCCGTACGCCCCACTGGACCGCCGGCGGCTCGAGAACGCCGGCGCCGATGCATGGCTCCTCGGCCACATCCACACCCCGGACCGCCTCGACGGAGCCCGCCCGCTGGGGTACCTGGGCTCCCTGGCGGCCCTCGATCCGGGCGAGCCCGGCGTTCACGGCGCATGGGAGCTGGAGGCCGTTCCTGGCGGCGTGCGCCTCCGGATGGTGCCCCTGTCCCCCGTCCGGTTCGAGACGGTGGATGTGGTCCTCGACGATGCCCGGGACGCCGACGCGGTGATGGACGCCGTACGCGCGGCGGCTCAGGCGCGCCTCGGGGCGGAGGTCAGGGCCGCGCGCCCGTGGCTCGAGGCCGTGGTGATCCGGGTCAGGCTCCGGGGCAGGGTCGGCCGAAGGGACGGAATCGCCGCGCTCCTCGATAGTGGGACCGGGTTCTTCCACGTGGCCGAGGTGCCGTGTCTCGTGGAACGGATCGAGGATGGGACACTCCCCATGGTGGACCTCGCACGGCTCCGGGAGGAACCGACCCCGGCCGGCGAGATCGCCCGCCTCCTGGCGGTGCTGGAAGCCGGCGACATCCCTCCGGAGCTCCTGGCCCGCGCCCGGCGGGCCGTGGCGCCGTGGCTCGCGGACAAGTGGAGCCCGCCCGGCGCGCCGGCGGCCCCTGATCTCCGGGAGGCGCTGATCGAGGCGGCCCGCGAGGCGCTCCACCTCCTGCTCGAACACCGCCGTGGGGAGAACGTGCCGTGAGGGTCGTGCGGATCGATGTCCGGGAGGCCCCTGGACTGCCCGACGGGGTCGCGGCGGACGGGCTCGATGCCCCGGTCGCGGTGATCGCCGGCCCCAACGCCGCGGGCAAATCCACCCTCGCCCGGGCCCTCCGTGGGGCCCTCTGGCCGGAGGAAGCCGCCGCCCGGATGGCGGCGGAGGTCCGGTTCCGCACGGCGGCCGGGGAGGCCACCGCCGTCCTGCGGTGGGGCCGGGTCACCTGGAACGGTACTGCCCCGGCTCTGCCCGGTCCGGAGGCAGGGCGGGCCGCGCGGTTCGGGCTGCCGGCGCTCCTGTCGGCGGGCGAGGCCGAGATGGCGTTCGCCCGCCGGATCGCCATCGAGCTGGCCGGAGGGTACGACCTGGAGGCCGCACTGGCCGCCGTGCCCCCGCTGGACTCCCGCCGCGGCACCGTCCAGGGGACCCACGAGAAGGCCGTCCGGGAGGCCGGGCGCCTCCAGCGAGAGCTCCGGGAGCTGGCAGCGGACGAGGACCGGCTTCCGGAGCTCGAAGAGCGCCTCGAGGCAGCGGACGATGCGGCCTCCCGGGCCCGTCTGGCCCGGGAGGCCGCCACCTTCGCCCGGGTAAGGGAACGAATCGCCCGCCTCCGGACCGAAGCCGCCGGGCTTCCGCCGGAGCTCGACCGGCTGTCGGGCGACGAGGAGACCCGGCTCCGGGAGCTCCAGCGGGACCGGGAGGAGGCCCGCGAGGCCGTGGACGAGACCACCCGCGAGGTGGCGAGGATCGGTGAGGCACTCGAGGCTACCCGGCTCCCGGGCCCGTCGCCCGCGATCGGGGTCCTGGACTCGTGGAAAGACCGCGCCGGCCGCCTCCGGGAAGCCGCTTCCCTGCTGGCGTCGCTGCGGATGGAGCTCGCCAGCGCGGCCGCCCGGGCGCGGGACGCCGCCGGTGGGCTGTTCGCCGGAGAGCCCGTCCCGCTCGATGCCGCCGGGATCGGAGAGCTCGAGACGGCCCTCGCGGACCGGGAGGAGGCCGCCGCCGAAGTCGCCGCCGGGGAGGCCCTGGCGCGGGCGTGGTCCGCCGCCGCGCGGGAGGCCGACCCCGAGGCCGTCCGGCGGCTGCGGGAGGGAGCCCTGGCGCTCCGGCGCTGGCTGGCCGCCGCCCCCGGACGGATCCCCTTGTGGCCCGGCTGGACCCTGCTGACGGCTGGAGCAGTGGCCGCGGTGGCCGCGATCACCGGGACCCTCCCGGACGATCTGCTCCCCGCGGCCGCTTCCCTCCTTGCAGCGGGGGCCGCGTGGACTGCGGCCGGAGCCGTGGATCGGTGGCGTGCGGCGCAGGACCGGGAAGAGGCCCGGCAGCACGCTGACCGGCTCGGGGTCGCTCCGGCGGCGTGGGAGGAGGGGGCCGTCGCCGACGCTGCGGGGGCGGCAGAGGCCGAGGCGTCCCGGATCGCGGCGGCGGTGGAGGCCGGCAGCCGGGCCGAGGAGGCACGGGAGCACGAGGAGGCGGCCCGGCGCACGCTCGTCAGCGCCCGCGAGGCCACGGCGCGTGCGGCGCAGGCGGCCGGACTCGATCCCAGCCTGCCTGATCTGGTCCTGCTCGACCGTGCCCGGCGGATGGAACGGTGGCACGAGGCCAGTGCAGAACGAGCCGCCCTCGAGGGGAAGCTCGCGGAGCTGGAGGCATCGTCGAAGGCCGTCCTCGCGGAGCTCGCCGATTTTCTCCGCATCCACGGGGCCGGAGAACCTGGAGACGCCGCCGGGGCGGTGGAGGCAGTGAACGCCCTGGAGCGGCGGGTGAAGGAGCTCGCCAGGCTCGAAGAGAGCCACCGGGAGGCCGCAACCCGGCTCGAAAGGGAGCAAAAGCGCCTGCGAGAGGCCGAGACGCGGCTCGCGGCGTTCTGGGAGGCCGTCGGCCTGCCGGCAGGGGATGTGGCCGCACTCCGCATCCGCCTCCAGGCGCTCGGCGAACACGCCAGGATCCGGGAGGCACTGGAGCGTGCACGGGGCGAGCTGACGGGAGCGGAGGAGCGGATTCGCGAGGGTGGAGGGTTCGAGAGGCTCGGGCTCGCCCCGGAGACGGTGGAGGCGGCGGAGGCGGAGGCCATGGCGAACCGGCTCGAGAAGGAGGCTTCCGAGGCCGACACGCTGCATGAGCAGATCGCCGCCATCAGGGCACGGATCGATACGATGAAGCGCGGCTCCTCGCTGGAGGAGGCCCGGGCTGAGGCTGCCGCCGCGGCGGAGGCCGTCGTCCGGGAGCGGGACGCCCGGATGCGGCGTGCGCTCGTCCGGCTCGTCCTGGAATCCGCCCGCGAGGCCGTGGCCCGCGAGCACGCGCCGGACGTTCTCCGGCGAGCCTCGGAATGGCTCCGGCGGTTCACTCGGGGGGCGTTCGAGCTCCAGGTCGCGGCGGACGGCGCACTCCGGGCCCGGGACACGGCGCTGGACGAGCTCCGCAGCCCGGGCGAGCTGTCCGACGGCACCCGCGTCCAGCTACTCCTCGCCGTGCGCCTCGCCGCGCTGGAGGCGCTGGAAGGCGGCGCGGACCCCATCCCGGTGGTGCTCGACGAGGCGCTCTCCACCGCCGACCCTGGCCGGTTCCGGGAGATCGCGGCCACGCTCGGAGAGGTCGCGGCGGCCGGCCGGCAGGTGATCGTCCTGACCGCCGACCCCGCCGAGCCCGGGCGGTGGCGGGAGGCGCTGGCCGCGGCGGGGCTCCCGGAACCGGTGGTGACCCGGATCGGGCGTACCGCTCGGGACGGGACACTGGCGCGCGCGCCCGAGGCGGCCCCGCCCCCCCCGCGGCCCGCACCGGGAGAGGATGTCGCCACGTGGGCCGAACGGGCGGGGATCCCTGCGCCCGACCCGTGGCAGCCGGTGGACGCCTGGGCGCCGGCATGGCTGCTGGCCGACCGCCACGACGCGGCCTACCGCCTCCACGAGGCCGGACTGAAGCGGGTCGGAGCGTGGCGGAGCGTCCGGGGGACGGCGGCCGATCCGCTGGATGGGACCGAGGCCGCCCTGCTCGAGGCCCGGGCCGCGCTGGCGACGGCAGTACTCGATGCCTGGCGGCGGGGACGGGGCCGGCCGGTGACGGTGGCGGATCTCGAAGAGGCCGGCGCCCTGACACCGACGTTCCGCGATGCCCTCCTCGAGCTGGTGGAGCGCCATGGCCGGGACCCCGAGGCGTTCGTCGCGGCCGTCCGGACGCTGCCACGGTACCGGAAGCGGGAGGCGCTCGAGGCGCACCTGCGGGCCGGAAGCGTCCTCCCCGAGGACGGGACTGCCGATCCCGAGGCCGTGACCGCCGCGGCGCTGGAGGCCGCCGGCCCCGCGCTGCAGGCAGCTGGAATCGGCCGGGGTGAAGCGGCGCGGTGGGTCCGCTCGCTCCTGGAGGCGCTCGACGAAACCGGCCCGGCGCGCCGTGTACCATCATGACAGGGGAGGGAGAGCCGTGGCACGACGCATCCTGCGGTGGTCGACGATGGCGCTGGTCTTCGCGCTCGCCGCCGCCTCCATGGCGGGGGAGCCGGACTGGAGCGAACGGATCCGCAACGGCGAGTGGTACTTCACCGTGGGGCGGCTCCGGCAGGCCGAGGCGGAGCTTCGCGCCGCCCTGGATCTGGCCAACCGGTTCCCGCCCGGCGACCCGCGGCTCGAGCGGACGCTGGAGGACCTCGGCAGGCTCTCCGAGCACGAGGGCCGGAACGACGAGGCCCAGGCGACGTACCAGCTCCTCCTGGCCGCCGTGGAGCAGCGGGCCGGGAAGGGTTCGCCGGAGCTCCTCGACCCGCTGGCCGCGGTGGGGCGCACCGCGCTCCGCGGCGGCGACGTGCCCACGGCGCGGGAGGCGTTCGAGCGGTATGCGGCCCTCGCGGCGAGCGCCCCGGGCGCGGACCCCGACGCCCTGCGGGAGGTGCTCGCCACCCTCGCCCGGATGGACGTGCTGGCCGGGGACGAGGCGAAGGCCCTCGAGCGGCAGCGGCGGGCCGTGGCCCTCCTCGACGCGGGGACCCCGGCCGACGCCGACCGCGTCGCGGCGCTCCGGACCCTCGGCGGGCTCGAGCTCCGCGCCGGCGACCCTGCCCGCGGGGAGCGCCTCCTCGCCAGGGCCGCGGGGATCGCCGCCGCCTCGACGGAGGACGACCTGCCCCGCCCCGGCGAGATCCTGCTCGAGGGGGCGCGCGTGGCCCGCGCCGCCGGCCACCCCGACGCCGCCGCGCGGCTGGCGCAGCGGGCGCTGGACGCCGGCGCCGGCCCCCAGGCCCGGCTGGAGGCGCTCGGCGTGCTGGCCGACGCCGCCTGGGACGGGGCCCGGCGGATGGGCCTGACCCTCCCCGACCTCGTGGGCGTCGCGCCGGCCGATCCGGCCGTCGCCCTGGCCCGGACCCGGCTCGAGCTGCTCGCCGCAGCCCAGGACGAGGCCGGGGCCCCCGCGGCCGACCGGGCCCTCACCCTCGACCGCCTCGTCCGCGTGGCCGCCATGCAGGGAGACACGGGCGCCGCGCTCCGGGCCCTGGACCGGCTCCGGGCGCTGGGCGACGGCGTGGCCCTCGCGCCCGACGTCCACGAGGGCCGGGTGGCGCTGCTCGAGGCCGCCGGGCGGCGGGAGGAGGCGCTGGAGGCGAACGGCGAGCTCATCGCCGCGATCGAGGCGGCGAAGGGTCCGCAGGACCCCTCGCTGGTGCCGCTCCTCCAGCGCCAGCAGCGGCTCCTGGAGGCGCTGGGGCGGAAGAAGGACGCGCGGCGGATCCGCAAGCGGCTCAAGAAGCTGCCCCGGCACGCCCGGCGCTGACCGTCCCAGGGCAAACGGAGGCCGCGGCGAACCGCCGCGCCGTGAAGTGACCCTGCACCCGGCCCCCGCGCTCCCCTTTCCTCCTCGGGTGGAGAGCTCGCTAGGGCACAGCGCAACGGCCTTGCGTGGGTGTCGGCAACCCTGCTCCGCCGTTGCAGTGGACAGGGCGGGTGGGTATCCTTCGCATACCGAATCGATCCACAGGCGAGACCGATCGTTCGGGGGAGGAAGAACCATGAAGCGGAACCGGTGGACGACACTCGTGGTGCTCGGCGGGACCGTGCTCTGGACGGCGCTGGCCGCGGCCCAGACCGCCACCCTGTCCGAGCTCCGGATCGACCAGCCGGGATCGGACACCGACGAGTACTTCGAGCTGGCGGCCCCGGCGGGGACCTCCCTCGACGGCCTGACGTACCTCGTGATCGGCGACGGCTCCGGGGGCTCCGGTGTCATCGAGTCCGTGGTCGACCTGTCGGGGCACACCGTGCCCGCCAGCGGGTTCTTCGTGGTTGCGGAGTCCACGTTCTCGCTCGGGACCGCTGACCTCACGGCGTCCCTCAACTTCGAGAACTCGGACAACGTCACCCACCTACTCGTCTCCGGGTTCACAGGCTCCAACGGTGACGACCTCGACACGAACGACGACGGCACGCTGGACGTGACGCCGTGGACGGCCGTGGAGGACTGCGTCGCCCTGATCGAGACGGTGGGTTCCGGCGATCTCGTCTACTGCTCGGAGCAGGTGGGGCCCAACGGCAGCTACGTGCCGGCCCACGTCTTCACGTGCGCTTCCGGGTGGGAGATCGGGCAGTACGACCCGGCGGCGGGCGACGACACGCCCGGAGCGGCCAACGCCTGTCCCGGCGACCCGACGCTCTTGCTCTCGGAGATCGCCGTGACGCCCACGGCTGGTGAGTTCATCGAGATCCACAACCCGACGAGCCAGACCATCGACCTCTCCGATGTCTACGTCACCGACGCGACCTACCACACGTCGTCCGTGTACTACAACATCGTCCACGGCAACTCCACGGCGGGCGGCGGGGGGTACGGCGACTTCCACGCCAGGTTCCCCGCCGGCGCCACCATCGCCCCAGGGGAGTACCAGACCATCGCCATCGCGGGCTCCGACGACTTCGAGGCGACCTACGGTGTGGCCCCAACGTACGAGCTGTACGAGGACGGCGCCTCGGCCGACTCGATCCCCGACATGCGCGAGGCGTTCCCGGGCTCGATCAACAACCAGGGCGCGCTGACGAACTCGGGCGAGGTGGTGATCCTGTACACATGGGATGGCCAGTCCGACCTCGTCCAGGACCTGGACTACGCCCTGTGGGGCGACAAGGCCGAGGCGGTGGACAAGACCGGCGTCTCCATCGACGGGCCCGACGCCGACTCCACGCCGTCGACCTACCTCGACGATACGGCCATCGCCGACCAGGACGTCATCGCCACGAGCGGCCACGCCACGGGGAGCTCGTGGCAGCGAATCGACATGGACGAAGGGGCGGAGATCGGCACTGGGGGCAACGGCCTGACCGGCCACGACGAGACCTCCGAGGACCTGTCCAACACCTGGGCCGAGAAGACGCCGTCCCCCAACGCCGGCGTGCCAGTGCAGCCGCCGAAGGTCCTGTTGCTCTCCGAGATCGTGGTGACGCCCACGGCGGGCGAGTTCATCGAGATCCACAACCCGACCACCGAGACGATCGATCTGGACAACTACTACGTCACCGACGCCACCTACGCATCGGGCGGCGTGTACTACTACAACATCGTCACGGGTTCCGACGCCGGCGGCGGGGGGTACGGCGACTTCCACGCCCGGTTCCCTACCGGTGCCACCATCGCCCCCGGGGAATCCCAGACCATCGCCATCGCCGGCTCCGACGACTTCGAGGCGACCTACGGCGTCGCGCCGACGTACGAGCTGTACGAGGACGGCTCCACGGCCGACTCGATCCCCGACATGCGGGAGGCGCTGCCCGGATCGATCAACGGCCAGGGCGGCCTGGCCAACAGCGGCGAGATCGTCGTCCTCTACTACTGGGACGGCGAGAGCGATCTGGTGACCGACATCGACATCGCCGTATGGGGTGACAAGGCCGAGGCGGTGGACAAGACGGGCGTCTCCATCGACGGGCCCGACGCCGACTCCACGCCCTCGACCTACCTGGACGACACACCCATCGCCGACCAGGACGTCGTCGCCACGGGCGCCCACGCCTCGGGCAGCTCGTTCCAGCGGGTCGATCCCACCGAGGGAACCGAGACGAAGAGCGGCGGCAACGGCGTGAACGGACACGACGAGACCTCAGAGAACCTGTCGGTCACCTGGACCAGCGATGCGCCGACGCCAGGCGACGGACAGCCCACGGGCTGGGTGATCAACGAGATCAACGCCGACCCCGACGCGACCAGCGGCGACGCCAACGGCGACGGGACGGCGGACACGGTGGAGGACGAGTTCGTCGAGATCGTCAACGCCACCTCCTCCGACGTGGACGTCTCGGGCTGGACCCTCTCCGACGGGTACGGCGTGCGCCACGTCTTCCCCCAGGGCACCGTGGTGCCCGCCGGGTGCGCCACCGTCGTGTTCGGCGGCGGCGCCCTGCTGGCGGACTTCGGCGGCGCCGTGGCCCAGACGGCCTCCACCGGGGCGCTGGGCCTCAACAACTCGGGCGACACGGTGACCCTGGCCACGGCCGACGGGATCGTCATGGCGAGCGTCGACTACGGCAGCATCGCCGGAAACAATCAGTCCATCACCCTCGACCCGGACGTCACCGGAACCTCCTGGGTCCAGCACGCCTCGGCCACCGGCTCGAACGGCGTGCTGTTCTCGCCCGGCCACAGGATCGACGGGACCCGGTTCTCCGGGTGCGCCACGCCTCCGGCCGACATGCGGATCCATGCGATCCAGGGCAGCGGGATGGCCTCGCCGTGGGCGAACCAGACCGTCACCACGACGGGCAACGTGGTCACGGCGGTCGGCGGGCAGGGGTTTTTCATGCAGACACCCGACGGATCCGACGACGGCGATCCGGAGACCTCCGAGGGGATCTACGTCTACACCGGCGGCACGCCCGCGGTCTCGGTGGGCGACGTGGTGGACGTGACGGGGCTCGTGGTGGAGTACTACGAGATGACCGAGTTCAGCGCGAACCCCACCGTGACGGTGACAGGAACGGGGACACTCCCCCAGCCCGTGGTGTTCGACGAGACGGACCCCTCGCCGGACCAGCCCCAGCCCGAGAACGCCAAGGAGCGGTACGAGGGGATGCTGGTCTCCTTCAGCGGAACGGCCAGCGGCCCATCCGACCGGTACGGCGACGTGGCCGTGGTGGCCTCGGGCCAGCGGGCGTACCGCGAGCCCGGGATCGAGTACCCCGGCGAACCCGGACTCCCCGTCTGGGACGGCAACCCCGAGATCTTCGAGGTCAAGCCCGGCGCCCTCGACGGCGCCACCGCCGCGGTGCCCGCCGGAGCCGCCGTGACGGCGGCGGGGCCGTTCTGCTACTCGTTCGGCGACTACCAGGTGTGGCCCACGGCGTTCTCGTTCACCGGCCAGCCCCAGGCCGTTCCCGTGCGGGAACGGGTGGCCGGCGAGCTGACCATCGGCACACAGAACCTCTACCGGCTGTTCGACGACGTGGACGACCCGTCGATCAACGAGCCGGTCCCCACGACCCAGGAGTACGAGGACCGGCTGGCCAAGTTCTCCCTGGTGATCCGCGAGGTGCTCCGTTCGCCCGACGTCCTCGTGGTGCAGGAGGCGGAGAACCTCCAGGTCCTCCGGGATCTGGCGGCCCGGATCCAGGCGGACGACCCGGCCGTGGTCTACACCGCGTACCTGAGCGAGGGGAACGATCCCGGCGGCATCGACATCGGGCTGCTCGTCCGCGACACGGTGCAGGTGGACTCGGTGACCCAGATCGGCGCGTCGGCCACCTTCACCTTCGCCGGCAACACCTACGACACCTGGTCCCGGCCACCGCTGGTGCTCACCGGCTCCTACGTGGCCAACGGGGCGCCGTTCCCCATCACCGTGGTGGGGGTCCACTTCCGCTCGCGGCTCGGGATCGAGGGGGACGGCGGCGCCTTCGCCCGCCAGAAGCGGTACGAGCAGGCCACCTGGCTGGCCGACTGGCTCCAGACCCGGCAGACCGCCGACCCCGCGGAGCGGATCGCCGTGGCGGGCGACTTCAACGCATTCGAGTTCACCGACGGGTACGTGGACGTGGTGGGGATCGTCAAGGGCGACCCCGACCCGGCCGGCGCGCTGATCCCGTCGCCCGACCTGGTGGACCCGGACCTCGCCGACCGGACCCTCGACCTGCCGGCCGCCGACCGGTACTCGTACGTCTCGTCGGGCACGGCCGAGGCGATCGACCACATCCTGACGGCCGCGACGCTCGGCGACTGGGTGCGCGGTTTCGCCTACGCCCGGCACTCGGCCGACGCGCCGGCGTCGCTGGCCGCCGACCCCACCACGCCGCTGAGAGCCTCGGACCACGACGGCGCGGTGCTGTACGTCATGACCGACGCCGACGGCGATGGGATCGCCGACGACGTGGACGACTGCAACGCCACACTCCCGCCGGAGATCGACCTCCAGCCCGCCGGGACCGCTGCGGACGGCGTCGTCACCGACTGTTCGGGGATCCAGTCCGTGGCGCTCGACCCGTCGTCCACCGGGCTCATCCTGACCACCACCGGCGTGCCCGGGGACACGAGCTGGACGTTCCACGTGGCCGTCGCAGCGGGGGCCCAGGAGGGTTCCGGCACGATCGTGGCGACGGATACCGACGGCAACGAGAGTACCGAGGCGGTCGCGCTCCGCGCCCCG
>Ga0256835_1000051_pt1 | contig 98858 bp, 89 predicted proteins | sample PIR30metaG_FD_185972 | JGI IMG/M metagenome (GOLD analysis project Ga0256835, IMG submission 185972) | Hydrothermal vent microbial communities from East Pacific Rise, Pacific Ocean - PIR-30 | ecosystem: Environmental > Aquatic > Marine > Hydrothermal vents | place: Pacific Ocean: East Pacific...
CGACGGAGACGGCCAGGCCAACCCCGGGGAAACATTGAGGATATTTCCCACGGCGATAAACACCGGCGGAAGCACGGCGACCCTGGTTCGCGCCAGGCTGGAATTAGCTGACGGTCGGCGGTTCGTGGAAGCCATATCGGACGCCTCGGCGGATTTCCCGGATATCGGACCGGATTCCATTGTCCGGGCCCTGGATCCTTTCGTGGTAAAGATAAACAGGAATGTGCCCGGCTACTCGGTGGTGAAATTCAGGGTGGTATTCCGGTACGATGACGGCACTAAAACCGAATCTCTCTTCTCCCTCCCCCTGTACTCGGAGGACTATGCCATTCCCGTTCTGAATCCCTTCGTGAACAACCCGGAGCCGGGCAGCGTGGTGATAACGATGAAGGATATGGTGCTGGTGAACCGGGGGCTGGGAGAGGGACGGGACCTGCTGGTCACGGTGGGCGGCCTGACTCCTTCCGCGCCGTTCACGTCGGACACGATCCGTATTCCCTGCGCACGTCCGGGAAAGGCCGTGGTGATTCCCGGGACATTCACCCTGAAAGTACACCCGGACGACCCGGAATCATCCTGGCTCCGGGAGAATTTTCCGTGGTGCGGGTTCGACCTGGCGGTGGTCAGCGACGGAATATCCGCAGCCGTCCGACACGTGGACGTGCACGCGGTGTCCGAAATACAGTCGACGGAACTGCCGCCGCCCCTGGCTCCGACGGTATACGAGGCGGGAACCGACAACATAGGCATCATTTGGGACACGGAGAATACCCCCGTCCCGGCGGGTTATTACGTCTACTCCGGCAGCGACGGAAACATGGAAAGAGCTTTACCCGTGCCGGTGCCGACGCGGTATGTCCGACTGGAAGGGCTGGAGCCGCGTACCCGCTACTCCTTCGAAATAACGGCGGTGGATTTCATCGGAAGGGAATCCCAGCCGGTATCCGTTTACGCGTCCACCACCATGCCCCCACTGCCGGGTTGGCCCGTGCACCTTTACGGAAACGCGGGAGGCGGCGCGGCGGTGGCCGACGTGGACGGTGACGGCACCGACGAGATAGTGGTCGCATCGAGTTTCGGCAAGCTCTACTTCATCAGTAAGAACGGTAAACACACCATCCTGAAGCCGCCGAAAGGCTATGATTTCGACAGGTTCCTCGGATGCGCGGTGGGAAACGTGGACGGGCGACCCGGGAACGAGGTGGTGGTGACCTGCCAGAAACACACGGAAAACCAGGGAGAGGAACGGATCGGTATACTCCTCTGCGCCAGGGGCCCGGGCGAAACGTGGATTATGGGGGAAATCGCCGAAACGACGGTGAACCAGAGGGCGTACTCTCCCACAGTGGCCGGAACGCCGGTACTGTTCCAGGCGGACGACGATCCCGCCCTGGAAATAGCACTCAGAACCAGGGGACATTTCGGCACCCCCCCCAGGCTATACGTCTGGGACAGAAAAGTCTCGGGACGATGGGAAAACTTTTCTCCGGAGTTCCCCTTGGAACTCCTGGGATATTTCTACAACGCTCCTTCAGCCGTCGATTACGACGGTGACGGATTGCAGGAACTCCTGGTCACGGTACAGGGAACCCGGGGGACCGGCACCGCTCTCCGGATAGTGGACTTCGATAATACCACCGATCCCGTGAGAATAATCCACAGGAACCTCCGCGAACTGGACAGGGACGGCAAAACGGCCAGGGTCTTCGGAACGCTCGCCTGCACCATGGTAAACGGCGTCCGTTACATCGCCGGGGCAGCCTCAACGGTGGACCAGAGCAGTGTATCGAAGAAAATCTTCACCTACACCATGGATGGCGAAGGCGTCATGCGCCTGGCCTGGGCGACCGGATGGGAATCCGGCATGGATTTCTTCGGTAACGTGCCGGGCCCATCCATCGGCGATTGTAACGGAGATTCGAACCTGGACGTTCTTTATCTCCTCAACACCGGAACCTTCCTGAAGGAGGGACAACTGACCGGGTGGGACCTTGTTACCGGCAAGAAGACTTTCACGAGCGACATCATTCCCTTCAATCCCATAATGGAAGAGGGAGGGCACTTCGTGCGCTCCCAGCCGGTCTCCTTCGGAAGAGGGTCGAGGGGAGGTCCCTGGATGTTCGTCGGTTTCTCGACCCTGTACTGCGGTTTCGACGTCAACTCGGATCCGTCCTCCATCGAGGGTTTCCCATCATGGTCCAGGGAAGCTTCCTGGTCGACACCGACCGTATGCGACCTGGATCACGACGGAATTCCCGAACTTTTCACCGTAGATTACTCCGGAAAAGCTTCTCTGTACGAACTGAAGGGAACCGCATACGGATGGGGATGGCATATGTACCAGTGCAACCCCGCGAGAACGGGATTCCTGGAGCCATACGAGCCGGCACTGGACGTGAAGCTTCTGCCGTCGTCCCGGCCGATCGCCGTTCCTATTGCGTCTCCTTCGGATCTCTCCGGAAAATCCGCAGTCCCTCTTCCCTCCCGGACACTCACGGTGACCGTCGAAGTGGAAGGCGCTGCCGCCATCGCGACACAGGGAAGATGTCCTCTGCTGGAAGTGGCCGCCTACGATTCCCGGGGACACAGGATCGGCACGGCCCGCACGGAACTCGTCAACGGGTCGCACACTCTTTCCATACCCCTGGAATGTACGGACGACGTCGCCGGAAAACTGCTCGTGGCCGCCGATCCGGAAAATCGTTTCGCCGAAAGTGACGAAGCCAACAACCTCCTGCACCTGGAATCGGAACGAACTCTTTCCACTCCGTTCTCCATAACCGTTCCCAGTCCTTCGGGGGAAATAAGGATATTGCTGACCACCCCGGAACACCTGGAAAATCTGAACGTCCGGGTATATTCCGTCGACGGAAGACTCGTGGAAATGGTGGAAACCGGGGAACTCGCCCCCGGCAATCACGGGATCCGGATACCCTCTTCCCACCTGCCTCCCGGGCTCTATTTCATCTCTACGGACGGTCCCTTCACAGAAGATCCGCCGTTGAGAATCATCCTTCTGGGAAACGGTTCCTAGGCGCCGAACGTGTAGAACAACAGCGAAAGCAGGGCCAGGACCCACAATCCCGACGGAACTTCATCGGCCTTTCCGGAAAGAGCCTTGAACAGCGGCCAGGTCAGCAGCCCCGCCGTTATGCCTATTCCCAGGTTATAGGTGAAACTCATGAGAACGATGGTCAGGAAAGCGGGGGCCAGTTCGCCCAGATCGTCGAAAGGCAACAACTTCACCGGTTCGAACATCATCATTCCCACCACCACCAGAACCGGCCCGTACGCACACGGGGGAACGGCGGTGAGCACCGGGGTCAGGAACAGGGCGGCCAGAAAAAGCAGCGCCGTCACCACGGCGGTAAAACCGGTACGGCCACCTTCCTCCATGCCGGCGGCCGATTCTATGTAGACCCCGGTGGTGCTGGTACCCAGAACGGCTCCCACCACCGTGGCCAGCGCGTCGCACAGCATCGGCTTATCCATCTCCGGAAGGTTGCCGTCATCATCACACAGGCCGGCCTTGCAGGACAATCCGAGCAAAGAACCCATGGTGTCCACGAAATCCATGACGAACACCGTGAGCAACACCGATATGAAGCCCCACGACAGCGCACCGGAAAGATCGATCTTCATGAATATCCCGGACAGCGGGGGCGGCATGCTCACCACCGCGTCCGGCAGGGCGGCCGCACCGGTCAGGAAGGCGGCCGCGGAAGTGGCCAGTATGCCTATAAGCAGGGCTCCCCTTACCTTGAACATGAGCAGGATCAACATGAGGAAAAGACCGCCGACGGACAGCAGGACCGGCATGCTGCCGATGTCACCGAAAGCCACAGGAGCATCCGGTGTACCCATGGTCACCAATCCGGTGGTATTGAAACCTATGAAACACAGGAAAAACCCGATGCCGACCGCGAAGGCCGCGCTCAGGCTCTTGGGTATCGCCCTGGCGAGCCAACTCCTGGCCCCCGTAACGGAAAGAATAGTGAAGAGGACGCCCCCTATGAATACGGCTCCCAGGGCCGTTTGCCAGGAATAGCCCAGCACCCCGGTCACCGTATAGGCTATGAAGGCGTTTTCGCCCATGTACGGTGCGAGGGCGAAGGGTTTCCCGGCGTAGAGCCCCATGAGCATCGTACCGAAGAATGCGCTGAGTATGGTAGCCGTCATGGCCGGGCCCCTGGGTATGCCGGCGTCGGCCAATATCGCAGGATTCACCACTATGATGTACGCCATGGTGAGGAAAGTGGTGGTTCCGGCAAGCACCTCGGTTTTCCAGGTGGTACGATGCTCGTCGATTCCGAAAAATTCCCGGGCTCGCATTTTTCTCCCTCCCGCTTAGTCTCTCATGTTTAACACTTGAAGATACCCAAAGCGATTTTCCTTGAAAACATCCCTTCCCGGTGCTAGATTCCGGATAAAGGGAGTATTCCGTGAAGAAATTCCGGGCGGGAACGCCTCGGAGCGCTTGTCGGAGTCGATCGCTCTCCCGGTCACTACTCTCGCGTCGCGAACGGTCGGCTTCTTCCTCTTCCGGAGAAAGACGCCGTTGAAGAGGGTGGAAACTTTTAAAGAAAGGATCCCGATCCGATGAAAAAACTTCCGGACTGCGCCGGTTGCCCGGTACCATCGGAACGAAGAGCCTGTTCCGTGGAAAACGGAACCGCTCCTTCCGGCTGTCCCACCGCCGACGCCGACCTGGTGGCACGAACCGGGGAAACCTACTGTTCTCCCGGCATATCGGAATTCGCAAGGCAGGCATCCATACAGGAAGGCGAGGGTTACCGCAGAAGTTCTCCCGAAGATCCTTCGCCGGTACCCTGCAAGACACGGCTCCTGGAAGTGGCGGAATTCGCCGGAAGAATGAACTTCGAAAAACTGGGCCTGGTCTTCTGCGTGGGTCTTGCCCGGGAAGCGCGCAGGGTGAGGGATTTCCTGGAAGGCAAGGGTTTCCGGGTAGTGTCGGTTATTTGCAAGGCCGGGAGGCTGCCCAAGGAGAAACTTGGCGTGAAGGACGGGGAGAAAATACGTCCGGGAACACCGGAATCAATGTGCAATCCCGTACTGCAGGCGGAGGTCCTGAACCGGGCGGAAACCGACTTCAACGTGGTGATGGGGCTTTGCGTGGGTCACGATTCCATCTTTCTCAGGTTCTCCAAGGCTTACTGCACCGTGCTGGCGGTCAAGGACAGGGTGACCGGACACAATCCCCTGGCGGCGGTATATACCCTGGGCAGTTACTACCGTCACCTGGAAGGGGAGTGACCGGAGCTTTCCGGCATCTCCAGGCGGAACCCGGCATCCGCCGCTATGCTCCGCAACCGTTCGAGAAGCGGGAACACGATATTCCGGTCGGAATCCTCGAATTCCAGTATCAGACGATCTTCCGCCACCCTGGCTCTCAATCGTCCCCCGGCGAGCGGACGCAGTGGAGCCTCCACCGCTTCCACCGCCTTCAAAAGGTTCCAGGTTATCTTCCGTCCCCCGGGTATCCTGGTGGCCAGGCAGGAATCGGGCGGGACGGTTTCCGGTCGCATTCCCAGGCGAAGCGCGAGCTTACCTATGTCGTCGGCATCCATATTCGCTTCAACAAAGGGATGGCGGACGCCCAGTTCCCCGGCGGCACGCAACCCGGGCCTGTCTTCCGACAAGTCACCGGCATGGGTGCCGTCGGCCACGGCCCCCGCGTTCAGAGAACCCGCCATCCGTACAGCCGAGGTGTATATCATTCTCTTGCACCGATAACAACGATCTTCGCCGTTAACCACGAATACCGGATCCGACAATGGATCAAGGGTGATGAAGACGGGGGCTATCCCCAATTCCCGACATACCGCAGCCGCACGTTCCCTGTAAAAACCGGCGAGAAGTGGAGAATCGGCGGTTACGGGCACCACCCTCCGGGATCCCAGAAGCGAGTGCGCGAACCGTAACAGGACCTCGCTGTCCCTTCCGCCGGAGAAGAGTACGACACACCTGCCCATCTTGCGTATCACGGAATCCAGTAATGCTCCGTCCATGTTTTCCCCTTAGTGAAAGGAATGATGATGCATTTATATTAGTCTGAACGTTTTCGCGCCAAGCAACGCAAGGAAAGAAGGCCGAACCGTGAAGATCGCCGTTTTCGATCCGTTCTGCGGCGTGTCGGGGAACATGATCCTCGGCGCCCTGGTAGATGCCGGGCTCGACCCCGGTGAACTGAAAAAAATGCTGCAAAAACTGGGACTGGCCGGTTGGGAACTCTCCGCGGACAGGGTAACCAGGAGCGGTCTCGGCGGTACCCTGGTAACCGTCACCGTTCCCGTGGAAAAACATGCCCGCCGGCTTTCCGAGATACTGGAAATCATCTCGTCATCGGAACTTCCGCAACCCGTAATCCGGGGAGCCTCCAGGGCTTTCGAAAGGCTGGCCCTGGCCGAAGCGGCCGCCCACGGCATATCCGTGGATGAAGTGCATTTTCATGAAGTCGGAGCCATGGACGCCATCATCGATATAGTAGGTTCGTTCTGCGGATTTCATGCCATGGGCTTCGCGAGAATCTATTCTTCGCCGGTGGCCACGGGAACGGGAACGGTGGAGTGCGCCCACGGTATGCTGCCGGTACCGGCTCCCGCAACGGTGAACATACTCGAGGGGATACCCGTCCGTCCCACCGGGCTTCCCCACGAACTCACCACGCCGACGGGAGCGGCGATACTGTACGCCGCCGTGGACGAGTGGAACGTCCCCCCGCCGGTGATGAAGGTTTCCGCCGCCGGGTACGGAGCCGGCCACCGTGAGATGGCCAGGCCCAACCTGCTGAGGGTGATGACGGGAGAGACCGAAGGCGGAGGAAGCGGGCTGCGTGACAACGTGAACGAGTTGCGTACCCTTGTAGACGACATGGATCCCAGGATCTGGCCCGAAGTATCCCGGCTGGCCCTGGCAGCCGGCGCCCTGGACTGTTACGCCATCCCCTGCATAGGCAAGAAGGGAAGGCCGGCCCTGGAGGTGACGGCGATATGTCCGGAATCATCAACGAAAGAAGTGCTTGACGTCATCTTCCTCCACACCACCACCCTGGGGATAAGGGTCAGGCCCGTGGACAGGGTGCTGCTGGAAAGAAGTTTCCGCAAGGTCGTCACCGAGTACGGAGAGATTTCCGTCAAAACGGCTTTTCTCGACGACGGAACCGCCAGAGAGGAACCCGAGTTCGGTGACTGCGCCGCGGCGGCGGCCAGGTACGGGGTGCCGGTCGCCAGGGTGATCCGGGCGGCCAGGAACGCCGCATACGGCGAAATGAAAAAACGATGAGCAAAATCAAGAACCGGAATACGGAATTCTCCGTTACAGCCCGCGACGGTGATGCAACCGGACGTTTCGACGCCGGCCTCATTCCGGAAAATTCCTCCCGAGAGAGGACGAAAACGGATTGAACATGTTCGATAACCTCTCCCGGGAAAGGCTCCGGGACATCCTCGGGGCCGGCGGATCCCACGACGCCCTCTTTGCGGCGGCCAGGGAAGCGCTGCTCGATGAACCCGGCGACGGTGTCTACCTCAGGGGCCTGGTGGAGGTCTCGAACCGGTGCGTAAAGAACTGCCTCTATTGCGGCCTGAGGCGGGAAAGAACTGACATACGACGATACGAGATGTCCGGCGAAGAGGTGAAAGCCGCCCTGGAAACGGGCTACCGCCTGGGACTCCGTTCCTTCCTCCTACAGTCCGGTGAACTGCCCGGGAAAGCATTCACGGAAAAGATGGCGGGAATACTCGAGTGGTGTTCCGCCAACCTTCCCGGGGCAAGGATGGTTCTTTCCATGGGAGAACTCGCCCCCGAAGATTACGATCTCCTAAGGAAGTCCGGAGGACACAGGTACCTGCTCAGGATCGAAACATCTTCCGCGGAACTCTATCGCCGGTTTCATCCCAACGACCCCCTGCACTCCCATTTCCGCAGGATCCGGGCGCTGGAATACCTGAGGGACAGCGGCTGGCAAACCGGAACGGGGGTACTCATCGGTCTGCCGGGTCAAAACGAATCGCACCTGGCCGACGACCTGCTCTTCATGAAAAAAATAAACGTGGACATGGTAGGAATGGGACCGTACGTGGAATGTCCGGGCACTCCCGTAGCGGAAGCGGATGATATCCCCCCCGTAGAAAAAAGGGTGGCGCTGACGCTCAGAATGATAGCCCTGGCCAGGCTGACGATGCCGGGAATCAACATAGCGGCCACAACGGCGCTTCAAACCCTCTGCCCCGGGGGACTGGAAAAAGGGCTCATGGCCGGGGCCAACGTGATAATGCCCAATCTCACTCCCGGGATTTACAGGGAGGATTACGACCTGTACGACGGAAAGGTCCGGGTGCACGATTCTCCCGGGGAAATGCTGGAGATCATACGCCGGGCCTGCGCCCGAACCGGGAGGAGGCTCATGTTGAACGATCCCGGCGATCCTCCGCACTACCGGACCAGGATGGAAGAAGAGAGGAACGGAAAGCATGGATGACCGCACGCTGAACCGCCTCCTGGAAATTCTCGGGAAATCCGGTTTCGCTCCGGAAGAAGCGTTCGAATTACTCAACGGCGCCTTTACCCAAGACCTGGGATTCGCCAAGGTCGACGGCGGCAGAATGACCAGGACACCCCTGCCCGAGATTGTCCTGGCGGAGGGAAAGACCTTCGGAGAAATACTGGAAATAACGCGCACCCTCCTGGAGAAGAACGGTCTGGCCATCGTGTCCAGGCTTGATCCCGACAGGGGGAAGAGCCTTCTCGCCGAGTTTCGAAATGCAGATTACTCCCGCAGGGGGCGGATATTTACGGCCGGCGAATACCATGGAAAAACCACCGGGAACGGGGTGGCGGTGGTAACCGGCGGCACTTCCGACCTGCATGCGGCCGAAGAAGCGGTGATGGTGCTGGAGGTCATGAAGGTGGAAACCCGCAGGTTCTACGACGTGGGAGTCGCCGGTTTGCACAGGCTTGGTAAAATTATTCCGGAAATAAGAAGAATGTCGGTCTGCCTGATCTTCGCCGGCATGGATGCGGCTCTGCCCACGGTGCTTGGCGCCCTGTACGGAGGACCAGTGATCGCCGTTCCCACTTCCACCGGATATGGTACCGCGCTGGGAGGTATTTCAGCCCTGCTGGCCATGCTCAATTCGTGCAGCCCCGGCATCTGCGTCATGAACATAGACAACGGTCTGGGCGCGGCGGCGGCGGCGCTCAGGATACTGAGAGGAAACCGATGAAGTACCCGGACGCCGGGTACGGAAAAGCGGTCTTCGCATCTTCGTCTTCCATTCGTGGGAATACTCCCGGTCACGTCAGATACAACACGGCGGACATCAGCCCGGCGAAGGATCATCTTCCCTGTTTCCCTCGCGATTAGGGCGAATTCCCCGGAACGCCCCGCCGACCGGAAAAACGGGATTGCCGCCGAAAAGGAATTCGTACATGCTCTGTCCGGTCAGAAACGGAAGTGGAGAACCGGGATGGGTCAGGCGGAACGGCTGAGAAAATTATTGGAAGAAAGAATCGTCTTCCTGGACGGAGCCACGGGAACCGAGTTCATGAAACGGGGAATGCCCTCCGGGATTTCAACGGATGCATGGGCTGCGGAAAACATCGATGTGACCGCCGCCATACATCGCGATTACGTGAAAGCCGGCGCGGACCTGGTGCTCGCGGCGACCTTCGGCGGCACCGGCGTGAAGCTGGGAGATCCGTCCCTCGTGGAATACGTGAACCGGAAACTGGCGGACTGCGCCCTGGAAGCAGTGGGGACAAGGGCGCTGGCGGGGGCGAGTATCGGGCCGACGGGGACCCTGTTGCATCCTTCCGGCGGGCTGAGGTGGCGGGAGGCCTACCGTGAGTTCCGGGAACAGGCCGGGGTACTGGCCGCCGCCGGTATCGAGATATTTTTCCTGGAAACGTTCTCCGATCCAAGAGAACTCAAGGCCGCGGTATTGGCGGTGAGAGACGCATGCCCCGACGGATTCATCTCCGCCCAGATGACTTTCCTCTCTGCGGGACTGACTCTTTCAGGAACGTCTCCCACCGCTCTCGCCGTGCTCATGAACCAGCTGCCGGCGGACGCGGTGGGAGTCAACTGCGGCACCGGTCCCATGGAACTTCTTCCGGTGACCAGGGAAATATTGCGCTTCTCGGAAAAACGGGTTTCCGCGGAACCCAACGCGGGGATGCCCTCGGGAGAAACGTGGGAACTGGAACCGGAGAGGTTCGCCGCTTGGATGGAGGATTTCGCCCGGAGCGGAGTTTCCTTGTTGGGCGGCTGTTGCGGCACCGGCCCGGACCATGTCAGGGAATACGTCTCTAGAATAGGGCACAGGCCGGCGACGGAGGCGGATGTAGAAAACATCAGGGCGCTCTCGTCCGTGGACAGGCTGGTCATAATGGACGGCGGACTCCGCCTGGTGGGAGAATCCATCAACCCCACCGGAAAGAAGAGCCTCCAGGCATCCATAGAGAAGGGAGATTTCTTTTCCCTGGTCTCCCTGGCCAGGGCACAGGGAAGAGCGGATGTCATCGACGTGAACCTGGGACTGGAACGCCTGGTGCCCCGGGGATTCGTGGAGGAACTCTTCGGCAGGTTGTCCATAGGTCCGCCGCTCTCCGTCGATCTTTCCGACCCGCTGAATATGGAAACGGCTTTCCGGCAACTGGGTGGGATCGGCATACTGAATTCCCTGACCGCCTCGGAGGAGGATATAGCCGAGAAAGCGCCGATTCTCAGGCGCCACGGAGGTTACGCTGTGCTGCTGCCACTGGACGGGGGGAAAATCCCGGAAAACCCGGCGGAACGATTGGCCCTGGTGGAAAGGGGCATCCGCATTCTTCAGGACCACGGCATCCCCCGGGACCGGGTGCTGGCGGATCCCCTGGTGCGACCCGTGGGAGCCGGAGCCGACGTCCATGTTGTTCTCGACACCCTCGCTCTCTATAAGAAAAAAAACCTCCTCACCATCGCCGGAATCTCCAATATCTCGCACGGCATGCCCCGAAGAAGCCTCCTCAACTCTTCCTTCCTATCCTCCATGGGATTATCGGGACTGGACCTCGCCATCGCCGATGTGATGGATTCCGCCGTTTTCGACGCCGCCAGGGGAGTCAGGATGCTCACCGGGGCCATGGAGGGGCTGGAAGTGAAAACCCCGGAACTGGATCCCCGGTCGATGAGCGCCGATTTCATGGCCATCCTGCGGAGAAGCATAATAGTCGGCGACGGCAGGCAAACCGAGGCATCGGCCAGGGAACTCCTGGAAAGCGGGGTCGGGGCACGGAAAATACTGGAAGAAGGGCTTGCCCCGGCGATGAAAGAAGTGGAACGGCTGTACGTCGCCGGGAAACTCTTCCTTCCGCACCTCATAGCCGCGGCGGAATCCGCGAAGATACTTATCAGGCTCCTTTCTCCCCATATGGCCGAAGCGGAAAACACGCCATCCCGGGGCAAAGTGCTGCTGGCCTCGGTCAAGGGAGACGTTCACGACATAGGCAGGAACCTCGTGGGCCTGTTCCTGGAAAACGCCGGCTTCCGGGTGGTGGACCTGGGCATGGATGTGCCCGCGGAAAAGATAGTGGAAGGTGCCATGCGAGAGAAAGCCGACATAGTAGCCCTCTCGGCTCTCATGAGTACTACCGTTCCGGAGATGGAAAAAGTGATAAGTCTACTGAAGAGCAACGGCGTTAAAGCCGGGATCCTGTTGGGTGGCGCGGTTCTCACGGCCGATTACGCCGATTCCATAGGCGCGGACGGCTATGCATCCAATGCCTGCGAGGCGGTGAAAGCGGCCGAAAAGCTCATGGAGGGCGACTGAACGGAATCAACCGCCCGGTGCCTCGGCCACGATGATTTTCGCGGTATTCCCCCAGTCGTTCTGGAAATGATGCCGTTCGTGGGGTCTTATGATGACCACATCTCCTTCTTCCACCACGTGCATGGCGCCGTCCCCGTCCATGAACAGCAGTCGCCCCAGTATCACCGTCACCACCCTCAGGAAATCGTATTCCCTTCTCGGGAGCCTTCCGGAGGGCTTCACGGTGAGCATCCTCACCGTTAGGACACCGCAACCCTGGGCCTCACCGGCCAGTATCCTGGAAATCACTCCCCTGTAACCTGTCCCGGTCTTCCTTTCGGCTCTTATCTCCCCCGATTTTCTCACCAGCGCCATGCCCACCTCCAAGGCCGCGTTCGCCTTCCGCGGTGCTTCGTCCCTTCCTTCTCTTTACAAGGGAAGCTTCACGGAAGTATATTGAAAAGCGTAAAGGCTTCGAAACCACCCGGTGAGTAATACATATAATCGGAAGGAGACGAGATGAAGTTTTCGGTTCTTGCACTGCTCTCTGTGGTCCTGGTACTGCAGGCATCCGACCTCTCCATTATGGAGTCGTCGACGGAGGGCGTAGTGTTTCATATGACTGCCGCCCAGCCAAGGTTTACCAACACATCTCTACGGGGAGACCGGTTTTCCTCGGTCCACGTGGCTGGTGCCGATAACCTGAGCGAGTTTTCAATGCCCAGAGTACCGGTTCTCCGGGCCTGGATAGAAATTCCCGCCGGCGCCGAGGTCGTTCCGGAAATATCCGAGAAAGCGATCACCGAAATAGACGGCCCCATGTGGCCGATAGAGCCCGGCATAATGTCCGCTTCCAAGAACGAACCCCGCGATGCCTTCACCATGGAATTGGACCCCGAGGTATACCAGAACGGAAAGGTTTTCCCCGACAGCCGGGTAAGAATCATCTACGCCGGCACCATGAGAGGCCGCAATCTTGCCCTGGTGGAAGTATTCCCCATGCGCTGGGATCCTTCCAAGAACAAGTGCACCTTCATGAGCGAAGCGACGATATCCCTGACCTTCCGGGGCGGCGACCTCGCCAAGACATACGAGGACGTCCGGCACTACTACGCCCCTCACTTCGAACGGATGCTCAGCGCCATGACGGCCAACTACGGCACTTTCGAAAACGGAGTGGACACTCCTCCTTCCCCTTACCTCATAGTGGGACATAAGGATTTCGTGTCCAGCGCCTTGAACGACTTCGTCTCCTGGAAGGAAGACCAGGGGTTCAAAATGACGATGGTTGATCTGGATAGCACGGGAAGCACGGTTTCCGATATCCAGTCGTACATACGGAACGCCATCGAAAACTGGGACGATCCGCCCGAATTCGTTCTTCTCGTCGGGGATGTGGATTACCTTCCCGGGAATACCGCCACGAAATATGACGGCGTCACCGATCTTTATTACGTCACCGTCGGCAGCGACGACTACTTCCCTGACGCTTATATCGGCAGGTTCTCCGTGACTTCGGCGGAACAAGCCCAGCGCATGGCGGACAGAGTGGTCAACTACGAGCGGGACGTAACCGGATCGACCTCGTGGGTACAGCATACATGCTGGATAGCCAGCGAAGACAACAACAACATCACGGAGGGTACCCACAACTATTGCATCACGGAATACGTCGACCCCAAGGGTTACAAGTACGTCAAGGTCTATCCCAAGAGCGGAGGCAAACCCTCGGATGTGATAACTTCGGTCAACAACGGAGTCTCCATGCTCACCTTCTCGGGTCACGGTTCGCAGACCTACTGGCAGGATATGCAATTCAAGTCCTCGGATTTCAACCAGCTGAAAAACGTCGGCAAGTTCCCCGGCGTACTCTCCCACGCCTGTCTCACCGGTGACTTCGCCACCTCGACCGCCTGGTGCGAAACCTGGACCAGGACCGAAGGCAAGGGCGGGCTCTGGTTCTGGGGTTCGGTACCCTCATCCTACTGGGACGAGGACGATATCCAGCAGAAAGCCGAATACGAGTACTTCCTGGATAAATCCATCAACTGGCCCATGGGCTTCCTCAACCCCGGGAAGCGTGCCGTCTACGACCATTACAGCGGAGGCGGTCGTTCGAAGTACTACTACGAAGGATACAACCTTATGGGAGATCCTTCCGTCGCCATGGCCATATGGGGAAGCACGGCGATAGACAGAGAGACCCGGACAGTCTCCCCGGGAAACATCACCGTGAACAACCCTGCTATGGGAGCCACCCTGGTGACCCTGAACGGTGACGGACCGGCAGAACTCAGCGTCTTCGACATAACCGGCCGACTGGTCGAGGTTCCCTTCAGGGGCGACCTCCGCGGCAAGCGTATTATGACCTGGGACACCAGCGACCTTGTTCCCGGTATGTACTTCCTGCGCCTGGAAAACGGCGGGGAAGCGTATACCACCAAGGTCATGGTGATAAACTAGGCCGGAAAACCATATAAGAGGGCGGGAGGCATAGCCTCCCGCCTTTCTTTTTTTGCGGTACGGTTTTCGGGATCAGGACGAATCGGGGGACACTTCCAGGAACCTGGAATGCCTGAGAAAAACCAGGTAACCCCGTACCGGCTTCCCGAAGGCGGCAGCCATGTCGCGAACGTAAAACTCCATGGTTTTTCCGTAATCCCGGACCACCGCTTCCGACCCCGGCTTATCCAGGACATCCGTTTTGTAATCCACGACCGCCATTTCCTCCTCCGGGGTTTCCAGGAGCAGGTCTATGTACCTTTGCTTGAATCCGCCGGGAACCCTGGCCATGTACGGATATTCTCTGCCCGCCACCCTGCACCTGCGGGGATCGAAGGGCAGGTTCATCCCGAAGAAATTCAAGCAAAGCCGGGTAACCTCGCTGAAATCGTCTCCGCAAAATCTTTCGAGGTCGACGCGGTTCGCCCGGATCCATTCTTCCGGGTTCTTCATGTCCAGTTTTTCCATCACCCGGTGCACCATGTCCCCCAGGGCGGCTCCCCTGCCCCGCCATCCGTCGGGAATAGGTTCCACCGGGAAGAATTCCCCACCGGAAGTTCCGGCGTTCGAAACCGAACCGGGAAACCCAACCGGTTCAATGAGGGATCGGAGCTTCGGGCCTGTGCCTTCTTCCACTTGCAGGGTGGTCCTGGAAAAGCAGCCCGGATCGTCTTTCTCAGCCGCCTCCAGGCATTTCCACAGAATCGACGCACCATCGCCACCCTTTCTTCCCGCGGGTCCGGCCAGGATCGTCAGGGTTTCTTTCGCCCTGGTCACGGCAACGTACAGGAGCCGCCTGACCTCCGCCACCCTTCTTGCCTTACCGACACATTCTATCCTGGACCAATAGGGCGATCTGACCCTGGTTCTTCCATTCACCGTCATGCCAAGGTCCACCGCCGCGATCCTCTCGTGATCATAGAATATCACGGGACCCCTTCGCCTTCCCTCCCCGCTTCCGCCCGGCATGGCCGCCAGCACTACGTGCTTCCAGGCCAGCCCCTTGGCGGAATGAATACTGGAAAGAGTCACCGCTCCTCCTTCCGCGGGAACCCGGGGTGGTTCCTCGGGTCTCCCGGGAGACAGGTTCTCGTCCAATACCTCCAGGAGACCGGCGGTGGTCGTAATCTCCCGGGACATCACCTGCTCCAGGATATGCTGCAGGTTTCCCAGTCGCCTGCTCACCTGGAATCCCGATGAACAGAGAACGGCAAGCATGGGGGTTTGCATGAGCAGTTCAAACAGGAAATCGGCCAGGGGCATCGAGCGCAGGGCGCTCCTCAGAACTTCGAGGGTTTCCATGGCATTCCGTACCCCGGACTTCACTTCGTTCCGCATGATGTACCCGGTGATCTCCACGTCGTTCAAACCGAAGAACGGTGATCTCAGAGTGTGAACCAGGGACACATCATCCCCCGGGTCCGCCAGGCACTTCAACAATCTGTGAAGGTCGATAATTTCAAGCCTCTTCAGAAAATCCTTCGACGTACTCACGGTATACGGTATCCCCGCCTTCTCCAGGGCATCGACAAACCGACGCAGATGTGTGCCGGACTTGTAAAGCAGTGCGTAATCTCCCGGAGATTCCCCGGCCTCGATCCCTTTTCCTACGAACCCGGCGAACCAGTCTCCCTGGAGCTTCGCCAACTCCGCCGCGCCGGGGCGTCCCTCCTTCGCGTCCCCGCCGGGCAATACCAGCACCCCGACCGGTTTCCCCTCCACTGCGCCGGGGGCGGGTTTTATGGGAGAATATTCGCAGGAAAAAGGTTCCTCCTCCCTGCTGCGGGAAGAAAACAGTTTCTCCCCGAAAGAATTGACGAACCTTACTATAGACCGGGTACTGCGGAAGTTAGTGGAGATGTCCACCGACAAGGCGCCGCCTTTCTCCAGGTCGCGCCTGAACTTGTTGTAAGTCTCTATGTCGGCGCTTCTCCAGCCGTAGATGGACTGTTTGTCGTCACCTACTATGGTAACTCTGCCACGGGGAATCCTTCCGCCCTTTCCCAGAAATCCGAGAAATATCTCCGCCTGCTCCCTGCTGGTATCCTGGAACTCGTCGATCAACACGTGAGAAAACCTCTCCGAGAGTTCTCCGGCAAGTTTTTCCTCCTTCGCCAGCACTTCGTTCAACCGGAAAAGAAGGTCATCATAAGAAAGCCTGCTTCCGTCCGAATCCCACTTTTCCCGCAACTCCCGTGCGAAACTTCCGGCGAATCTCCAGGTCGACTCAGTCCACTTGCCCGAGTAAATGATCCCGGACTCTTTCTCGAGGAAGTTCCTCACGTTCCTGAGAACTTCCCTGGCCGATACGGGGTCGGACCAGTTCTTAGCGGAACCGACACGCAGGTTGATTCCGCTTCCGGCCAGGGCGAGCAGGTCCGGGGGAGGAAGAGGCATCGCTCTTTCTATCTCCCGCAACCTCCCCAGCAGTTCCGCCGCCACTCCATACCGCTTATCCCTTTTATCGAGGCATTGCTCCATCATGTTTTCGACGTCGGCAATCACTTTCTCCAGGCGTCGGGCGAAAATCTCCTCCGCCTCACGGATTCCGCCGAAACATTCCCGGGATTCCAGCCACCTCTTCCCCTCCACCTGCATCGCCACTTTCTTCTGCAGGGCCGTACCGGTTCGCGCCAGCAGCTCCCTCTCTTCGCGGGACGGCTTCCTGTCCAGCAACCACCTGTCCCAGGAAATCTCCATCTCCAGCGGCGTGAAATGAGATTCCGTCACAGCGAAGTCCGGATCCACTCCGGCAAGGTTGAAATACTCCCTGAGAACCCGGGAGGCGAAACCATGAATGGTGGAAATCCAGGCAAACGGGATTTGCGACAGCGCATTCCCGCATCTTTCGTCGTTCCCCGCCTCTTCCGTCAGCAATTTTCTGATCCTCAGTCTCAACTCCGCAGCGGCCGCCTCGGTAAAGGTCACTACCAGCAGGCTGTTCAAGGGCACGCCGCTCTTAACCAGGTTCACGACCCGCCGTACCATCAAGGTGGTCTTGCCGGTACCGGCTCCGGCATGGACGGAAACGTTCCTGCGGGTTTCGGCCAGCACCGCGCGCCTCGCCGCTTCGTCCGGCGGAAAGAACGGGTTCGTCTTCATTTAACCTTCAATCTCTCCCTGAAGAATCCCATGCGTTCATCAACGCCCACCTTGGCCGCCAGCCTGGTGTCCGGCGTTTTCCTGCAAAGATCCTTGAACGCGCAATGCCCGCAATCCGTCGTGGGGACGGGAGGGAACAAACCCTCGCGCATCATCCCCACCAGGGTTTCCACGTTCATCCTGACCGTGTCCTTCATGGATTCGATATCCCTGCCGCCGAACTCCATGAGTTTTCCCGGGTCCCTGCGTGAGATCGAAACGTAGGCCACCGAAGCCACTTCCCTTTCGGGAAAATTGTTTCGCGCCAGCAGGTAGTAGAAAGGCAGCTGGTATTTCAAACCCCCGGTCACGCTTTTCCGCAACGGCAGGATACCGGTTTTCAGATCCAGAAGGATCAACCCGGAATCGGAGTCCTCCAGAACCAGGTCTATTCTCCCGTGAATCTTCGTACCGGCCAATTCGCCGTGCAGGTCGACTTCGGCCCCGAAGAACCTCCAGTTCCTGTCGGCCAGTGTGTCGAGGCTGTTCAATATCGTCTCGCTCTCCCTTTCAACAAATATTTCCACGAGGTACCTCGAACCCAGGGACTCTTCCAGTCTATGGGCCTTCGCCGCCGATTCCATCCTTTCCTTCACCACCGCTCCGCCGGGACGGAACCCGTGATGCTCCACCAGCCATTCCACCACCTCGTGCATGAGTCTTCCCCTGGTGAAAGGATCGGGTTCGCTCCCGGTCTCGCCCCTGATTCGTCTGCCGGGAACCCAGCATCTGGCTGCAAGAAAAGCGAAGGGACAGGCGGCATATTCCTCCAGCATGGTCGGGGAAATCTCGTCCAGGGGAACGGGACAATATCCCAATATGCCGTCGAACTCGTCGAACGGACGACCATGATCCATTCTGGCGGCTTCACCCCCGGCCGCACCTTCCGACAGGGGATCACTCCCGGAAAGTTTTCCGGACAGGGCTTCCATCGCGGTTCTCTGCCCCGGATGGGTCCCTCCGAGAAGCTGTACCACGGGAGAGGAGGTCTGCCGGGAGAACTCCGGGCCGTCCTCACCCATGCGATCCAGCAGCGGCACCAGGAACGGGGAAGGGGCCGTTTCGCTCCCCGAGGCGGACCTGCCCGTGTAAACGAGGACCATACGCTTCCCAGCCGCCTCGCCGGCCTGCCTGAGCAGCAGCAGTTCCTCCTTTTCCTTCATTGAAACCGGAGAGAGTTGCAGCATCTTCCTCAACTCGTCCTCCAGCCTGGGATCCTCCGTACTTTTACCCGGAAACACTCCCTCCTCCAGGTCCATGAATATCACGGCATCGAAGAGATCTCCCCTGAGCCTTTCAGGAGAGAGCACCCGGAACCCGGAGGAATCCGCTTCCCTAAGGATCATCCCGACGGATTCCAGGTACGCCCGGTATGCGGCCGCAAACCGCGTGAATGCCACCTTCTCTTCGTGCCTGAACGCCGACACGTCGAAAAGGACGTTCCACGTTACGGAATCGCGGTTCAGGGACGAAATCCGGACAGCCAGATCTCCCAGTGCGGCCATGAAACCGGACGGGGAAGCGGGCTTCGATACTTTCTTCGTGAAATTTCCCATCTCCCGCACGAACCGGACGAGCCCGGCGGAGCCATTTCCTTTTCCGCTCCATTCCAGCCACCTGTCCGGACCGTACCTGATGCCGGAGGAGGCCGACACGTTCAGGAGTTCCGTGGAATTCACCGCCAGGTCCCCCGCCAATATTCCGTGGGAAAGCACCTTCTCCATCAATCCGACATGCATACCGCCCGTCACGGCTTTCAGCACGTCGGCCACGAACCCCGCAACCGGGAGATCCGCAAGCCTCGAACGAAGAGGTTCGTTCACCGGGAGGCCTTCATGCACCGCCATTCTTACCAAGCTTCCCCCGTCCGCCTTTCGTCTCACCACGGCTACCCGTTCGAAGGGGATGCCCTCGCCGTGAAGGTCTTGCACCGTTTTCAGGACCGCCCTGCACGCACCCGTCTCTCCGGCGGCGGAAATTATGGAGAGACCCCGCGGAACGGCGGTGACTCCTCCGGACACGCCCATCTCTTCGAAAACGATGCCGAAATCGTTCATGGCAACAGCTCCGTCCGAACGCACCACGGTGGAGAAACCCATCTCTTCCAGGAAGCTCCTGGTGCGCCCATAGATTTCCCGCCACGCAGAGCCGTCCGAAACCGGGCTGAACCAATACACTTTCATTCCCCGGGCGAGGAGCTTTCTGAGAAAACGTCTCTGGCCGGGGTTGAGATCGTAGAAACCGTAGAATATCATTGTTTCCGGAGGTATCCCGGATACGGAATCGAGTATCATGTCGGAACAGTTGGAGTAACGGCGTGACCTGGTCTCGCCGTATGAAGCGAACAGCCCGCCCACCGTTGCCTCCGTCACCGTGGGGTCCCGAGGCAGGGACATGGTCACCTGCCGGTACATTTCCGGGGTGACACCATAGTCGAAAAGTCTTTCGAAGAACGTTCCGAGGGAAAGGGCGGTATCGGGATTATCTTTCAGAGGATGGAAAGGCAGACCTTCGGGCAGGGACGACATCGCCCGGAGAGTGAACAGTATCCTGTCACCCGCACTCACCGTTTCCACGGAAACCGGAACCCGGGCCAGCTTGCAGGCGAGGTGTGCGAAACCCGGGAAGAAGTCAATGCCGGCGACCACCGACCGTCCGGTGGATTCGAGAAAAAGTTCCCTGAGACGTCGCAACGGCCCCGCCCCCGATGCCGTCACCCATATTCCCCCGCCATCGGGCAGCCCGGCCACCAGTTTCCGGAAATCCTCTTCCAGTGCCCTGTAATGCCCCTCGTACAGGATCTTCATGGCCGTGTTCCCTCTCCGCTTCCCCGAATCACCTTATGAGGAACAGGGTGAACCGGGCGACCGGTTCATCGCCGGGGGCTTCACGCAGCATTCCGGTAACGCAGCCCTTCTCCAACACATCCAGTAAATCCGTGGCCAAGTGGCCGCTGGGACCATTGGGCAAGCCCTCGAAACCGAAAAAGATTACCGAATCCTCCCCGGGTCCGGTGAAAGCATAGAGCGGACCGCCGCCGTCACAGGGGTACACACCGCACATGTACAGTTCATCATAACCCGTCTCCAGCACCAGGTCGCCCTTGGAATTCACCACGAAACGCGGTGACTCGCCCATACCCAGCTCGCCGGGACGGGCTCCCTCGATACTGATGCCGATGGAAAGGGGGGACGGCGGAATGGAACCCATAATGTACTCTACCAGGCCCCTGAGGTTTCCAATCAGGGGTGAAGTGGGAAACAGCCTGCATGAATATACGTTCCCGTCGGCTTCCATTATTCTTCCGCTCATCCGCAGGCGCTTCCCGGCACGGGTGGTGAGATCCAACCTCACCGGAGGTTCCCCGGGACGGGCCGATTCCCCCATATCCAGCATCCACCCTTCCAGTACCAGGCCGTCCAGGTATTCTTCCCCGGATTCCGTCACCCAATGCCTTTCCGTTCTCCCGGCGACCATTTCGATGATTTCGCCGCCGCCCGCCGTCCAGATCGTTATTTTCACTTCCCTGGGGGGAAGAAATCCGTCCTTCAGAAGACCGATAAGCTCCGAAGAACTGATCACGCGCGGAGTTACCCCGACGGAGACGGGGAAATCCAGAGTTTCCAGGGTCCAGTAACCCCGGCCGGGCACACCTACGATAAACGGAAAACCTTCCCCGTCCGCGATCAGCAGGACTCCCGGGAGGGATTCCATGGTGATTCGGCGAAACCCGTCCATTTCGAAACGAATGGTGTCACCCGGAACGTATTCCCCCCGGAAGGATTCCTTCACCACCGCCGACATCACCCCGGGAGCCGCCGCAAGGTCCGCCGTCACGATCCAGGACGACTCCTGCAGGAATTCTTCCAGTTCAACCACGGTCGGGCCGGCGGAAACACCGGCGGCCAGCACGACGAGAATCGGACACCATGGGCGCACTCCCCTCAAATCCATTTTCCCTATTCCTTCCTTCCCGGTGTGCTCCATTCCAATACCGCTTTTACTATAATCAATCACATGAAGACGAAGACGCGGGAAAGCCCCGTGTAAACCGCCGAGGAGTGCGAAATGGCCGAGCAGAAGTTGTACGATGGGGAATTCATGGAAAGATCGAAACGTATACCGGGAACCCCGGTGTTCATCGGCAGGCGCAGGATGGAAGATGTCAGGATTTCATACATCAGGTACAATCCCGACCTGTACGAGGAGAAGGAGGCATCCTCCCCGGAGGAGTGCCTGGAACTCACCGGCAAGGGTGACGTGGTATGGCTGAACGTGACGGGAATACACGACGCGGAACTCATCGGGAAGCTCGGCGACATCTTCGGACTTCATTCCCTCACCGTGGAGGACGTGGTCAATACCATGCAAAGGCCAAAGTTCGAAGACTTCGACTCCTACCTTTTCATGATACTCAAGATGGTGGAGTACCTCCCCGGCCTGCTCGGCATGGAAACCGAACAGGTAAGCGTGATCCTCGGCGGGGATTTCGTGATAACCTTCCAGGAAAAACCCGGAGACGTGTTCGACCAGGTACGGGAGAGAATACGAAACGGACGGGGAAGAATCAGGAACGCGGGAGCCGACTTCCTGGCATACTCCCTCATCGACGCGGTGGTCGACAGTTATTTCCTCGTGCTGGAATCGCTGGGCGACCGCCTGGACGACCTGGAAGACCGGATCATGCCCGATCCGGAGCCGGACGTCATCTCCGAGATACATTCCATGAAACGGGCGGTGCTCTTCATGCGGAGGACGGTCTGGCCCCTTCGGGAGGAGATAAGCTCCCTGGAAAAGAGCGGTTCGGAACTGGTCGCGAATGAAACCTCGGTGTTCCTGAGAAACCTGTATGACCATACCGTCCAGGTGATGGACACCATAGAAACCTACCGTGATGTGGTCTCGGGCATGCAGGACGTATATTACTCATGCATCAGCACCAGGATGAACGAAGTCATGAAGGTACTCACGGTCATCGCTACCATATTCATCCCCCTTACGTTCATAACCGGCGTATACGGCATGAATTTCAGGAACATGCCGGAACTGTTCTGGGAGCCGGGTTACTTCGTCGCCCTGGGAGTGATGCTCCTGATCGCCCTTTCCATGCTGTTGTTTTTCAAGAAAAAGAAATGGATCTGAAACACCGGAAACGACGGAGGTGAATCCTGTCTCCCGATAACGCCCGCCTGGGCAGAGGCCTGCTGGCGACGCGCACCATGCTCAGGACGGAGGAAGACCCCGTAAAGCGCAAAAAGTTGTTCAGGAAGGCCATTCGTACGCTGGTCCGGTTGGGAGACCTGGAGGAGGCCCGGAAAACAGCCTCGGAACTCTCCTCCGAATACCCGGACTGGCAGGCGGCATGGTCAATGGCCGCGGATATAGCCTGTCGTTCCGGCAAATGGGAAGAAGCCGAGAGACTCTTCGAAAAGGCCGCCGCCATGCATGCGGAAGCCGGCGACAGGGAAGCCGCTTCCAGGCTAAGGACCGGCCCGCTTTTCATCCTGGCCGAAGCGAGAAAAGACTATGCCAGGTGTGAAGAACTCTGCAGGAACGGCGGAGAAACGGCCAAGGTGCTCACCGCCAGGTCCCGGAGACTGGCGGGAAAACCTCCGACCGGCGAAATACCCCATTGCAGGGAACGGCTGGCTTCGAAACTGGCCGTGCTGGAGAATGCCTGGAAGGGCAGAGGCCTGGGAAGGCTTGCAGTGATGGCCGCCGAGTGGGGAAGCGACGAACCCGAATGGCGATGGCGTTTCGTAGTGGAGGGAATACACCTGTGGAAGAAGCGCGGCATGGAAACGCGCAAGTGGAGAAAAGCGATACGCGGGACCGTTCCGCCGGTACTGGATCCCAGGTTCGACGAGGAATGGAGGATACTGCGAAGATGACCGACAGAAAGGATCTCGAGGGACTCACCATCCTGGGGGAGACCGGTGTCCCCTCGAAAAAGCTGGAGACTTTCCCCAATCACGATCCGGAAAGGGAATACACGGTAAGGCTGACCACCGACGAATTCACCTGCATCTGCCCCAAAACCGGGCAGCCCGATTTCGCCGCCCTGACCATCGAGTACATTCCCGGCGGGAAAATCCTCGAGTCGAAATCGCTGAAACTCTACCTCTGGTCATACAGAAACGAGGGTATCTTCCACGAACACGTCACCAACAGGATTCTTGACGACCTGGTCGCAGCCCTGGAACCGCGATGGTGCAGGGTAACCGCCGACTTCGCTATAAGGGGAGGAATCTCGATAACCGTTGAAGCCGAGCATCGGGCGCCTGCCGGGGAAGCATAGACATCGGCAAACGCCGGAAAAATCGGACGACCCCGGCGGTCAGCTTGAATTCCGAACCTTCTTCATTCTCCCGATCATCGCGTAAGCGGCCTTCCTGCCCGAAAGGAGCATTCCTCCGAATATCGGACCCATTCTGTAACCGCCCCCCGCGGCACAAGCGCTCATTCCGCTGACGAAAAGCCCGGGATACACCTCCCCGGTGAACTCCACCGTGTTTCTCTCGCCGAGTTCGACGTTCAGGCTTCTCTCACCCGGAACACCGCTGGAAACGGTGGACAGCTCCACCTCGTTCTTCCGGGCGAGGCGCGTGGCTATCTCGGCCGGATGCCCGGTGGCGTCCAGCACCGCCGATGCCATGGTCATGAGCGGGTCCACCATCATCCCTCTCCGCAACACCGGGGACCAGTTGACCACCACGCCGCTGACCTCGTTTTCACCGTTGAACACCAGGTCCTCCACGGTCATGCAGTTGAATATTCTCGCACCCGAGCGGCAAGCCCTGTTTATGAGCGCCGCCGTGGCCTGAACGGAATCGGCGACGTAACCTCCCCCGCCTGTCGGGGATAGCTCAATACCGGACTCGACCGCAATGGGTTCCGCTTCCTCCTCTATCAGTATCTTATTGAACATCATGGCTCCGCCCCACATCCCGCCCCCGGGGGCCGTGTTCTTCTCGTAGAGATTCACGGAATAGCCTTCTTCCGCGATGATCGCCGCGGCCAGCAGTCCGGAAGGGCCGCCTCCGACCACGGCGGCGTCCGCCTCGAGACTTTTCATCAGCTTTTCGAAATATGAACTTATGATCTTGGAACTTACAAAGGATTCCACCGGTACTCCTTTCGATGCAACCCGGAAAGCAAGCACTGGAAATCCGGAACTTCCCTACGCCGGCATTATCCGGATCAGGTCATACGGGTCTGCTCTCAGCCGTCCTGCGGACAGCACCCCATGTCGAACGTGCGAAATCACCCTTGTCGACTATGTCGAATGAATCACCGTGAGCAAAGCCGGCGGTGTTTCAGCTACTCCCTGCACCACTGGTACGAGGCGTACGCCGTATGGTTGTGAATACTCTCGAAACTCTCGGCCCTGACCCTGAACCACGATATTCTCGGATCTTCCCTGAAATTCTCCGAGACGTTCCGGACCATGTCCTCCACGAAGACGGGATTGTCATAAGCCCGTTCCGTTACATACTTTTCATCCGGCCTCTTGAGAAGGGAATACAGAGGGGAGGAAGCGGAACGCTCCGCCACCTCAACCAGTTCTTCTATCCACACCATCACCGGCGAACCGTCGTTACCGGTTACGCTGCGCACCTCCATGGTTATCCTGGCCCGCTGGTTGTGTGCGCCGCGACCGCTTATCTCCCTGCTGCATGGACACAGGCTCGTTACCGGCACCGAGACGCACAGGACGAAATCATCGCCCCGGGGACCGGTGGAACTTCTGAATGCACACCGGTAATCCATTTTCGACACGGCACCGGTAACCGGCGCCTTTCTCTCCATGAAGTAGGGGAACTCCACGGTCATCCTCGCCGCCCTGGCATCCAGGACGGTTTTCAGTTCCTCCAGGATCACCGGTATCGTGTACCCGTCCAGATCCCCGGAATGTCTCTCCAGTACTTCCAGAAACCTGCTCATGTGAGTTCCCCTGAACCTGTGCGGCAACTCCACGGACATGGATATGGCGGCCACGGTGCGCTGCCTCTCCCTGCTCCTGTCAAGTATGGTCACGGGATAGAGCAGATCCTTCACACCCGCTTCTTCCAGGGTGATGTTCCTGTCGTCCCTGCCGTTCTGTACGTCCGTCATCCTACTCTCCACGGTACCTGCAGCCTGAAGATCCGGTCTCGTTCACTTCCACCATGCTCAACTCGGGCAGCCCGGGTTTCAGCCTGTTCCAAAGCCACACGGCGAGATTCTCGCTGGTGGGATTCTCCAAGCCCGGAACGTCATTGAGCAGGGAATGATCGAGTTCGTCGATCACCGGCCGGCATATCTTCGCAATCTCTCCGAAATCCCTTATCCACCCGGTTTCTCCGTCTACTTTCCCCTCCAGCCACACCACTACCCTGAAAGTGTGCCCGTGAATTCTGCCGCACCTGTGGCCGGGCTCCAGCCGGGGCAACCGGTGGGCGGCGTCGAACTTGAAAACCCTGAATATCTCCATGCTGCTCATCTCCCTACGGCAATCCCGTAAATCTCTGCGTCTGGAGGCTCAGTCTCCACCGGGGATGGGCCAGGCAGTATTCCACCACCCGTTCGAGGTTCTTTCCGTAATCACTTCCCCATACGGGTTGAAGGTAGAAGTACGTGAAATCCAGTTCCAGGTACCTCTCCAGGTCCGGGAACTCGTCGATCCGAAAGGGTACCTTCAGTTCGTCGCCCTTTTCCACCACGGGCATCGCTCCGTTTTTCGGACTCACGCAGAGGAAATCCACTCCCGGAGGAGGGCGCATGGTTCCGTTGGTCTCCAGCAAAACCCTGAAACCCTCACGGTGAAAAGTCTCCAGCAAGGCCCGGTCCAGTTGCAGGAGGGGCTCGCCCCCGGTACACAGGACCGTCCTAGAAGAAGCCGGGCCCTTCCAGGTCTTCAGCGCTCTCCAAACCAGGGAACCGGCGTCGGGAAAGACTCCTCCCCCGGGACCGTCGGTACCTTCGAAGTCGGTATCGCAATAAGAACAGGATAGGTTGCAACCTTCGAAACGGCAAAGCACTACCACCGTACCGGTATTGGAACCCTCTCCCTGTATCGTATATACCATTTCCTTAACCCTGTACACCCGGCCGCTCACCCCCGGTAGGGCGCCGGGTCGGGAACTCCGGCTTCCCGAAAACCCCCGAGCCTAAGGATGCATGAATCGCACGAACCGCAATGCCTGCCCTTATCATCGGGTCTGTAACAGCTAAGGGTCAACGAATAATCCACTCCCAGTGCGAGTCCCTTCCTGATTATCTCACCCTTGGACATATCCAGGAGGGGGGCGCGAATCCTGATCGGCCTCCCTTCCACCCCTTCCCTGGTGGCCAATTCCGCAAGGCGCCTGAAGGCTTCCAGGAATTCGGGCCTGCAATCGGGATACCCGCTGTAATCCACAGAGTTAACCCCTATGAATACGTCCCTGGAGCCTATGGACTCCGCCAGGGCCAGGGCCATCGCCAGGAAAACCGTGTTACGGGCCGGAACATACGTGGAGGGGATCCCCCCGGAGTCACCGCCGGGGTCGCCGTCGGGAACCTTTCCCCTTCCCGTAAGGGAGGAGCCGCTGAACAACCTGGGATCCAACTCCGACACCACGTGGTCTTCCACACCGGCTCTTTCCGCCACCAAGGCCGCGGCCCGCAGTTCCGGGAGACTCACCTGCCCGTACCCGAAAGAAAGAGCGTGAACCCGAAAACCGGCATCCAACGCTATGTACAGCGCCGTGGCGGAATCCAGGCCGCCGCTCAACAGGACCACCGCCCTGCCGTTCCCCGAACCCTTCATGGAACCTCCCCGTGGAAACCCGCTTGATCCCCGTCCCCGTACTTACGGAAATATAACCGGGATCATTTCTCCAGGGGTTTGTGGCAGAACCACCAATCGAAGCACTCGTATTCCCGGAGCCTCTTCCGGGCGTCTTCCACGGTACCGGCGGGCGGAACTATTATCCTGTCGCCTATCAATTCGTTATTCGGCCAGCCGGCCGGCACGGCGCCCTGCTCGTCGGAAACCCGGAGAGCCCTCACCGCCCTGACTATCTCGTCCATGTTCCTGCCGACTTCCTGGGGATAATACATTATGAGCCTGACGATCCCCCGGGAATCCACTACGAAGACCGCGCGTACCGTATTCGTTCCCTTGCCGGGATGAAGCATTCCCAGTTTCATTGCCATGGAATCGTTCGCGGCGATTATGGGAAATTCTATGTCTACATCCAGCTCGGATTTTATCCACTCGATCCACTTGATGTGCGAAAAGACCTGGTCGACGGACATCCCGATCAGCCTGCAACCCAGTTCCCTGAATTCCCCGTACCTTTTCTGGAAAGCTACGAACTCCGTGGTGCACACCGGTGTGAAATCGGCGGGGTGGCTGAACAGCACGAACCAATCTCCCTTCAAATCGCCGGGAATTCTCATGGGTCCGTGAGTGGTCTGAACCCGGATATCCGGAAAGGGATCTCCAAGCAGCGGCATGTTCGGTCTGTTTTCTTCCATTTTTTCCTCCCTTGATTTCAAGACGCTCCGGATGATGAACCCGCAGGATGATCATACGTTCCCGGAGTATACCCGCATGATCACCGCTTCACCTTCGACGAATCCTTCCATGGCTTTCCCGATCCGACCGCCGGAGGCCCCGGGTACACAATACGTAATGAACTCTCCCGAGTCATCCGCATGTACATGCCCGGTTGCATTATTATCTTTATCCGGAAACATCAACCTGGAAGAAAAGGCGGCCTTGTCAGACGACGGATACGCAAGCCGGGAAGAACGGGAACCCGCACCCGGGAATTTACAGGGAACCGATATAAGAAGGGGACTCTACATCTTCTTTTTCCTGACCGTGGCGGCGTTGTTGGGAATATTCCTCTATACCAACACCGGGAATACTCTCAGTGCGTTGAAACGGATCAGGACGGATTATCTTATCCTGGTCCTTGGCCTCTCCGCCGTCGACATACTATTGGGAGCCGCGAGAAATCACATCTATTTCATGGCCATGGAAAAGCCCATCTCCTTTATGACCAGCATAAAAGCCAACCTCGCGAACATTTTTATGGGGGCGGTCACTCCCTCCCAGAGCGCCGGGGGACCGGCCCAGCTCTTCGTCTACCACAACGCCGGAGCCTCCGTTGGAAAAGCGATATCGGTGGGCGTACTGAATCTCCTGGCCACCATGATATTTTTCACCGTATCCGCCGGCTTTTCCGCCGCGGTGCTGGGCGATTCCTTCAATCCTCTGATAAGCGGAGTACTCTACTTCTGTCTCGGGGTATTCCTGTTGCAACTTGCGGTATACGTGTTTGCCGTGTTTAAACCGGAAACGGCGGTCAGGGCGGCGGAGACGATTTCCGGAGTCCTCGCCGGGAAGTTTCCCAGGTTCAGGAAGAGGATAATGGATGTCTTCGTGAAAGTCGCCTCGGAACTTACGGTGTACAGGCAATCGTGCTCGGCCTTTCTCGGAAAGAAGATATACGTTCCAGCGGCGGCGGTGGTGCTGACTTTCGTACTCTACTTCAACAAGTTTCTCATGGCCTACTTCATAATGAAGGGCATCGGAGAATCGGGGGATTTTCTCACGGTGGTATGCATACAGGCCCTGGTGCTGTTCATTTCCTACTACTCCATAAGCCCCGGGGCCGGCGGCATCGCGGAACTATCCATCGCGACGCTCATGGCGCCGATCATCGGGAAGGATTCTCTGGTGATATTCACGGTGCTCCAGAGATTCTTCATCCTCTATCTCCCGGGACTCCTGGGAGCCATGGTGGTGTACGGGGAATTCAGGAAGAAGGGAAGGATTTTCCCCCGGATGAGAGGCCGTTCCGGAAACACCTCGCCTCCGGTCGATTGAAACGGCGATCCGATCCGTGAACATGCCCCTTATTCCTACATCACGCCTGCGTAGAAACAGTGTCCGCGGTTCAGGTCGAACCCTCCGGATCGAAAGATTCCACCCATGACAGGCGCACTTACCAACCGGGGGGATTCCCACCCGTAAAAGATCCTTCCGGGCGGGAAAACAAGGTAACGGGAGTCCTCTCCCGGTTCATACCCTCGGGAACGTGCAGACTATTGCATTACGCCCTCCTGCACGGTAGATTTCCCGGGAGGTCCCGGATTGGGAACCGTTGGAAACCTAATCATCCACCCAGCAATACACTGGAGGCTGCCATGGTTACAGTAAGGCCTTTCAAGGGACTCCGCCCCGTGAAGGAACTGGCGGAAAAGATCGCTTCTCCTCCCTATGACGTACTCGACTCGGACGAGGCACGAAAGATCGTCGCCGGGAACCCTCTCAGCTTTCTCAGGGTAGTAAAGCCCGAGGTGGACCTGGATCCCTCGATAGACCTTTACGACCCCGAGGTCTACAGCACGGGGGCGAAAAATTTGAAGCGCCTCATGGAAGAGGGCAGGATGGTGCAGGACGGGAAACCGATGTTCTACCTGTACAGGCAGGTGATGGGCGATCATTCGCAGGTGGGCCTCGTGGCCACGGTTTCGGCGGAAGACTACGAGAAGAATCTCATCAAAAAACACGAATTCACCAGAAAAGCCAAGGAGGAGGACAGGGTACGTCACATAGAAGCACAAAACGCCCAGTGCGGTCCGGTGTTTCTCACCTACCACGATGTGCCCGAATTCGACTCCATACAGAAAAAGGTCTGCAAGGGCGAACCGGAATATGATTTCACTTCTCCCGACGGCATCAGGCACACTTTCTGGTTGGTGGATGACGATGTCGACATCCGGACTATAAGGGAACTATTCGGGGGAATCGACGCCCTTTACGTAGCCGACGGCCATCACCGCAGCGCCGCCGGAACCATCGTGGCGCAGAGAAGAAGAAAGAACAACCCAAATCATACGGGAAACGAGGAGTACAATTTCTTCCTGGCGGTCATCTTCCCGAAAAGCCAGATGAAGATTCTCGCGTACAACAGAGTGGTGAGCGATCTCGGCGACCTTTCCTCCGCCGACTTCCTGTCCGAAATAGGAACCAGGTTCCACCTTGCGGAAAATGCTTCCCCGGCCCCCGTGAAAAGGCTGAATTATTCGATGTATCTCGACGGCAAGTGGTACGGCCTCTCGCCCAAGGAAGGCACTTATCCGCCGGACCATCCGGTGAAGAGCCTGGATGCAAGCATACTCCAGGAGAATCTCCTGGGACCGATCCTGGGAATAGAAGATCCCAGGACCAGCGACAGGATAAACTTCATAGGCGGCATCCGGGGCACCGATTACCTGGAAGAACTGGTGGATTCGGGAAAGTACCGGGTGGCCTTTTCCCTGTACCCGACTTCCATCGACCAGCTGATGACCGTGGCGGACAGCGGCAACGTGATGCCTCCCAAGTCCACCTGGTTCGAACCGAAGCTGCGCAGCGGCCTGGTGGTGCATCTGCTATGAAAGCGATGGCCGCCGTCGTATCGATGATTCTCCTGGCCGCAGCCTGCGGAGACGAAGGAGGAGCATCCGACACGGTGAAACTGTTCGCGGAATACCTTGCCGATTCGAGTTACCAGGAAGCCTGGGGACTCATCACCCCGGAATCCAGGGCAATGTTCGATTCCACCGCTTCGGTACTCCATAAATTCGGATGGCTGGAGGCACGTGAAGCGGTCGTGAAGTTCATGGGGGAAATGACCCGCGAAGAATTCGAGGAACTCACCGGAGAAGACATTTTCTGCAGGATGGTGATCAACGCCCCTGAAACCCGGGAACTCAGTACGAGCGTGAAGTCCGTATCTTTCCCGGACAGCTCCGTGGCGGTGGTGGTGATGAAGACCCGTGAAGGACTCCAGGAAATAATAGTGAGGAAATACAACGGGGAATGGCTGGTGGATCTTACCAACCTGTCACCTCCCGTGAGAGGAGAGGTGAGGTGAAAACCGGGAACCGGGGCCTGGTTATATTTTCGATACTCTTCGTGGGGGCCGGCATACTTTTCCTGCTGTGGGGCCTGGGCATCCACGTGGGGAAATGGTGGCCGGTCTTCTTCACGGCCGTGGGTCTGGCATCATTTGCGAGAAACCCGGAAGAAACGGCCAACATCGTGTTCGGGCTGCTCCTCACAGGCTGGAGCATCGCAGGGATAGCATGTCTTCATGGAAATGAACTGGGCATTACGCATCCGCTTCCATTCTTCATCGGAGTATCCGTACTCTGGATCCCGGTTTCGTGGATACTTTCCAGGATCATCACCAGGCGGAGCTGACGGCTGCGGAATCCCCGATCCGGGCACGAACGGATATTCACAGGAACGGCGAATATCTTCGACGGCCCTCCGGAGTCGATCTACAAACTCACGGGTATTTCAGCAGGTCATTAATCGCCGCCGCCTCAAAAAACCGAAGTCGCTCCATCCGGATTGACCCCGATTATCATTCCTCCATATTAGCCCCTTCGATCCGACGTTCAAAGAGGAAGGAGCCGTCGTGAAAGAAAAGTCCCGGACGAAACTGTTGGTCACACTGGGACCCTCTTCCGCCGATGTGGACGTTCTCACCGATATGATACGAGAAGGCATCGACGCCTGCAGGATAAATTTCTCCCACGGAGATCGCGGGCAACACCTGTCGTTCATGAACCTGGTCAAGAACATCAACGAAAGAATGGACACTCATGTCGCTCTTCTGGCCGACCTCAGGGGGGCCAAGATAAGGGTGGGGAACATTACCGGCGGTTCGATCACCCTGAGGCCGGGCGAAACTTTCCGGCTCACGGTGGACGGAAGAACCGGGGACTCTTCCGGAGTCTCGGTCAACTACCCTCCCCTGCCCGACGAGGTCGAACCCGGTGACGTGATTCTTCTGGACGACGGCAGGATACGACTGGAAGTAACGGACACGGTACCCGGGGATCACGTGATCGCCAGGGTGATACACGGCGGAGTTCTGCTTCCCGGCAAGGGAGTCAACCTGCCTTCATCCAAGTTATCCCTGCCCGGTCTCACGATCGCGGACGAGGAAGACGCCCTGTTCGCGGCGAAAAACGGCGTCGACTGGATCGCGGTGTCTTTTGTAAAATCGGCGGAGGACATGGAGAGACTGAGGAAACGCCTCCGGGGATATGAAGTCCGCCTGATAGCCAAGATAGAAAGATCGGAAGCGGTACGTCGGCTGGACGAAATAGTGGAAGCATCCGATGCGGTCATGGTGGCGCGGGGCGACCTGGGTGTGGAGATGAACTTCGACGAAGTTCCCATCCTGCAGAAAACCATTGTCCGCAAGTGCATGGAATCGGCCACGCCGGTTATAATCGCCACCCAGATGATGGAAAGCATGATTGAGCGATCCAGGCCCACCAGGGCCGAGGCCGCCGACGTAGCCAACGCCGTACTGGACGGTGCGGATACCCTGATGCTCAGCGGAGAGACCGCCATGGGCCGCCACCCCGTATTGGTGGTGAAAAGCATGCAGGCCATCATAAACACCACCGAAAAACACGGAATGCCACCCCTCCGGAGATCGGCTTCCCCGGGCTCCATTCCCGACTTCATATGCCGCAGCGCGGTGGACATGGCCGAAAGAGCCGGCGCCCGGGCCATAGTCACCTTCACGCATTCCGGGTATACGGCGGTAAGAATATCCTCGCACAGGCCCGAAGCCGGAATATTCGCCTTCACCACTAATCCCGGGTTGTTGTCGATATTATCGCTGGTGTGGGGGGTGCGGGCCTTTCACCTGGACAGCACCGGTCACATCAAGGACTATGTCCAGCGTTCCCTGGAGTTCCTGAAGAAACGGGACCTGGTTCGGAAGGGAGACCTGGTTGTCCACGTTGGAAGCATTCCCCTGCAGCTTCGCGGCAGGACCAACATGCTGAAACTGACGAAGGTCTGACCGATCATATAGGGTGAATTATCGGTTCCTCCTTGAGCACCCTGCTCAACAGGTAAGCGGCCTTGTCGGCCTCCCGATCGTCCAGAACCACGAAAACCCTGCTCCGGCTGGCGGCTATGTGTTTTACGTCCACGTTTTCCCGTTCCAGGGCCGACAGTGAAACCGCCATGGTGCCCAGAACCGTCTCGTAGTTGATCTCTTCCAGATCGAAGCTGAGTATCGCAAGGCCGTGCTGCTCCGTCACCTTCCTTATTCCCAACTCATCCTTCACATGTTCCACGGCCTCGCGAGCCGCATCGTGGGAATCTTCCGAAACACTGAAAGAAATGTCGCCTTCCGTCTTTCCGTGTTCGGTGTTGAACATGTGAACTATGTTGACGTTCCTCTTCCCCAATTCGCCGAAGAGTCTTCCCGCCACCCCGGGTTTCGCGGGCACTCCGTGGCACGTGAATCTTACTATCCTTCTCCGTCTTGTGACGAGAACTTCACTCATGTGTCTCCCTTTCCGCGGCGGTCCGGTTCTACTCCACCGCCTCGACCGCTATCTTCGCGGCTTCGCGTATCAACTCCGGAGGAGGTTCCCGGATGAAACCGTCTTCCATGAGCTTGCCGAACAACTCCCTGGCCATCGTTATGTCCCGTCTGGCCTCTTCCACCACCTGTTCCCTGGAAATCACTCTCCGGGCAACCCCGTCCTCGACGGCTTGCATCGCCACGTCGGCGGCTTCCTCCGGAAATACGTCGGCCTCGTCCATTGTGGGAATTATGTAGTCCGGGCTCAATCCTTTTTTCCCGGCGAAAGCAGCCAGGGAACGGGCTGCGGCCACGGCCATGTTATCGGTGATGGCGCTGGCCCTCACCAGCAGGGCGCCCTTCAGAATACCCGGGAATCCCAGTGAGTTGTTCACCTGGTTGGGAAAGTCACCCCTTCCGGTAGCCACGATGGCCGCCCCGGCCTCCTTGGCTTCGTAGGGATATATTTCCGGAACGGGATTGGCGCATGCGAAAACTATGGGATCCTTGTTCATGGATCTTATCCAATCTCCGGGTATCAATCCCGGACCCGGCCTGGAGACGGCCACCAGGACGTCCGCTCCCTTAATCGCTTCCTCGTGGGTTTTCAGCATCCCGGGGTTGGTGGAGAGGCAGAGTTCCCATTTCCTGTAGAATCTCTCGTCCTCTTCCACATCCTTCCTGTTACGTGACAGGCTTCCCCTGGAATCGAACATCACCATCTTCGAGGGGTCTCCTCCGGCGGTTATTATCAACCTGGCTATGGTGGTGTTGGAAGCACCGGCCCCTATGAAGACTATCCTAACGTCTTCCAGCTTCTTTCCCACCACCTCCAGCGCACCCAGCAACCCGGCCAGGGTAACGCATCCGGTTCCCTGCGCGTCGTCGTGCCATACCGGAATGTCGCATTCCTCACGAAGAGTATCCAACACTTTGAAACAGTTGGGCTGCGAGATGTCCTCCAGGTTTATGGCCCCGAAACTGGGTTCCGCCATCTTGACGAAGTCTATGATCTTGTCCGGGTCCGGATTTCCCCGGGCATCCCTGTTGTTTATGCAAAGCGCGACGGCGTCCACACCGCCCAGGTACTTCATGAGAAAGGCCTTGCCTTCCATTACCCCGAGTCCTCCCGGCGGAGTGCAGTCCCCGTCTCCCAGCACCCTGGTGGAATCACTCACCACGCCTACGAAATTGCCCTTGTTGGTGAGGTCGTAGGCCGCCCCGTTGTCTTCCCGGATGGCTGTGGACACCTTGGACACACCGGGGGTGTACCAGACATTGAACCAGTTGAAGCCGTAAAGACCGGCCTTGGGTACGGTCATCATCTTCCCCCGGTAGAACTTGTGCATCCTGTAGGCGAGTTCCTTCAGGAAGACGGTCTTGCCTTTCGCTCTCTGTTCTTCGGTGAAATGGTCGGGGAAGATGCTTCCAAGGTTCTCCAGGGACAAGTCGAAATCTTTCATCTCACAACCCTTCAGCCGTTGCTAACGATTTCGGCGGTATTCCGCCACCCCCTTCTCGAACAGATCGTTTCCAGCGGTGTCGTTCACCACGAAAAGGGGCATCTTCTCCACTACGAGTCTCCTCACCGCCTCGGGGCCCAGGTCCTCGTAAGCTATTACCTCGGCTTCCCTGACGGTCGAAGCTATGCCGGCGGCGGCGCCTCCAACCGCGGCCAGGTAAACGGCGCCGTTTCTAACCATCGATTCGCGCACGGCCCTGGACCTCGGACCTTTGCCGATCGTACCCTTCAACCCGTGATCCAGCAGGATCGGAGTGTATACGTCCATCCTGTAACTCGTGGTGGGCCCTGCCGAGTTCATGATCTGGCCCGGTCGGGCCGGAGCCGGGCCCACGTAATAGATTACGGCTCCCTCCAGATCGAAGGGCAGTTCTTCACCATTTTCCAGAAGGGCCACCAACCTCTTGTGGGCCGCATCCCTGGCCGTGTATATCTCCCCGGACAACAACACCTTGTCACCAGATTTCAGTTCCGCCAGCAGTTTTCCATCCAGGGGGGTAGTGAGTTCAATCGTCTTCAATTCGCTCTCCTCCCGCTTCCTAGATCGTTCTTTCTCCATGCCTGTCGGCATGGCACTGCATGTTGACCGCCACCGGCATGGACGCTATATGACAAGGCAGGGTCTTCACATGAACCGCAAGAGCGGTGATTCTTCCCCCCAGTCCCTGCGGACCTATTCCAAGATTGTTGATCCTCTCAAGCATCTCCTCTTCCGCCCGCCGGTACCTCGGATCCGGATTGGGTTCGCCTATCTTTCTCATCAGCGCCTCCTTGGCAAGGAGGGCGCATCTCTCGAAATCACCGCCTATTCCAACCCCCACCACCACGGGGGGACACGGATTGCCGCCGGACCTGGACACCCTGTCCACCACGAAATCTTTCACTCCCTCGATACCGTCCGCGGCGGTCATCATCCTGACCTCGCTCATGTTCTCGGCCCCGCCTCCCTTGGGAGCGAAAATCACCTTCACCTTCTCTCCGGGAACCATCCTGGTGTAGATTATTGCAGGAGTATTGTCTCCGGTGTTCTTCCTATCCAGCACCGGGTCGTCCACCATTGATTTTCTGAGGTAACCCTGGGTATACCCCTGCCTGACCCCCTCGTTCACCGAATCCTCCAGTGATCCGCCCACCAGGTGCACATCCTGACCTATTTCGAGAAAGACCACCGCAACGCCGGTGTCCTGGCAGATGGGCATGTTCTCCCTTTCCGCGATAACATGATTGTCCAGGATAACCTGGAGGATTTCCCGTCCGAGGGGGGATTCCTCTACCTGCAGAGCCTTGCGTAACGCCGCCTTCACGTCTTCGGGAAGGCGGATGTTGGTCTCGATGGATAATTCCTTCACGGCCCGGGTGATCTCGGCAACATTCAGTTCTCTCAATTTAATCCTCCCAGTCCCGCCGCCACCAGGTCGACTATCTCCTCTATGGTTTCGGCCACGGGGATGCCGCTCCGGGAAAGGGCTTCCACCTTGGCCTCCACGGTGCTCTCGACCCCGGAGATTATGGCCCCGGCGTGTCCCATCCTTTTGCCGGGGGGAGCGCTTCTTCCCACTATGTAACTCACCACCGGCTTGTGGAAAGTTTCCGCAACGAATGCCGCGGCGTCCTGTTCGTCGGTACCGCCTATCTCTCCTACCATGACCACCAGTTCCGTTCCGGGATCTTCCGCGAAAAGCTCCATGTAATCCCTGTACTTCATACCCACCACCGGGTCACCTCCCATGCCGATGGCGGTGGACTGGCCGAAGCCGGCGGCAGTGAGACGCTTGACGATTTCGTAAGTCAGGGTTCCGCTCCTGGATATCACTCCCACCGGCCCGGGCTCGAAGATTCCGCCGGGCATGATCCCGACTTTGCATTCCCCCGGCGAGATGAGACCCGGACAGTTGGGACCCGTGAGCTTCACTCCCATTCCGTCCAACTCATTAACCACCCTGGACATATCGAGAACGGGAATTCCCTCGGTTACCGCCACCACGAGATCCGCTCCCGCATGAGCTCCCTCGAGCACCGCATCGGCGGCGAACGGAGCAGGCACGAATATCACCGAACAATTCGCCCCGGTCTTTTCCACGGCTTTCCTACAGGTATTGAAAACCGGAATTCCGTCGTACGTTTCTCCTTCCCTTCCCGGGTGGACCGCCGCCACAACCCGGGTTCCGTACCGGAGCATCCGGCCCGCATGGAAAGAGCCGTCACGACCCAGTCCCTGGACCATCAGCCGGGTGTTTTCTCCTATGAGAATGCTCACCTTCCGGCACCTCCCTTCCCTGCAAGCAGGATGGCTTCCCGGGCAGCCTCCGTCATGTCTCCGAAAGCCTTGATGCCGTGCTCGGAAAGTATTTTTATCCCCTCGACTTCGTTCGTCCCGGTGAGGCGCACCACCATGGGGAGCTTGAGATCGACGGTCGAGACGGCCTTCACCAGGCCGTTGGCCACATCATCGCATCTTGTTATACCACCGAAGACATTCACGAAAATGACCTTCACATTATCGTCAGACACCAGGAGTTTCATGGCGTGGACTACTTTTTCCGGGTTCGAACTGCCTCCTATATCCAGAAAATTGGCCGGCGTACCACCCAGGTGCTTTATTACGTCCATAGTGGCCATGGCCAGACCCGCCCCGTTCACCATGCAGCCTATCTCGCCGTCGAGTCGGACGTAAGACAGGCCGTGTTTCCTGGCTTCCAGTTCCTTCAGCTCGGCGGGAGAGGGGAGGCGCAGCGACTCCAGATCGGGATGTCTGAACAGAGCGTTGTCGTCGATGACCATCTTAGCATCCAGAGCGATTATCATTCCGTCTTCGAGTCTGGCCAGGGGGTTTATCTCTACCAGAGTGGCGTCCAGGGAGTTCATGCATCTCCACAGCTTCACCATTACGGAAGCCGCATCCAGCGCGTTCTTCTTGCCCTGGAACACCTTGAACGCCATTTCCTTCGCCTCGAAAAACCTGAGCCCCTTATGTGGATCGACGGGATGGAAGAAAATCTTTTCCGGAGTTTCCGCAGCCACTTTCTCTATGTCCATGCCCCCTGATGCGGAGACCATCATCACCGGGACCTTCCGTTTCCTGTCCACGGTGATGCCCAGGTAATACTCGCCGGCTACGGACAGCGCCGGATCGACCAGCAGACGTTCCACCACGAACCCCTTGATGTTCATGCCCAGTATTTTCCCGGCCGCTTCACCGGCCTCCCGGGGAGTCCGTGCGAGCTTGACGCCCCCGGCCTTGCCCCTACCTCCGGTTTTCACCTGGGCCTTGACAACCACGGGACATCCCAATTCTTCCGCCGCCGCTTCCGCACCGGAGACGGTGGTCACCATTCTGCCCCTGGGCACCGGTATGCCGTGCTCGTCGAAGAGTTTCTTGGCTTGAAATTCCTCCAGTTTCATCGCGTCTCCGTAACTTTTGAGTTTTCACGGCCTTCTTGAATTCATGTTTTCGAAAATATCACATGATCTGTCCTGCGAACAAGTGAAATCACAACGTCCCTCCGGAGGATCCCGCAAGTATATTCCGGCAAGACACGTTTTACGAAGGAGAGATTTCATGTCCGATGTCGAAATCAGAACCAGGCTCGCTCCGTCTCCCACCGGCGCCCCTCACGTGGGAACCGCCTACCAGGCTCTCTTCGGCTACGTATGGGCCAGGAAGAACGGCGGAAAGTTCGTATTGCGCATAGAGGATACCGACAGGGAAAGGTCCTCCGCGGAATCGGAGAGGGCTATAATCGACTCTCTCGGGTGGCTCGGAATCAAGTGGGACGAGGGTCCCGACATCGGAGGTCCGTACGGTCCCTATCGACAGAGCGAGAGGCTCGAGATATACCACCGTCACGTGGAGAAACTGGTGGCGGAAGGTCACGCCTACCCGTGCTTCTGTAGCAGGGAAAGGCTTGAAAGGGTACGGAAGGAGAGGCAGAAATCCGGCGCCGGCAGCGGCTATGACAGGAAGTGCAGGAACATCCCCCCGGAGGAAGCCGGAAAGAGAGTGGAGAACGGGGAGGAATTCACCGTCAGAATGAAGGTTCCACTGGAAGGAACCTGCCGTTTCACCGATTTTCTCCGGGGCGAAATCAAAAAGGACTGGAGTTCGATAGACGACCAGGTCATTCTGAAGGCGGACGGATACCCCACGTACCACCTCGCCGTGGTGGTGGACGACCACCTGATGAAGATATCCCACGTGATAAGAGGCGAGGAATGGATAAACTCCGTTCCCAAGCACATTCTCCTCTACCGATTCTTCGGCTGGAAACCGCCGGTGTTCTGCCACCTGCCACTGCTGCGCAACAAAGACCGCAGCAAACTTTCCAAGAGAAAGAACCCGGTCTCCCTCGAGTGGTACAGGAGAACCGGCATACTGCCCGAGGCGCTCCTGAATTTCCTGGGCCTAATGGGCTGGCATCCCGCTGACGACGAAGAAAAATTCTCCGTGGAGGAGATGGTGGAGAAGTTCAGGCTGGAGGACGTGAGCCTCGGTGGCCCCGTCTTCGACCTGGATAAGCTCAAGTGGCTGAACGGAAGATATATACGCGAAGACCTGACCACGGAACAACTCATGAACCGGTTGGAGGAATGGGCACTCAACCGGGACAATTTCACCAGGATACTGGAAACCTGCAAGGGAAGGATGACCACTCTTTCCGACTGGGGCAGGCTCACTCCCCATTTTTTCACCGAAGACATAGAGTACCGGAAGGAAGACCTGCTGCTGGACGGTTTGGACGAAACCGGCACGTGCGAAGTTCTCCAGGTCGTCCTGTGGGAATTGGAGAGACTGACTCCCTTCGACAAGGACACTATCTACCGCATGTTCAGGAAACTCTCGGACAGAACCGGAATCAAACTGAAGAAGCTTACCGCTCCCCTGTACGTGGCCGTCAGTGGAAAGACGGTCTCGACTCCCCTCTTCGACACCATGGAGATACTGGGATCCGACGTGACCAGGATGCGCATCAGGAAAGCCATGGAAAGACTGGGAGGACTCTCGGGAAAAAGGTTGAAGAAGCTGGAGAAGGAATACGAACGCTCGAACGTGACCGGTCGTGGGCTTGACTGAGGCGCCTCCGTCTTCGATATTTGCGCCCTGAAAAGACGCGCTCCCATCGTCTAGCGGTCAGGACGCTGGCCTCTCACGCCGGAAACCGGGGTTCGATTCCCCGTGGGAGCGCCATTTTCATTCCGGTGGAGTTCCGTTTTTCAAGCGTTTCCACGCAGTCGACACCCGCTCCAGGGCTTCCTCCAGGAGACTTCGGGGACAGGCTACGTTCATTCTCATGAACCCCTCTCCTCCCGGACCGAATGAAGTACCGGTATTCAGACCCAGCCCGGCTTCAGAAGCGAAAAATCGTTCCAGTCGCTGCTGCGACATGCCCATATCCCGACAGTCCAGCCAAAGAAGGTACGTGGCTTGCGGCATCGTCACCTTTATGCCGGGAACCCGCTTCGGAAGTTCATCCACGATCATCCTGCAGTTTTCGCGCAGGTATGACAGAAGTTCGTCGAGCCATTCCACGCCGTGGCGGTAAGCCGCCTCCAGCGCCACCCCGTCAAACACACGTGGAGTATCCAGGGCATGCCCCTTCTGCGCCTCCTCGAATCTTTTCCTGGTCTCTTTTCCCGGAATGATGTTATAGGACGCTCCCAGTCCGGCAAGATTGAAGGTTTTCCCTATGGAATAGGCACATATGAGCTTCTCCCCCGCCGTGCCCGCGGCTCCGGCGGGAACGTGCCCGTAACCGGGATAAACCAGGTCGGCATGTATCTCGTCCGAGAACAGGAGGACGTCGTGCTCCGCGCACATCCCGGCCATAACCTTCAGTTCCCCTCTTGTCCATACCCGGCCCACCGGATTGTGCGGGGAGCAAAGTATCATCATTTTCGCAGTCTTGAGTTTTTCCTCCAGGTCATCGAAATCAATGGAGTATTCCCTTTCCCGAAAGACCAGCCTGTTGGGCACGGGTTTCCTCTCCATGCCTACTATCGAACGTTCGAAGAGCTGGTAGACGGGAGGCTGGTATACCACCCCGTCCCCCGGTTCCGTGAAAGCACGGATCGCGGTGCAGATAGCCGGAACCACGCCGGGCGAGGGTACCGTCCATTTTTTTCCTATCTTCCAGCCGAACCTCCGGCGGAACCAATCCGCCACCGCTTCATAAAAAGACTCCCGCAGCATCGTGTAGCCTAAAATGCCCTCCCCGGTCCTCTCGATGATGGCGTTCAGCACCGGGAGAGGCGCTCTGAAATCCATGTCCGCTACCCACATGGGCAGGACATCATCGGAACCGAACATGCTTCGGGACACGTTCCATTTCACGGAATCCGTTCCACGCCTGTCTACGATCCTGTCAAAGTCGTATTTCATGTTTTCCTCCCTGGTTAGAGAAACATAATGATGTATCGTTCCTTCCGGACACGCGACGGATACCCGGCGATTTCACAACCGAGGGGAGAAAAAATGGAAGGCAGGAATTTTCTGAAATCCAACTGGCATCTGCTCGATGAATTTGTAAGCGACCAGGCGAAAGGAGTGAAGCATCCGCCGATCCAGGAAAGGCTTCCGGAGGGAACCCCCGTCATCGCCTTGCCCGACATCGGCGATACTTACTCCGACGTGTCTCTCACGCAGGCTATGGATGCCAGGAGAAGCATCAGGAAGTTCTCCACCGAACCATTGAAACCGGAGGAGTTGTCGTTCCTGCTCCGGTACACGCAGAAGGTCGGGAAAGTGATAAGGAACGGCATTGCCACACTGAGACCGGTACCCTCGGCGGGCGCCAGGCATCCTTTCGAAACGTATCTCCTGGTCAATGCCGTAAGCGGTTTGGATCCCGGACTCTACCGTTACCTGCCCCTGGATCATTCCCTGGCTCTCCTGGGTGGGCGGCGTTCCGCGGAAGACGTAACAGCGGCCTGCAACGGTCAAACCTTCTGCGGTGACTGTCCCGTCGTCTTCGCCTGGACGACGCTTCCCTACAGGACCGAATGGAGGTACGGTCCGGCGTCGCACAAGGTCATTGCCCTGGACGCGGGACATCTCTGCCAAAACCTGTACCTGGCCTGTGCGGCGGCCGGCCTTGGCACATGCGCAATCGGGGCGTACGACCAAATCGCCATGGACCGGCTGTTGGGGGTGGACGGAAAGAACGAGTTCCTGATCTACCTGGCGCCGGTGGGGATCCCGGCACGGCCATTGACACCGGAAGGCAATAAATAGATAAGATGATATGTGGTATTGTAGCTTGGTGACAAAGGAGGAAATATGAAATCCGTTTTGGTTATTCTGGTTTTTCTTGCCGGTTTCTCCGGCGCAACCGCTGTAAGCAGTTTCCGGGAAGCCGCCGACTTGGTATATGACCGGATCCTGGACAATGATATAACCGGCAAGGCGGTCTCGGTTCTGGACAAACCCGTCTCGCAGGGAATGGTGATCGACTCCTGGCACGATGAAGTCACGGCTCCTTTCGACGGTTACCTGGTTCTCGTGGACGACATGGTCTATGCCAACTGGGCGCACCCGTGCCGCTGGGTCTTCGTAAGTTCCGGCGGAAACATGGAAACGGTCAAGATGATGACCCCACCCGACGATCTCGAGCACATGGAAGTGGTCCATACTTGCATCCCGGATCACGTTGACGACTCGGGCAACGGCCAGTACGAGAACTTCCTCGAGTGGTTCAAGCCCAACGTACAATCCACGTCGGAACGGGCGGCGCACATGTACGCCCTGATCATATCCGGAGGCTACAACAAGTCGAACAACCACATCAGGTACTACGGCGATGTCCAGTTCATTTACAACGTCCTGGCTCACGACTACCTGCTGCCCGACGACCACATCGTGGTCTGTTTCGCCGACGGCACCAATTCCGCCCCGGACCAGTCCGGAGGTCTGAACTCCAACCCCGACCTGGACAACGACGGAGACAACGACATCATCTACGACGCCACCTCCGCGGGGGTGGAGAAAGGCTTCAGCGCCATCGACTCGATGATCGGCGCCGATGACCATCTATTCATCTTCACCACCGACCACGGCGATGAAGGTAAACCGGGCAACCAGGCCCCCGAGGTCATACTGAACCTCTGGAACAAACAGTCGTACGACGACGACAAATACAAGACCAAGCTCAGCGACATGACCTATGCATCCTGTCACGCGGCGATGGAACAGTGCTTCTCCGGAGGATTCCTCCTGGAACACATCGGCGGAACCTCCTCTTCTCCCAGTACCTTCGCCTCCGCAGCCAACGGCACCGAATCGAGCTGGGCGGGAAAAACGTACCCTGAGTACAACGAGTTCATTTATTACTGGACGGGAGCCATGCATGGTTCCGTTCCTCCCGCGGGAGACTTGTCCGGAGGAGATCTTCCCGGAAATCCCGACCTCAACGGGGACAATTGCGTATCGTTTTTCGAGGCCTTCGACAGGGCCAAGGCATGGGACACCTATGCCCAGTCCGGGAAGGAACACCCGCAGTGGGACGACGACCCGGATTCCTGCGGTGAGCAGTATTACCTCGGCGGCAAGATAAGCACCGCCATCGAGGATGATTCCCACCAGCCGGTCACCGGTGATCTGAACCTCTCGGGCAACCCCCTGGGCCTGATGGCCACCGTCAACTTCACCATGGGCGCCACCGGCAACGTAGACATCACGGTCTACGATATGTACGGCCGAGTGGTGGAAACCCTGCTGCACGAGGAACTTTCCCCGGGACGGCATTCCATCAAATGGAACGCAGGCGGTCTCGCCTCCGGCGTCTACATCATCCGCTTCGAGACGGCCGACCTCGTGGAAACCCTCAGGGCGGTAAAGTTCTAGGATAATATCTTCGCGTAATGGAAGAAGGCGGGGGATTTCTCCCCCGCCTTCCAATTCAGAACACGAAATCGTATCGCTCTAACGTATGCGGTCGAGTATCCCTTCCAGCTTGGCAATGTACTGGGCCACCGTGGGAGTGGTGCCCACTATCCTGTCTATTTCCGAGCCGTCGGCTTCCGCTATAACGACGCAGGGAATGGCACTTACCTGGTAACGACTAGCCAGTGACTTCATGTCCGGATTCTCCACGTCCACTCTCAGCAAAACGAACCTGGAAAGTACCGGATACATTTCGTTGCTGGTGAAGTACTGTTCGCCCAAGACCCTGCAGGGGCCGCACCAGTCGGCATACATGTCTATGAGGAGCGGTTTGCCGGTAGCCTGCGACTCGGCGCTCGCTCCCTCGAAGTCGTCTATGAACCAGGTCAGTTCCTGTTCTCCTTCGCCGGTTTCCGCAGCCGGGGGGGTATCCGTCACGGAGGTTTCGGAAACCGGCTCCGCGGATTCACTGGAACTTCCGCATGCTCCGGTAACCAGGCCGGCGAGTATCATGATTCCTATGAAACTTTTCTTCATCTCTGCCCTTTCTTCCGGTGTTGACATCGACTACCGTGGAAATAGTATCCTCTAATATACCTGTTTGTTCCAAACGTAACAATCGGATGGAGGAACATGAGACCGGTAACACCCCTTCTGACCGTGGATGCCGTCATCGAGCTGGACGACGGCCGGATCGTCCTGGTAGAGAGAAAATACCCTCCCGCCGGATGGGCGTTGCCCGGCGGTTTCGTCGACCCGGGTGAAACCCTGGCATCCGCCGTACGACGCGAAGCCCTGGAAGAAACCTCCCTGGAAGTAGAGGTATTGAGGCTCTTTCACGCCTACTCCAAGCCGTGGCGGGACCCAAGGGGCGATACCGTCAGCATCGTGTACCATTGCAGGGCATGCGGATTACCCAGGGGAGGAGACGATGCCTCCAGGGCGGAGGTTTTCGATCTCTCCCGCCTTCCCCGACCCCTGGCGTTCGACCACGGCACCATACTTGAGCACTTCATAACCTGGAAACTCACCGGCAAACTCCCGTCGGTGGAGGAATAGAAAAGGGGGCGGGTCACCCCCGCCCCCAGCCGCATCTTCCCGCAGCCTAGTTCGTCGAAAGGACCGTGAATTCGATCCTTCTGTTCATGGCCTTGTTGGCCGGAGTGGTGTTGGGAACCAGAGGCATGCTCTCACCGAAGCCAACGGTGGTCAGCCGCCTGGCTTCGATCCCGTGCTGCACCAGGTAGTTGAACACGGCCATGGCCCTCTGTTCACTGAGGGTCTGGTTGTAGGCGGCGCTGCCGTCGGAGTCGGTATGACCGGCTATTTGCACCCTGGCGTTGGGATTGGCCTTGAGAATCTCGACTATGTTGTCCAGAACGTAATAGGACTCGGGCTTGATGGTGGCGCTGCCCGAATCGAAGTAGATGTTGTCGAAGGAGAGTACCTGTCCCTCTTCGAGCAACGGCTTGAGTACGAAGTCCACCACCGCCGTCTTATCAGCTTCCACGACCACCACGTCGGTGGTAGCTTTGTAACCCTCGGCCTCGGCCTTCACTATCCAGGTACCCTCGGGAACCTGGAACCGGAATACGCCGTCTTCCGAGGAATGGAACACGTAAGTGGAATCGTCTATTACCACGGACAGTGTGGCCACCAGCGGATCCCCGTCTTCGAACTCGGTGACCGTACCGGCTACCATGCCCAGTCCGGGTGCCGGCTCCAGCTGGAAGTCGGTGGAAACATTCTGGCCGGCTTCGAGCACTACCGTAGCCGACGCGGCCTTGTAGCCGTCGGCTCTCACGGATACCGGTATGCTGCCGGCGGTAAGCTCGGCGCTGTAGAACCCGGTGGTCGGATCGGTCAGCACCGGCGCAACCCCGGTCCCGGGGAACGAAACAGTGGCCTGGACGGGCTTGCCGGTCTCCGCGTCGGTCACCATGCCGGAAATGGTTCCGGTGGTAACCACGGCAACCTTTTCCAGCAGGTCGCTGGAGAAGGTAACCGTTGCGGAGATACCCCAGTCCTGGGTACCGCCGTCGGGGAGAGGAGCCCTTTGTTTTCTTTCTTCAATGGTCACATCACCGTTCTGGTAGAGAGCGTGACCGAAGTCGAAGTATTGGTTGTCGAAAGAGCTGAGCCCCATGTTGAAGCAGAAATCCATGGCTACGCCGCCGCCGGAGAACACCCTGATGCCGGGGGTGAAGTAACTCACTACGGCATAGTTCTCCCTGTCGAGGTATTGTTTGACGGTATACTCGGTGTAGATGACGGCGAACTTCGTGGGAAACTCCAGGGCCGTACCGAAATCGAAGGCTTCGTCCTCGACGAGTTCATTGAAGGATATCTCGTCGGTCCTGTACCTGTGGCCCTCTTCGTTGAACCGGAGCCTGTAGTCATCGAACCTGATCGTTTGCTTGTACTGGGAATATCCGGCATTGACGTGCATTCTCAGGGGAGTTCCCGGGAACACTTTCGCAAGATCCACGGAAAACAGTCCGTCGAAACCCATGCTGGTATGTCCGGTGGAAAGCATGGGCCTGCGCATGGTGAGCAAGGGAGTGCCCGCATCGAACCTGCCGTCGTATTCTTCGCAGATTATGGTCTTGCTGTTCCTCGGAGCGAAGAAGAACCAGTTATCGAGCCCGAACCAGAGCACCTCGCTGGAAGGGGTAGGAGTAAAGCCCATTTTCCAGCCCAGCATGATATCACCCATGCCGTGTTCGCCGTCCCACTGACCCACGGTGTTGTTCCTGGGCGGGGTCAGGTCGAACTCGTAATACGAACCTACATAGCTTATCCTGGCGGCGAGTTCCATGAAACTGGTGAAACCGTAATCAAGGTAGAAAAACCCCTCGGAGAAATGTTCGGTGTCCTCGACTCTCAAGACGGTGTCGGATTCGGTATGTTCCGGCCTGTAGTGCAGGTTTTCGTACTCGTCTGAACTGGTCCAATACCTGCCGGTTATGCTGAACGATATCTGGTTGGACCCTATGGGCCTCGCGTCCACGACCCTGTTCACGCCCCTGAACCCCATTATGGAAGGCAGGGAGAAAGCGGTGCCCGTTAAAAGGATGAGCGCCAATACCAGAATTAAACCCCTTGTTTTCATAATACCTCCTCCGTTGATGAAAATCGAGAGACTTGCGCGAACAGTATTATATAATTAGAAAATCGGCGGACGTATATGTATGTAAACGAAAAGGCCTGCGACCGGGCGTGACGGGAGGTCTGAGACAACCATGATTCCTACCACCATGCGAAAATCCGGGGCAACCGGGCTTGTGTTTTTACTTTCGTCCGCCGTGCTGGTTTTCGTAACCGCGGCGGACGGGTACGATCCTCTCTACCACGACAACCTGACCGAGGCTCTGCATTCCATGGAAACCGACGGAGACGTAATCTTAGGCTTCTTCAGAGCCGGAAGTTACTGGAGGACCGACTCCCTGGGACACAGCGAACTTCACGACTATCAGCAGGGACTCAGCGTGGTGCGATTGCTTTTCCTCGGCAGGTACGGCCTGACCAACAGTCATACCGTTTCCCTGCTCGTTCCCGCCTTCCTGCTGCTCCGGGGTCCCGGAGATTCGACGGGAGCGGGCATAGTCGACCCATGGATATCCCTGGACGGCTGGCTTACCAGAGAACCCAGGGTTTTCGCCCGGGGAGCGATAAGGCTTCCCCTCAAGGGCGCACTGGAATCAGGAGACTACTCCGAGAGTGACAGGCACCTGGCCCTGGACGGAGCCGTCACCGTGGTAAGTCCCCTGTCGGCGGGTTCCGGAATAACCGTGGAAGGAACCGCCGGACTCAGGTACTACACGTCGGCCTGGGACGGCCTTTATGAAACTCCCAGGGATTCGGCGGAAACGAAACCTCCATTGGAACTCAGGTTCACAGGTTTCCTGGTACTGCCGGTAAACCCCGAGTTGAGTCTGAGGGTGGGGGGAGATTTCGCCGGCAGGGGAGAAACGCAGGCCCTGATAAACGGCGACTGGACCGGGCAGGACAACAGTGCGTTCTCACGGAAAGACCTGAGAACGGGTTTCTCGTTGAACAATGAGAGGCTGAATCTTGCTGTGGACGTCTACTACAGGTTCGCCGGCGAGAACGACGACAAGGAATGGGGGCTCATGGTAAGCGGCACGGGTCTGAACATAAAGGACCTGTTCTCCGGATCGGGAGGCAGATGAAACGAATCGTAATTCTTCTGCTTCCCGCGGTCTTGCTGCTCTATGCCGTATTCGCCAGGGAAACGAGCACGGGGAAGAAACTGCTGGAAACGTGCGACGGGTACCTGGAATCCTTGGAAGCCGATGACGCGGCGACCGCCCGGAACCTCCTCACGGACAGTCTCGCCGCCATGGTCACTGTCGAAACCCTGAAGAAAACCCTGCCGTCGGTGCCTGTGACCTACGCAGTGGGACGGCGGGAATCCAGGGGTCTTCCGGTTACCGTAACCACGGAGGAAGGCGGTTCCAGGATCTTGTGGCTCGAAGAGACTCCCGGAGGAAAATGGCGCGTGCGGGGAGATTCTTTCCTGGATGGAGCCATGGGAAGCGTGATACTGGAATGTATCTCCTATGCTTCGGAAACGGTGACACCGGCCGTGGCCGCCGGTGCGGCTCCCGTAGATTTCAAGTGTCCTTCCACGGGCTTGCCGTACACCATGAAAGACGGCAGACTGTTCTGTCCCGCGGGACACCTGGGAGAGGGACTGGAATTCGCGGGGGCGGACTGCGGGATCCTGAGAGACAGCCTCGCCGGGGAGATAGCCGCTTACCTGGACGCAGGCCATCCCTACCCGTCCTCGTTCGGGGAAATGTACGAAAGCAGCGAGGGCGCCTTCGGACGCAGAGGAAGATTCCATTGTCCGGACAACGGCTATGCCTATTACGAGATAACCGCGGAAGGGCTCTACTGTCCCTACCATGATGCGGTTACCCCCATTCCGGGCGGAACGGAATGAACGGCACGCCTCGGCTGGTAACCACCGGTAAGGAATTGGAATCCCTGGTGGATGCACTTTCTTCCGAAGAAGCGGTAGCCCTGGATACGGAGTTTCACGGAGAAAATCGTTATTGGCCCGACCTGTACCTGGTACAGCTGGCGGGAAGCCAAGGTCCCGTGGCCGTCGACCCGGTAGCGATAAAGGACATGTCGCCCCTGGGAACATTGCTGGAATCTCCACACATCATCAAAGTGATGCATTCGGCGAAAAATGATATCGAAGTTCTGTCACATCACCTGGGCGTGAGCTTCGCCTCGGTGTTCGACACGCAACTGGCGGCGGCTTTCCTGGGTTTCGAGCGACAGATATCCCTGGCGCGGCTGGTAAACATGGAATGCGGTGTGGAGCAATCGAAGGGGAATACCCTCAGTGACTGGTCCCGCAGACCCCTTGGTAAAGACCAGGTCGATTACGCCCTCGACGACGTGAGGTTTCTTCTCACCATCCGGCGGAACCAGGTGAGAAGGCTTTCGAAATTCGACAGGCTTCGATGGTACGAACAGGAGGCCGAATCGCTCACGAAATCCTGCGATGACGATACCGCGCTTCTCAAGGCGTTCCGCAAAATCAAAGCCAGGTCGAAAGTAAAACGTGACAGGCTGGCCTTGCTCTGGGCCCTGGTGAAATGGCGGGAAAAGGAAGCCATGAACCTGAACAGGCCCAGGTCGTTCATAATGAAGGATCATGTCCTGGGCGCCGTGGCGGCCCTGGCTCCGGTAACCCCGGAAGGCCTGTCCAGTCTCAGGGACGTGACCGGCGGCTTCATGGACAGGTGGGGGGAGGAGATAGTCCGCATCGTCAGGGAGTCGCTGCGTTCCCCGAGGAAGAAGTATCCCAGGATGCCCAGGAACAACTCCGAACCCGGGGTATCCGCGAGGAAAGACATCCTCAGGATTTTCCTCAAACAGGAATCGAAGAGACTGGGAATAGCCCCCGAGCTTCTCGTCTCGAAAGAATTGTTGGATTCCCTGGCCAAATCCCCTCCATCCGACGAGGAAGAACTGGATTCACTCATGGAGCTGTCCGGATGGAGAAAGGAAGCCCTGGGATACGGCATCTTCGCCCTCCTCAAGGGGGAACTGGCTCTGAAGATCTCCCCTGGGAAAGGAAGCAACGGCCTGGAATTCGTGAGGATCAAGGATTGAGGCGGCTCTCGCCCCTCATGGTACTCACCGGAATGCGCTCGTTTCTGGGCGCCGAAGAAATACCGGCCCCCATGGAAAGTTCCGGAGAGGCTTTCCCCGTCCTGGTCGCAACGATAATAAGCCTGCGTACCAGGGATGCCGTAACCAGGGAAGTCGCCCGCCGCGTTCTCTCCCGGGCCCCAAACCCGCAGGCGATGGCCGCCATGAAACGATCCGAGTTGGAAAACCTCCTGAAACCGGCGGGTTTTTACCGGCGGAAGGCGGAGCAGCTGAAGGCTTTGGCCCGTATGATAACGGAGCGGCACGGGGGAAACGTGCCCCGGGATATGAACGCGCTACTGGAACTTCCCGGGGTGGGGCGTAAAACGGCCAACTTCGTCATGGGGATGGTCTTCGGCATACCGGCCATTTGCGTTGACGTACACGTACACAGGATATCCAACAGGCTCGGGTTGGTTTCAACCGGGACGCCCGGGGAGACGGAGAAAGCCCTGGAGAAACTCTTCCCGAGGAAACTGTGGATCGGGATAAACCATACCATGGTCACCTTCGGCCAGAAGGTCTGCAAACCCGTCGGACCCCTGTGCGGATCATGTCCCTTCGCCGCCTCGTGTCCGTCATCCCGGGCGGAAAAGGCATGAGTCCGAGATTCGTACTGGATCCGGACGAACTCCTGGATGTGACCGTTCCTCTATCCTCCTCCACTCCATGCTGGCCCGGAGATCAACCGTTCGAGAGGAAGGTGACCGTCGACGGTGGTTTCGTGACTTCGAAACTGATCATGAGCAGCCACTCGGGTACTCACCTGGACGCGCCGGCCCACCTGGACGATGTATTCCCGGGAGTATCGGACGTATCTCCCAGGCAACTGGTACTTCCCGCGATCCTGGTGGAACACCCGGATTCCCGGGAACCCGGAATACCGGAAGACCTGGAGGGAAAAGCCCTCCTGTTCAAAACCGGGGGACGGAAGGTGTTCCTCACCGGAAAGCGGGCCCGGGAGATAGCCGAAAAGGGCGCATACCTGGTGGGCACCGACGCCATGACCGTGGACCCCCCGGGATCGTCGAACGCCCACACCGCCCTGCTGGGAGCATCGGTATGCATACTGGAAAACCTGTCTCTGGAGAAGGTGGAACCCGGGGAATACCTGCTGCTGTGTTTCCCACTGAGAATCACCGGCGGCGACGGGGCGCCGGCAAGGGTCTTCCTCCACCCTCTGGTCGAGTTCCGGGACAGTTCCCGTCAGAAACCGGGCAGTTCGCCCAGGTAAACCCTGGGATAATCCTCCGGGTCGGCGTCGAACGCCAGGAACATGTTTCCGTCTATCACGACCTGCCATAATCTGGCCCGCTCGCCGGCACCCAGATCTGCGGTAAACAGCAGTTCCCCTTCGAGGCTGAAAACGTCGAACGTGGGCGTTTCAGAGGTTCCCCTGGTGACCCATATCCGGTCTGCTCCGTCAAACTGAAGGTTTGTCAGGGCATACTTGTAGGGATCCGGTTCCCACGTAGCCGCCATGGATTCGGGCATCCCGTTCTGCCGCATCTTCATGCTCACGAGATCCCTCTCCTCCTCGATCTCCTCGGGAGTCTTCGGAACCCTTTTGAAATCGTCGTCCCTGAACGTGAAAATTTCTTCCCCGTCGGGGCTCCAGAGAGTGAACTCGTAGGATTCGTCGGACATTGGCGCGGTAAGCACCATCCCATCGGAGCTGGCGCCGAAAACCACCACGTTTTCCATCAGGGTGCTGATATCCGACGGATCGAACGGCGACATCTTATCGTAATACACCACGGAGGGTTCCACTTCGCCCATGGGCCACCTGGCCACGGTGAATCCCATGTACATGCCGGAATCATCCTGTTTGAAATCGGGCTTCATCCCTACCGTATGGCCGCCCCTGACACCCTCGATGACCACCGGGGGAGAGGGGAAAAAACCCTGGACTTCCATCATGAACTCCATGTTTCCGTTGAAATAAACGAGCCGACCGCCCATCGGGTCGCTGATCACGCACCAGGGAACCAGCGAATCGGGGAGTTCTTCTTCCGGAGGAGCGAAAAAAGCCATACCCGCGGGAAGAAGAAACTCGCCGGGACCATTGCCTTTCCGGCCTATCTCCCGTACGAATTCCCCTTCCGTCGAAAACAGTTTTATCGAATGTTGCTGCATGTCCAGCACGGCTATCAGTCCTTCGGGAGTCAAGGCCACGTCGGCAATCGTACCGAAAACGTAATTACTGTCCCCGAATTCGACTCCGAGTGAGTCCTCGACCACCAGGCAAACGTCGGCTTCGTGAGCCGCGGATTCTTCTACGGCTACCGGAGCCGGTTCTCCACCGCAACCTGCGGCAACGATCGCAGCGGCCGCCACGAACAGCAAGGATATTCGTACCATCGTTCCCCCCTAAAGATTAAAATAAAGCAGGTGTTCCCTGGGATGAGGACTTCCCCGGAACACGGAGATTTCTTCCCTCTTCATGCGGATGTATTCATCCACCATTTCGGGGGAGAACACCCCGCCTTCCTCGAGGAATCCCCTGTCGGCCTCCAGAGCATCCAAGGCTTCTCCAAGGTTTCCGGGCAGCGCCGCCAGGTTTTCAGTATCGTATCCTTCGGCGAACACGTTGTCGTCTATGGGACCGAATCCTTCGGCGGTGGGGTCCATTCTCTTCCGGATGCCGTCCACCGCGGCCATGAGCACGGCGCTCATGGAAAGGTAGGGATTCCCGCAGCCGTCGGGTACCCTGTACTCGAACCTCAAAGCTTCCGGGGACCGGGCATACGAAGGTATTCTTATGGCGGCGCTCCTGTTGGGACCCGAGAAAAACCGGTAGACCGGGGCCTCCTGGACCGGTATCAGGCGGTGGTAGCTGTTCACGGAGGAATTGCTGAAAGCGCAGACCGCGGGAGCATGGTGAAGCACCCCGGCTATGGCCGAAAGAGCAACGTCGCTTAGCCTGCAATAGCCTTTCTTATCGAAGAATATTCTCTCCTGGTTCCTGGTCATGAAAATGTGGAAATGCATGCCAGATCCCGGTTCGCCTTCCAGGGGTTTGGGCATGAAGGTGGCGGTCAGGTTGTACCTGAGGGCTACGTTCCGTACAATATGCTTGGTGAGCATCACGTTATCGGCTGCGCTCAACAGGGGGGAAAAGGTCACCTCCACTTCGCACTGGCCCGTTCTTCCCACCTCGTGATGGTGATACTTCACCTGTATTCCGGCCTTCTGCATGAGCTTGACCACCTCCGCCCTGACGTCGTGGAGGCTGTCGACGGGGTACATCATGTGGTAACCCGACTTGCAGGAATGAACCAGTCCTTTCGATTCCCCGTTCCCGGAGCTTTGCGGGGATTCCACGTTGGCCAGCCGGTATCCCTGGCCTTCCCCGTCGCTCCAGAAACGGGCTTCGTCGAAGAGGTAGAACTCGAATTCCGGAGCCCAGAAACTGTCCGTCGCGATATTGGTTCTCCTGAGGAAGTCGGCGGCCTTTCTGGCTATGCTCCTGGGATCCTTCGGAAAAAGTTTTCCGGTTTTGGGATTGACTATGTCGGCAAACATCACCAGGGTCTTACGCTCGGTGAACGGATCCTCGAAAACACGCATGGGATCGGGTTTCAGTACCAGGTCAGCCGCTTCGGTGCTGGTCATGGCCGCAAGAGTCGAACCGTCGAAACCGATTCCCCTCGAGAAGAACGCCTCGTCCACAGTGCCCGCCGGCACCGTGACGTGACGCCAATGCCCCTTCACGTCCGTGAATCTTACGTCCACTTCCTCGAACTTTTCCTGGATTATCCTGTCGAGCTGTATCTTCATCATCCTGCCAGAAACCAATTTAATCCTCCCGGTGAGTGTTTCTACTAATATACGCCTCCACCGCATGAAGCAGTAACCCGGGAAGATCGTCTCCCACGGCATCGCCCGAGGGTTTGCCGTCCACGAAAAGCCTCAACCCGGAAGGTGTTCCTATCAAAGCTATCTCCGCTTCCCTGGCTTCTCCGGGACCGTTCACCTCGCAGCCCATCACGGCGACGGTCATATCTCCCTCGATCCCGGCCAGGAGATCCCTTACCGCCGCAGCCACTCCAGCCACGTCCATCCTCGTCCTGGCGCATGTGGGGCAGCTTACCACCCTGGGAAATCTCCTTCTCAGCCCCAGGGCCGAAAGTATTTCCCAGCCCACCATCGGTTCTATGATCGGGTCCCCGGAAAGCGACACTCTCAACGTATCTCCTATGCCCCGGGACAGGAGGATGGACATGGCCACCGCGCTCCTTACGCTCCCGGTCAGGTCGGGGCCCGCCTCGGTCACCCCCAGGTGAATGGGATTGTCGCATTCGGCAGCGGCCCTCTCGTTGGCCTCCACCGTAAGCATCGCCGAACTCGCTTTCAATGAGAGGACCACGTTCTCGAACTTCACCTCTCTGAAAATCTCCAGGTGTCTTTCGGCTGCGGCCCACATCGAATCACCGTTGACCCCGCCGTATTTCTCCCTCAGGTCCCCGGGAATGCTGCCGGAATTGACGCCGATGCGAATGGGTACCCCTTTTTCCGCCGCTTTTTCGGCTATCTTCGCTACGTCGGCGCGCCTGCGGATATTACCGGGATTGAGCCTCAGCTTGTGGGTTCCCGATTCCAACGCAGCCAAAGCAAGTTCCGGATCGAAATGAATGTCGGATACTATCGGCACCGGCGACCTTTCGATTATCCCGGCCAACGCACGGGCCGATTTCATGTCCGGAACCGCCACCCTGACAATCTCCGCGCCTTTGCCGGCAAGCAGCCTCACCTGTTCGATGACGGCATCCACGTCCCCGGTGGGAACGTTGGTCATGGACTGGACCGAAACGGGAGCATCTCCTCCTATCCGGAGGTCGCCCACCTTAATCTGCCTGGTGAAATTTCTTACGGAGCCTGTCTTCTTCATGATCCTCCCCCCGAACCCCCGGAAGACAAATATGCAGTTGTCGGCCCGCAACTTCAAGAAGCGTCTTCCGCGGCAACCTTTCGCGCGGTCACAAACCTCTCCATGCCGGCAAGGTCCCTGTGAATTCCTACATCCCGGAACATGACCGATTTCTCCAGTATCTCCGCAACCTCTTCCACCTGCCCGGGATCCAGTTCCAGGGCCACCAGCCCTCCGTCCCGCACCGCCACGGGCATCGAATCCAGGAACCGGCGAATCACCCGGAGTCCGTCGGAACCCCCGTCCAGGGCCACCCTGGGATCCCATATCCTCACTTCCGGCTGAAGCGATCCGATCGCGACCGACGGAACGTAAGGAAGGTTCGCCGCCACACCATCGAAGGAGGCTTTCCGGAAAGAACCCACCAGGTCGGTCCGCACGAGTTCCAGGTTGTCGGTTCGATGTTTCCGGGCGTTCACGATAGCCAATCCCAGCGCTTCCATACTAACGTCCGAACCCACTACTAAGGTGCCGGGAAATTCCAGGGCGAGGGTAACGGCGATCACTCCCGAACCTGTCCCCACGTCCAGCAGGGAACGGGGTTCACGGAGCAACCCGATAAAGATGGAAACCAGCATCTCCGTCTCGGGCCTGGGAATCAGGGCGCCGGGACCGGAAACGAACTCCCTGCCCATGAACCCGATCGAACCGGTCAGGTGCTGGAGAGGCACCCTTCCGGCCCTGAGTTCCACCAGTCTGAAATACTCGTCCAGTATTCCGCCGGGCACCGGGGAGTCCAGTTCCAGCACCAGGCGGTGCCTGCGGAAACCCGACACATGGAGCAGAAGGAGTTCGGCTTCCAGTTCCGGGTTCGGGAGTTCCCGCAGGAGTTCCCTGCCCCTGTTCCTGGCCCGACGGAAAGTCATCTCACTCTCCAGCCGAGGAGACCTCCGCCAGCAGTCTTTCCCGCTCCGCTTCCATCAAAGGCTCGATGACCCTGTCGAGGTCGCCGTCGAGTATATCCTTCAGGGCATGCAGCGTGAGATGTATCCTGTGATCCGTAACCCTGCCCTGGGGAAAATTGTAGGTTCTTATCTTGGCGCTCCGGTCGCCGGAACCTATCATGCTCTTCCTGGCCCGGGCCCGCTTGGCCCGCTCTTCCATCCTGGCCATATCCAGCAACCTGGCCCGCAATACTTTCATCGCTTTCGCACGGTTCTTGTGCTGGCTTTTTTCATCCTGGCACGAGACCACCAGCCCGGTGGGAATATGGGTTATCCTTACCGCCGAATCAGTGGTGTTCACACTTTGGCCGCCCGGCCCCGACGAACGGTAAACGTCTATCCTGAGATCGTCGGGACTGATTTCCACATCCACCTCTTCCGCTTCGGGCAAGACAGCCACAGTACATGCGGAAGTATGTATGCGCCCGGAGGTCTCGGTCTCGGGAACCCTCTGCACCCTGTGAACACCGGCTTCGAATTTCATCCGGCTGTAGACCCCCTTCCCCCGCAGGGCGAAGATGATTTCCTTGAACCCGCCCCTCTCGGACTGGCTGCTGTCGAACACCTCCACTTCCCACTCCTTTTTCTGGGCGTAAGCGGAGTACATTCTGAACACGTCGGCGGCGAACAGGGCCGCTTCCTCTCCTCCGGTCCCGGAACGTATCTCCACAATGACGTCCCTGGAATCGAAGGGGTCGGTGGGAAGCAACAGCTTCCTGAGCTTCCGCTCCAGTTCCCCTTCCTTTTTCCTGAGCGGAGACAGGTCTCCGGCAGCCATCTCCGCCAGTTCACGATCCTCGTCATCCAGGAAGGATTCCATCTCCAGGATGGACGAGCGGGTATCCCGCAACTCCTCCATCACTTTCAATATATCCGCCAGGGCGGCCCTTTCCTCGGAAAGAGGTTTTATCCGGGCGGGGTTCTTCAGAAAAGCCGGGTCGGAAAGCTTTCCGTCTATTTCTTCGAGTTTCTTCTTCAGCGAATCGATGTCACCCACGTTCATCGGGATCACCTTTGCTTTCGAGGACCGTTACTCCTTCGCCGGGATCCTCTCCCAGGGCCAACCGCAGGGATGCCAGGGCCACTTCCACCTCGGGAAGCCCCGCCTTCCTGGTGGTCATCTTCTGGAGCAGCAACCCGGGGGCCGTAACCATCCTGGCCAGGACCGAGGTCTCCAGGTACCTGTCCGCCACCTTGAGTACCTCGTAACTGAGTCCCATGACCAGGGGCATCATGGGCAGGTGATAGAGCACTCTCACCACGGCGGAGGGATTCGAACCGGTCACGAGTATCACCAGGGAATCCAGGATACCATAGAAAACCACGGCGCCCAGCATTACCAACAGGAGGAAACTGGTTCCGCACCTCTGGTGGAGAGGACTCTCTTTTTCCGCGGCATCGGCCAGGGGCTCCAGTCCCTTCTCCCAGGCATGGATCGTCTGGTGCTCGGCTCCATGGTAGATGAATATTCTGCGGATATCGGGAATGAGCGAGATCGATGCGACGTAAACCAGGAACGCGGCTATCCTGAACACACCGGCCAGCAGGTGCACCGCGAACTGGCCCATCGGTCCCGTGGTCCCTCCCGGCTCCAGCAGCCACTTGCTGCCCTGCAGGGGAAGCCATGCGAAAAGAATCATGGCCAGCACCACCGCCATGGCGGTGGACAGGAAAGTCCCGGCTCCGTCACCGGTTCTTTTCGAAGGCCCGTTCTCGTTCCCGGAACCCATTTCCGCCACTTCCGCCGACCAGCTCAGGGCTTTCATTCCCAGTCTCAGGGTATCCATCAGCACGGCCGCTCCCCGGAACACCGGTTTGGCCCACAATCCGCCTTTCTCGGTGAGCTGGGTCATCTTCATCTTTCTCGCCAGTATTTTTCCTCCGGGAGCGCGAACCGCCACGGCAGCGGAATGAGGGGTTCTCATCATCACTCCCTCGATGACCGCCTGTCCACCGGCTTTAAGTCCTTCCGGTCGGGCCGCCGACGTTTTCATCTCCATCTCCCTGACCTATCCTCTCTCCGTGGAAAAAGCTGGGGGGAGCCTGATGCTCCCCCCTTACCGCGATCCCGAGCGCGCCTATTTTCCGGCGGTCTTCCCGCCGTAGCGCTTAAGATACTTGTCAACCCTTCCGGCGGAATCCACCAGTTTCTGCTTGCCGGTATAGAACGGGTGGCAATTGGAACAAACATCGAACTTCTTGTCACCCCGGGTGGAACGGGTCTTTATCTTGTTACCGCACGTACAGGTGAATGTCACTTCCCCGTATTTCGGGTGTATATCCTTCTTCAACTCGTTTCCTCCGTATCCGTATCTACGTGGAACGACCCCTTCGGGTCATTCCGACATGCTACTCAATGAATCCAGGAATCTCTTGTTGGATTTGAACTTGGAGAGCTGCTTCTTCAGTACTTCCATAGCCTCCACCGGGTTCATGTCCACCAGGATCTTCCTCATTACCCATATCCTGCTCAGGTTTCCTTCGTCCACCAGCAGTTCTTCCTTGCGGGTGCCGGACTTGGTTATGTCTATTGCGGGCCATATCCTCCGGTCGGCCAGCCGCCTGTCGAGGACTATCTCCGAGTTTCCGGTTCCCTTGAACTCCTCGAATATAACCTCGTCCATCCTGCTTCCGGTATCCACCAATGCCGTACCGATTATCGTCAGGCTCCCACCGTCCACTATGTTCCTGGCCGCGCCGAAAAATCTCTTGGGTTTCTGCAGCGCGTTGGAATCCACGCCTCCCGACAGGATCTTGCCGGAGTGAGGCATGACCTGGTTGTTCGCCCTGGCCAGCCTCGTGATGGAATCCAGCAGGATGACCACGTCGTAACCGCTCTCCACCAGGCGTTTCGCTTTCTCCAGGACTATGTCGGCTATCTGGATGTGCCGTTTGGGCGCCTCGTCGAAAGTCGAGGCAATCACCTCTCCCTTCACATTCCTGCGCATGTCGGTGACTTCTTCGGGTCTTTCGTCGATGAGCAGAATGAGCAGCTTGGTCTCAGGATGATTGGCCGCTATGCTGTTGGCCAGGGTTTGCAGCAACATGGTCTTACCGGCCCTGGGGGGTGAGACTATGAGAGCCCTCTGCCCCTTGCCTATGGGTACCAACAGGTCCAATATCCTCCCGGACAGGTTCTCAGGTACGGTTTCGAGCATGAACCTCTCCTCGGGATAGAAAGGAACGAGGCTGTCGAATGAAGGCCGGTTCTTGAGATCCTCCAGGCTTTTCCCGTTCACCCTCTCTATCCTCAGAAGGGCGAAGTATTTCTCACCGCTCTTGGGACGTCTCACCTGCCCGGTTACGGTGTCTCCGGTATTCAGGCCGAATCTCTTTATCTGGGAAGGTGAAACGTATATGTCATTGGAACTGGGAAGGTAACTTCCCTCGTTGGACCTCAGGAAACCGTATCCGTCGGAAAGGACCTCGAGTACCCCTGTGGCGAATTCCAGCCCGTTATTCTCGGTCTTCTTCTCCAGAAGTTTCCTGATCAGGTCCATTTTCCTGATCCCGGTGACCCTTCCAAGACCCTTCTTTCTCGCCAGGGCCTGCAACTCCACGAGGGTCATCTTCTCCATGTCACTCTGTGAAAATCCGGGGTCGGGTATCTGGCTCATTTGTCCTCTTCGGTTAGTGTTTCGACATGAATACATGTATTGGAATCCCGCCTGCACAGGCGATCATTCGATTGCCGGCAAAATTTTTCCCCGGGTCAGCCCATTGCTCAGCGCCGAGGAGTGTAATCATGAGAATATCCGACGTCTTCCAGGTAAGCGCGTTTATAATTTCAAATTCGCGGCCCTCCGTCAACCCCGGCGGGGAAATGCCGCTTCCGGGTACTCCACTTATATTCATCGCCGGACAAGCGCAACATTCGAATCCGAAACGAAGGTTCTCGGTTGAATAAGTTCAGAATCATAGGTTATTACGTATTATCGGCTTTCTTCCTCCTTCTCGCGTCGGGACGGTTCCTCCCCGGGGAAGACGACACGGGAGACTACGTCACCAGGGCAGCCGGGATCGGAATCTTCCTGGTATCCGCGGCCCTCGCCGTACTGTTCCAGAGAAGATTGTCCAGGGAAGAAAACCGCCTGGGAATTTACTTCATCTGTTCTCTCCTGATCCTGTCCGTTCAGCTTACCGGCGGTCCGGACGGCTTCGTCTACCCGGCTTACTTCCTGTTTCTCGCCTGGGTCTCCCTGCCCTCCGTAGGGCGATCCGCCACGGAGTTGGGCCTGGTTATCGGATTCGTAGAGGCGGCGGCTCTCTTCAGTTCCACCATGTGGACCGGAAGCGAACCAACGATAACGAAGCTGGAGGCGCTGCTGCTGCCCTCGCTGCGGGCCCTGTTGTCACCCTTCCTGTTCGGCCTGGCCGTGGAGTGGTTATCGGAAAGGGATTTCCCGCTTTCCGGAACTTCCCGGACGGAAATCCGCCGGACCCATGCCGCCCCTTCCCTTCGGGGATATTCCCACGAGGTACTTCTCGATATGTTCCAGGCGGGGTGCCTATCCGACACCACGTTCCTGTTCCTCGCCGGCGAGAACGGCGCCTTCACCCTGGCGGAAAGTTCACCCGGAAACGGGAACGCTCCACCGAACATCGTCCTTTCCGGAGAACACAGGCTTTCACGCATGGCTACGGAAGGAACCGATCCCGTTCTCATAAGGCTCGATTCTCCCGGAGAACGCAGGGAACTCTTTCCGGTCCCGCCGCGGACCGGTGGAGCCGGACCTTCCTGGGTACTGTTCTGTCCCCTGAAATCCACGGCCGGAAAAGGCGCCTCGGGCTTCCTCCTCCAGGAATTTTCCGGCGATCGTCCCTCCAGGGAAAGCATAAAAGCCCTGGAAAGGTTCGCCGGGATACTCGGCCGCGGAAACACCGGACCCGGATCCGACTACGGAATCGCCGCTCTCTTCCTGCGCATGGTGAACGTCTGTCTCCCCGGGAACTTCGAAAGGGCCGCGACGGAAATCACCGGCATTCTTGCGGAATCGATTCCCGGTTCAACCGTCTCCGTGGCCCGGGTGGATCATGTCCGGGGAACCACCGTAATCCTGGTTTCCATGGGGCCGACGGCAAGAAGGAGGGAGGGAGCCGCCTATGCAATCACGGAAGGCGTGGCGGGATGGATAATCAGAAACGGGGTTTCATGCAGGAGAACCCGACTGGGACACGGTCCGGAAGCCGTGGGCAGTTTCTCGGGCAAGGGAGGCCACATTCAGGCGGGAAGCATAGTGGGCGCCCCCATAAAAACGGGTAATGCGGTGTCCGGATTGATAATGATGGAACATCCGGGCGGTGAAACCTTCACCAGGGAACATGAGAAAATAGTGGAAGCGGCGGCGGGCCTTCTCGCGATCCGGATGGAGATGGACGAGATGACCGGTCGATTCGAGAACCTTTCGGGAATGGACGGACTTACCGGGTTGCCCGGCATGACACTGTTCGACGAACACCTCCACGAGATGGCGAGGGAGGTACAGACCTACGGTTGGTACGTAGGTGTCGTAATCGCCGACGTGGATGGTTTCCGCGATTTGAACGGGAAGCTGGGATACCGGAGTTGCGATACGCTCCTGCACAACGCCGCCGAGCGTTTCAAGGGCTGTTTCCCCGACGGCGTCTTCATAGCCAGGACCGGTCCCGACAGCTTCGGGGCCTGCATTCCCAGAACCAACGGCGGGGTTATGGAGGCTTTGTGCCAGAAGGTGGTCGATTCCCTCTCCTTTTCCTTCGGGGAAGGGAATCGCGGCGCCGGGGTAACGGCATCGGTGGGAGGAGTCTACACTTACGTGAACAGGAAAGTACTCCTGTTGGCAAGCGAAGCGGAGAAAGCCGCCGAAGAGGCCAAAGCGACCGGCAGGGGTTCATACGTGGTGAAAAAGCTCGCAGGACGGGGAAAAACGTGAAGAAACCGATAAGACGCATATTTCTGGCGTGCGTGGCGGCCGGGATATTCTTCCTGAGCAGTCAGCCTTCCCTGGGAATACTGCCCCCGCTGTTTCCCCATCAGGACAAGGTCTTGCACCTGGTGGAATACGCGGTACTCTACTGGGCGTTGTTTCTCAACAGGGATCTTTGTCCCGAACGAAAACGCACGGCGATACTTTTCGCCGTGGGTCTTCTATACGCCTTGAGCGACGAAATCCACCAGGGGTTCGTTACCGGAAGAGATTGTTCCGCAGCGGACTTCGCCGCAGATGCCACCGGGCTGGCCGCGGGCGCAGCGGCCTGTTCGGGGCTCGGCAAAAAGACGAAAGACTCCCCCGGAGCCCCGGCGGACTCTGCTTGACATCCATTGGATTTCGGGTAAGATTTTAGTCTGGCTTTAAGTTAAACACCAATAGGAAATCAACCGTATCACCTTGCAGGAAAAACTTCAACCGAATGAAATCGAGAGGAGGTGCCAGGTATGCTCAAGACGAGAACGACGTGGTTCTGTCTTGGACTCCTGAGCGTGTCCCTGCTGCTGACGGCATGCGGTCCCAGCGCCGAAGAACTTCAGGCCAGGGACGATGCCCGTGCCGCTGCGTTGGCAGCTGAAGCCCGTGCCGACAACCTCGAGCAAGAACTCGAAAGCCTTCCCGGCGAAATAGCCGATGCCCAGGAAGAGATAGCGGCTCTCGAAGCCGAACTTGCCGAGCTTCAGGCCGAATACGAATCACTCGGCGGCGGAAGCCGATAGCAAGGAAGGGGAAAATAATGAAGCGTACTCTGGTTCTTACCATGCTGCTTTGCCTCGGCCTTGCTTCCGTCGGTTTCGCCAAGACCTGGACGGCGGATGAACTTTCCGCCTACTCACAGGACGAGATCGAGGCAATGGGTGATGACAACATCCATCTTCAGATAGCTTACTGGGAATGGAGAAAATCCGAGGCCGATGCCCGCATAGCCGAGCTCGAGCCCCAAGTGCTTCCCCTCAGGGAAACCCTCGCGGAACTCCAGGCCCGTATAAACGACCTCAACAGCCAGATCAACGCCCTCAAGTCCGAAATCGAGAGGCTCCGCAACGCCGGCGTTCAGCATCTCATCAAGGAAGGTGAAAGCCTTTGGCTCATCGCTTCCTACCACTACAACTACAACGACGGCTCCAAGTGGCCTCTTATCTATGAACGCAACAAGGATACCATAAGCGATCCCAACCTCATCTACGCCGGTGAATACCTCTGGGTGCCCCTTCCCATGCTCACTTCCTACACCGTTGTGGAAGGCGACTACCTGGGCAAGATAGCCGGTTACAGCAGGGTTTACGGCGACAGGGGAATGTGGCCTCAACTCTACGAGGCGAATCGCGACAAAATAAGCGATCCCAACCTCATCTACCCCGGACAGGTGCTGGACATTCCCAGATCCGCAAGATCCAGGGCCAGGGTAGACCGTTAGAAAAAACCCTGAAATGGCTGGAAGGCTCTTCACAGATTCTGTGAAGAGTCTTCCGCCGTTTGGGAAGATGATCACGCGATGACCGAGAAAAGTTTCACATCCGGCTTTCCTCTTTCCAGGGAATCGGCCGTTAAGATTTTTGGACCCCGGGACGGAAACCTGCGGAAGATTTCCAGTGCGATGAACGTGAAAATTTCGTACAGAGACGGTTTCCTCAAGATATCCGGCGAACGGGTTCCCGTGGAAAGGACCACGGCGGTATTCACCAGGTTGGAGCACGAGCTGAGCGTATCCGGATCCCTCAGTCCTCACAGCGTCGACGCCGCCCTGGGTTTCCCCGCCGAACATGATGAATCCCTGGAACTGTCCGTGCCCGGCAGGGCCGGACGGATAATCCCCAAGACCACGGGCCAGGCCGCCTACCTGGAGGCGATGCGTTCCTCGGAAATAGTTTTCTGCATAGGACCCGCAGGAACGGGAAAAACTTTCCTGGCCGTGGCCGGCGCAGTCGCCGCGCTTACGGAGGGACAGGTGGAAAGAATCATCATTTCCAGGCCGGCGGTGGAGGCCGGTGAAAGCCTGGGGTTCCTCCCCGGGGACCTCCAGCAGAAGATAGATCCTTACCTGAAACCCGTTTACGATGCCCTGGACGACACTCTTTCACCGGGCAGGGTGAAAAGGGCCATAGACAACAGGGTAATAGAGGTGGCGCCCCTGGCCTACATGCGGGGAAGGACTCTCAATAACGCTTTCGTTATTCTCGACGAGGCACAGAACACCACCATCACCCAGCTCAAGATGTTCCTCACCAGGCTTGGGTACAACTCCCGGGCGGTTATAACCGGGGATGTTACGCAGGTTGATCTCAAACCGCGATCCGCGTCGGGTCTGGTGGCCATCGGTGATATCCTGTCGGGAATCCAGGGAATTCATTTCACGTACCTGGATAAGAACGACGTGGTACGGCATCCACTGGTGCAGAGAATAATAAACGCTTTCGAAAAGTCCGGGGAAAAACCAAGATGAGCGTCAGGAATCTTTTCGCCGCGACAATAGTGATCGTCGGAGCGGCGGCCACTTTCTACCTCCTGCTGGTCCCGGCGAGAAACGTAGTGGATATAGAGGTAACGCCGGGTCAGGTTTTCCCCCATGATATAATCGCTCCCGTAGACTTCGATCTGCCGTATTCACACGAGGAATTCCAGAGGATCCGGGAAGATTACTTCTCCTCCATACCCATCCACCTGCGTTTCGACCCGGCGATCTGGCCGGAGCTGTCGGGCAGGATACACTCCGGACTTCTGGCACTAACGGGTGATTCTTCGTTTACCGCTGGAATGGTACGGGAACTGGAAGAGATATACAATGAGGGGGTCTTCGACCTGAAAAACGTCCGGGAATATTACGCCGGGGACCGCGCCGTGGTACTCAGGGACGGAACGTCGGAAGATCGTAATTTATTCGATCTGAACGAGGTATCCGATGTCAGGGAAACCCTGATCATGCGGGCGGGCAACCTGGAAATTCCCCGACGGAACCTCGATACCCTTGCGGCCATCCTGGAACCCAATCTCATGGTCGACGCTTCGGCCAGGCAGGTCGAAGCTGAAACCGCCGTCTCCCGTCTGAGCAACATAGACACAACCATAACGGCGGGAAGTATCCTGCTTCCCGCGGGACAACCCGTTACCGCCAGGACCGTACAATACATAGAGCAGCTCAAGAGAGTGGAGTTGGAGAATCGCGAACTCAAGACGGAACTGGGACTCGTTCTTCTGGCCCTGATCCTGGTAGGTATCGCCCTTTATTACGTTCACGACATGATGCCCAAGACCTGGGGAACTCCGAACAGGTTCATGCTTCTGGGAACCATATGGATACTGGCTCTCGCGGCCACAGGGGCCGGCTGGCTGGCCCTGGGAAGCAATACCGTTTATCCCTACGCGACCATGGTGACCTTCGGCGCCACCCTGACCAGCATATTCTTCCACAGAAGGCACGCGGTATTCATGACGGTGATATTCTCCCTGATAACAGCCATGGTGCATCCCCATCCCTACACCGTGGTCCTCACCGGAACCGTGAGCGGGATCCTGGCCGCAATGGCCGCGTGGGACGTAAGGCAGAGGCGAAGCATACCCCTGGCCACCGGTCTCTCCGCCGCGGGCGGCACCGGAGTATTCCTGGTATTGAAACTGATGGATACCTCGCTTTATTCCCAGGACACCACCTGGGGAGCCCTTGGCCTGCTGTTGGCGCCCGTGGTGGGAATCGGCTCCGCCAGCGCCCTGCTCCTGATATTCGAAAGGATCTTCGGCGTATACACCGTGCTCTCCATCGAGGAAGTGAACAAGACCGATCACCCGTTGCTCAAGAAGATGCGGGAAGTCGCCCCGGGAACCTGGAATCATTCCCAGTTGGTGGCCGAACTCGCCGGAAGGGCCGCCGGAGCCATAGGCGCGTGGGAGGCCCTGGCTTCCGCCGGGGGATACTTCCATGACATCGGCAAGATGAAAAACCCCGAGTTATTCATAGAAAATCAGAGGACCGACGAGAATCCCCACGACAGCATGGATCCCAAGTTGAGCGCGAGGAGGATAATCGCCCATGTCAAGGACGGTGTAAAGATGGCGAAGAAGGCCAAGCTCCCCAGGGCCGTCATCGATATAATCGCGCAGCACCACGGTACAAGCCTTGTAAGGTATTTCTACAACAAGGCGGTAAGAGAAGCGGGAGACCCATCCCTGGTAGATAAGAAGGATTTCACCTACCCGGGGCCCAAGCCCACCAGCAACGAGGCCGTCCTGGTCATGCTGGCCGATCAGGTCGCTTCAGCGACCAGGAACCTGGCGACTCCCGAAGAAGTGGCGGCGATGGTTTCCAAGGTGGTGGACGAGAAGGACCTGGAGGGAGAATTGGACGAATGTCACATCACCAGGCGCAACCTGAAAACCATCGTCGAAGTCTTCACGACCACGCTGGAGAGCAAGTTCTATAAACGGGTCCGGGACTATCCCATGGGAGATGATTCCAGTGGTTAGGATGATCATTCTCGCGGGGGAAACCGGTCTGGATTCATCCCGGCTCGGCGAGGCACTGGATTCCCTCATGGAAGGTAACATAGAGGTGGTCATAACCGATCCGGGGCACATGAAGGCCCTGAATTCGCGCTTCAGGCATGTGGACAGGCCAACGGACGTACTGACCTTCGACCTGGCCGATGAAGGCGATGCGGATCCCGAAGGTACCATCTTCGTGGACGGAAGGTTGCATCCACCCATTGAGGAACTACTGGAACGCATCTTACACGGATACCTCCATCTTCGCGGTTATTCGCACGACACCCACGAGGATTCCGTCGCAATGGCGGCGGAGGTCGACGCGCTGGTTAAGAAAGCTTTGGAGAAATACCGATGAACCCGTACCTTGCTTCCGTCTCGTACTGCCTGGGCTTCCTTCTCGTATTCATCGCTTCCGGGATCAGGTCATGCATGCCGGAATTGATATCCTCCAAGGGAAGGGATCCTTCCGAGAGGAGGAGGGCCGCGGTTCTTCATCTGGGTATCGTGTGGCTCACTCACTTCACGGGACTGGTACTTTCGGGAGCGGGATCGGCGCTTCTCGCGGAACCTCTCGAGAGTCTCGGCCTGCCGGCGTGGGCGGGATTCCTGGGACCCGTCGCCTTCCTGTTTCTGTTCGCCGTGCTGCTGCCGTCGTTCCTCGGAGGGAAAAACCCCGGGGAATTGCTGAGGGTACTGAAATTCCCGTACTTTTTCCTTTCGCTGATTTTCAGGGCACCCGTACTCCTGCTCCTTCGCGGTACCAACGACGACGGTTCCGAGGGAGTGACATGGCTGATCACTCCCCCGGACATGATATGGCTCGAGAGAAGACGGGAAAAGGGCGAGCCCGGCGAGTTCGAGAAGGAACAGGAGATGATGGACAGCATCATGGACTTCTCGGACAAGATAGTACGGGAAGTGATGGTACCCAGGATAGACATGGTCTGCGTGGATATAAACGCCGACCTTCCCACCGTCATAAGGGAGTTGGAGAAGGCCGGGCATTCGCGAATACCGGTCTACGAGGGAAAGATAGACGATATCAAGGGGCTCCTGTACGCCAAGGATCTGCTCCCCTTGCTGGCCTCGGGCGATACGGACTTCGATCTCCGGAAGATAATCAGGCCTCCCTATTTCGTCCCGGAATACAAGAGAATAGACGACCTGATGAGGGAGTTCCAGTCCAAGAGAATCCACATGGCGATAGTGGTGGACGAATACGGCGGCACGGCGGGGCTGGTGACCCTGGAAGACATAATGGAAGAAGTCTTCGGCGAGATATTCGACGAGTACGACGAAGAATCGCTCCTGGTCAAGAAACTGGACGACGGCTCGTATATTCTTGACGCCAGGCTGCCCATTGACGACCTGAACGAACTCCTGGACACCAATTTCGCCGACGACGATTTCGAGAGCCTGGGAGGCATGGTATACCAGCTCATGGGCAAGATTCCGAGGCCCGGGGAAAGTACGGAATTCTCGGGATTCCGTTTCTCCGTCGAACAGGTCAGGGCGCAACGCATCCTCAAGGTCAGAGTGGAATCCCTGCACGAGACCGGAGGGAACGATCGCTGATTACGGGAGGAGGCACCGAAGATAAGGACGACCACTCCCGCTTTCGTTCTCAGGAGGGTGAGATGGAGCGAGTCATCCCTGATCCTGACGTTGTACTCCCTGGACTTCGGAAGGATATCCGTAATGGCCAAGGGTGCTCTCAGGCCCAGGAGCGGCTTTCACGGGAAGTTCGAACACTTTTCCATGGTGGATATTTCTCTCTCCCGCAGGGAGAACAGGGAGATGGACACGGCCACCGAGGCATGGGTAAGGAAGGATTACCGGGAGATCAGGAATGATCCCGTGGGTTACGCCCATTCTTGCCTTTTCGTAGAGTGGCTGTTATTCTCCGTAACCGGCAGCGAGCCGTCCCATCCCATGTTCCACCTGATCGGCTCGGTTCTCGACAGTTTCGCCAAGGGACCGCCTTTCTGGCCCGTGCAGTGCTCGGGCATGGAAAAGGTCCTGAGACTGTCGGGTTTCGCCATGGAACTCGACCGCTGCGTGAGATGCGGGAAAGAATCGCCTCGCAACCCCGCCTGGAGTCCCGGAGACGGGGGTATCGTATGCGGCGGCTGTTCCGGTGACGGAGACGGAGAGGTACCGGCGGGAATACTGGCCTTCCTGAAAAAAACCGGCAAGGCGCCCGTCGAGGCAGCCAGGCGGATATCCCTCTGGAAAGGGGGATTCAAGCACTGCTTCCGCGTGCTCGAGGAATTCGCGGAAATACACCTCGAAAAGAGAAAAACTTTCAAATCACTTTCCGTACTGGAGGATCTCGAAGATGACCGCTGATTCCGACGGCCTTATGAAAAAACTCGTTTCGCTCTGCAAAAGAAGAGGATACGTTTTCCCGTCCGGTGAAATATACGGGGGATTGCAGTCTTCCTGGGACTACGGTCCCCTGGGCGTGGAACTCAAGAGGAACATAGAGTCCAAGTGGTGGGAATATATGGTCTCCACCAGGTCGAACGTAACGGGCATGGATACCGCCATCATTACCCATCCCCGGGTCTGGGAAGCCTCGGGGCACCTAGAGCACTTCCACGATCCCCTGGTGGACTGCCTGAAATGCAAAAGCAGGTTCAGGCAGGACCATGTCCGGGGAAACGTGTGTCCCGACTGCGGGGGGGAGCTGACCGAACCCAGGGATTTCGGCCTGATGTTCAAGACATCCGTCGGAGCCGTGGAGGATGATTCGTCCATCGTATACTTAAGGCCGGAGACCTGCCAGTCCATCTTTGTCAATTTCCGGAACGTCGTGACCGCTACCAGGATGAAGCTTCCCTTCGGTATAGCGCAGACCGGCAAGGCTTTCAGAAACGAGATAACGGCGAGAAACTTCGTCTTCAGATCCAGAGAATTCGAGCAGATGGAGATGGAGTTCTTCTGTCGTCCCGGGGAAGCCGACCGGTGGTTCGACTATTGGACGGAAGAGAGACTGCGGTGGTACGCGGAACTGGGGATACGGGAGGAAAATCTCCGGATCCGCAGGCACGAGGAATCGGAACTGGCCCACTACGCCAAAGCGTGCGTGGACATCGAGTACACTTTCCCCTTCACCGGCGATGGTTGGGGAGAACTTGAGGGTATCGCCAACAGGACGGACTACGATCTGAGAGCACACATGAACGCCAGCGGGCAGGATCTCTCTTTCCATGACCAGGCATCCAACGAGAAAATCGTTCCCTGGGTGGTTGAAACCAGCGGCGGCATAGGCAGAACCTTCCTGGCCGTCCTGTTGGACGCCTACCGGGAAGAAACGGTGGAAGGAAGGGAGAGGGTCGTGCTCGGCCTTCACAGGGACCTGGCTCCCATCAAGGTAGCGGTGCTGCCACTGTCCCGGAAACTTTCGGAACAGGCGGAAGAGGTGTTCCGCATGGTAAGTCCCCACTTCCCGGCGACCTTCGACGTGACCGGATCCATAGGCAAACGCTATCGCAGGATGGACGAGGCCGGAACCCCGTTCTGCGTCACCTTGGACTTCGATTCCCTGGAAGACGGCGCGGTGACAATCAGGGAAAGAGATTCACTGGATCAGGTCAGGGTTCCCATCAGTACCCTGGTGGAAAAGCTGACGAAGATAATGGAACGAGGCTGGCCGGAAGGGTGAGGGGTCACTTTCTTTCAACCTCAGACGACGTCCCGGTCGGCACCATAACTGCAGATCAGGTCCAGCATTCCGGGAACGCCCGCCGGGGAATATTCCGGTTCCAGGTGATCCGGGGACAGGCCGCGGACCCGCAACAGCGCCTCGGCATAGGCCGCCCTGGTCCTCGCATATCTGCCCGAAGCCGTCACCAACCCGGTGATGCCCCGGGAAAGCAGGTCGGGAAGCAGGTCCACCAGCCATGAAATCGGCGTGTGATTCCTCCAACTGTCCACCCATACCTTTTTCACTTTCCCGGAGAGAATATCCTGGGAAAACGTTGTTTTCGGAGACGACACCTCGCCGCAAAGCACCGAAGTCCTGACCACCAGCGCCCCGGGGTGAAGGCGCGTCACGAAACGGTCGGCCAGCAGCTTGGTCCAACCATAAAACGACAGGGGCACCGCCGGTGAACCCTCGTTGTAGGGAGGATTACCGCCGCTATACACCAGGTCCGTCGAAAAATGCAACAGGGGAACTTTCCTCTTTCCGCATTCCACGGCCAACAGAGCGGGCCACAGGGTATTGACGGTAAAGGCTTCCCGGGGCTTTCGGGAACATTCGCTTCTCGATGACATGGCCGCGGCGTTGACCACCATGTCGAAATCCGTATCCGGTATCTTCCGCCTGTCTTCCCGTTTACGGATATCGAAACGTCGATCGCCGCTTCCCGCGCCCGTCACGGTAACGATGTTCCATTTCCCTGCAAGCCTCCCGGCGATCGTCGACCCAAGCCTTCCCGAGGCCCCGATCAAGAGGACCTTCGGTTCGTTCAATCAGTCCGTCCTTCCGCCCGGAACCCTGACAAAGGTACCCCGTGCCTCCGCCTTTTTCTCCCCGTCCTGCAGAACCCGGGCTTCAAGCCTGACCAGCCGCCCGGGGGTTTCCACCACTCCGGCCCTCACCTCCACCGGCCTGCCGGTGACCACGGGTTTCCTGAACCTCACCGTTATTTCCACCGTGGCGCAGAAGCCCGCTATGCTCATGGCGGCGTAGGCCATGGCCTCATCCATGAGAGTGGAAAGGAGTCCGCCGTGCACGACGCCCAGATAACCCTGGTGCCGCTTGTCGGGAACCCACTTGATGAAACCTTCTCCGTCCTTACCTTCGGGTTTCAGCCTGAGACCGAAATCGTTCCTCTCGCCGCATACGAAGCAGTGCCGGTCGTCGTTGAACTCTTCCCGGCTGTTTCGCCCGTCCATTTTTACAGGAACTCCCCGGACTTCGATACCAGGTACTCAAAGATACCGTCGGTGCCCACCACTATGCTGGTGGAATCTCTCGTTATCTCTTTCAGGGTTTCCAGGGACTTTACGAATTCGTAGAAATCGGGGTAGCCGCTGTACGCCTTCGCGTATATGGCTGCGGCGGTGCTGTCCGCCTTACCCCGTATGGTGAGCGCCGTACGTTGGGCCGCGGCCCTTATCGAATCCACCTGCAAATCCGTGTTGGCGATTATCACGTCGGACATCCGTCGACCCTCGGCCCTGTACCTGTTGGAAATCCTATTGCGCTCCGCCTGCATCCTGGCGAAGACAGCAGCCTGGTTCTCCTCGGGAAGATCCGCCCGCTTGATCCTCACATCTATTATGTAGATGCCGTATTCGGCGGCCATTCTCCTGCTGGTGGCGGCCACTCTCTCCAGTATGTTCATTCTTCCCTGGCCCGGTGGCATCCTCACCATTCTTATGGTCTCCGCTATTTCCCCGGCGGCATCTATCTCTATCTCCTCCAGGGTGTCCGAATACGTGACGTTATTCACGAGCCTGACGTAGTCACCGATACCGATGGGGTCGTTGGTGCTTCTCACGATCTGTATCAGCGTACTCTTACCCAGCTCCTGGCGTATCGTCGAGTAGATGATGTCGTCCAGCCTGCTGAGAGCCGCCGTCTCGGCTCTCACGCTGGTGAGGAACAGCAGGGGATTGTTTATTCTCCACCTCGCGTAGCAATCCACTTTTATGTGTTTCTTGTCTTTTGTAACCACGTCGGCCGGGGGATCGTCGTATTCCAGTATCCTGTCGTCGAATATCCTCACCTGCTGCAGGAACGGAATTTTGAAATAAAGGCCGGCGCCCTGGCTCAGGGCCACTCCCGGCGAGTTCTCATGCATCCACTCTTTCAGTTCGGCCAGTTTCCCGGGTTCCCTTCCACCGACTATCACACGTACCGGATCGCCGAACTGCAGTATGACCGCCTGCTGCGTCTCGGTCACCACGAAGAAAGCTCCGAAAACAACCAGCAGCGCAAATATCACCACGAGACCGGTTATCAACATTCTGAGCTTTCTCATCGCGCACCTCCCCCCAGGCCGTAATGGGTCAGGGCGCCGGCGGATTCATCCACCACCATGATCCTGACTCCCGCAAGTATCTCCGAGATCGTTTCCATGTGGAGCCTTACCGCCGTGACTCCCGGGTTCTTCCCGTATTCCTGGGCCAGGGCGGTGAACCTTTCCGCCTCACCCATGGCGGTGTTCACTCGCAGGGCGCTGTAACCCAGGGCGGAATTCACCATTTCCACGGAATCGGCCCTTGCCTGTGGTATCTGCTGGTTCCTGTAACTCTCGGCCTCGTTTATGTAGGCCTGCATGTCTTCCCTGGCCGTGGCCACGTCCTTGAAGGCGGCGAACACCGGGGCCGGGGGCTGCACGTCCATGAGCTGGACCGCCACGGTTCTCACACCCAGGTCGTACTGGTCGGCCAATTCCTGTATCATGTCCATTATCCTGGTCTGGACCTCGAGTTTTCCGGTGGTGAGAACCGCATCTATGGCGTTGTCGCCTACCACGAGCCTGGTACTCGCCTCGGCGATGTCCTTGAGGGTTCCCTTCTGGTCCCTGACGTTGAACAGCCAGGCTACCGGATCGCTTATTTTGTACTGCACAATGATAGCCACGTTTATGATGTTCTCATCCCCGGTGAGCATCTGGGCTTCCGTCAGCATGCTCTTGTCGTTAGTGAAACTTATATAGGTGGGCGGGTTCTCGGTCACCGTCCTGAATCCTATCTCTATCCTTTCTATGACGTCCACTGCGGGCTTGTAGACCACCTGGATCGGCCAAGGCAGTTTGAAATGCAGCCCCGGAGCGGTAGTCGACGTGTACCGTCCGAAAGTCAGCACCACCCCGGCTTCCTCAGGATCGACCACGTAGAGCGGCCCTCCCAGGAGGAACCAGAGGACGACTACAAGAACCAGGAAACCCACCTTGAACTTCTTCGGAATCAGGGGGCCGGTTCTCAATATTCTCATCTCTCCATCCTTCCTTGTGACCCGGTTCACATCTCCTTCAATTTCCTTTGCAGAGTCCTTCTGCCTATTCCCAGAAGTTCCGCCGTCCTGGTCCTGTTTCCTCCCGTTATCTCCAGGGTCTTGAGAATCACCTGCTTCTCCAGTTCATCCAGGGTAAGCGGAAGCTCCAGCGTTATCGCGGTCGAATCACCCCCGGAAGGCAGGCCTGCTATCTCCCCGGGAAGATCATCCACGTCTATCACCGTGCCCGCGATTATCAGCAGGCTTTCCATCAGGTTCTTCAGCTGCCTCACATTCCCGGGCCAGTTGTACGAAATCAGCTTAGCCAGGGCTTCGGGCGTCAGTTCCGGCATGGGCAGGTTGTGTTTCTCCGACGCCTGCCTAAGGAAGAACATGGCAAGTATGGGAATATCCTTCCTCCTGTTCCTGAGGGGAGGGATGTGTATCTCCACAACCTTGAGCCTGTAGTAAAGGTCTTCCCGGAACGTCCCCCTTTTCACAGCCGCTTTCAGGTCCCTGTTGGTCGCCGCGATGAGTCGCACGTTCACCGGTCTCGGCTGATTGCCGCCGAGCCTAGTCACCACGTTTTCCTCCAGGATTCTAAGCAATTTAACTTGTATCTCCAGGGGAATTTCGCCTATTTCGTCCAGGAGAAGGGTACCGCCTTCCGCAGCTTCGAATTTTCCTTTCCTTGCGATATCCGCACCGGTGTAAGCTCCCCTTTCGTGACCGAAAAGTTCGTCCTCCAGCAGGGTGGCGGGTATCGCAGCGCAATTCAGGGCCACGAAGGGACCGCCTCTGCCGCTCATGGTGTGTATCTGCCTGGCCAATACATCTTTGCCCGTACCACTCTCTCCGGTCACGAGCACCGTGGCTTTCAGAGGAGCCACCTTCCGGGCCTTGAACACCACTTCTCCCATGATCTTGCTTCTGTACAGGAGCTGGGGAATATCATGGGTCTGCGACATTTCCAGGCTGACCCTTCTCTCATGCACCCTGATGGAATGGGAAAAGGCCCGCCTTATGGCGGATTTCACCGTTTCCAGGTCATCGTAGCGCAAAACGACGTCCGCCGCTCCGGATTTCATCCACGCAACGGCGTCTTCGGTATCTATTCCCTTGCCGTACACCACGGTCCCGGTTGGAATGTTGGACTCACGCAGGTTCTCCAGGAAAACCGAAATCTGCATGTCACCTATGGTGGACGACAGCATTATCGCGTTGACCGACCGGTGTCTCATCTTCCGTATGGCCTGCCGGGCACTGTCCAGCACCTGAGCATCGTACCCGATGGAGGAGACCAGGTTTTTCATCCTCCCGCCTCTCTCCGGGTTCTCGTCGGCAATGAGTACCGTTCCTTTCCCAAGCGCCGTTATCATTTACCGGCACCGTCCTTCCTGAGCAAAAAGGGCGGCATGATCAGCACGTCTATCCCAGTGCCGTAAAAGCATCTGATGGCATCCACCGGAGTATCGACTATGGGTTCGCCCCTGACGTTGAACGAAGTGTTGAGCACCACCGGGACTCCCGTCTTATCACCGAAACTCTTTATCACGCCGTAGTAGAAGGGATTCTCTTCCGCGTTCACCGTCTGCACCCTGGCGGTGCCGTCCACGTGGGTCACCGAGGGGATCACATCTCTTTTTTCCTTTATCACCGGGTAGGTCTTTATCATGTACGGGGAATCGTTACAGCCTTCGAAATACTCGCCGGCAACCTCCTCCAGACAACTGGGGCAGAACGGTCTGAACGGTTCCCTGTGCTTCACCGAATTGTTGAGAACGTCTTTCATCTCCTTCCGCCGGGGATCGGCCAGTATGGACCTGTTCCCCAGGGCCCTGGGCCCGAACTCCATTCTCCCGTTGAACAGCGCCACTATCTTTCCCCGGGCTATAAGGTCGGCGGTAACCTTCTCCAGGTCATCGGGTTCCTCCCATGAAAGCCTGGCCGTCTCCAGGGCCTTTCTAAGCTCCTCTTCCGGGTAGGAGGGACCCAGGTACATATTTCCGGGGGGAACCAGGGGCACATCGGGATACAGCTTCCTATGCACGTGCACCGCCGCACCCATGGAGGTGCCGGCGTCGTGGGAAGCCGGCAGGGGATAGACCTCGGAAAATCCCGCTTCCCTTTCAAGCATCCCGTTCAGCACGCAATTCAAACCGACACCACCCGATACCACCAAATTGTCCCTCCCGGACAATTTCCCGAGCCTCAGCGCCAGTGACAGGGCCACCTCTTCCAGCACCTTCTGGGCGGAACACGCAATGTTCTCGTGATTTTCCGTTATGGGTTCCCCGGGATTCCTGGGCGGTCCCATGATTTTCATCGCTTCCCCGGAAAACCCGGAATGGTGCACTCCCATGTGGAGGTCCAGCAACCGGGAATTCAACCTGATGACGCCGTCTTTACAACCGATGATCCGCCTGAACAGATCCGAGTACACCGGCTCGCCGTAACTGGAAAGCCCCATCACCTTGTATTCGTCGTTATCGGGCCTGAATCCCAGGTACCTGGTAACGGCACTGTAGAACATCCCGGGGGAATTGGGAAACCTCGACCTGGAAAACACTTTCAGCCTGCTTCCGTCGAAGTCGGCCAATATGCTCGTATCCCGCTCGCCCACCCCGTCCATGGTAAGCACCGCGGCGTCGTGGAAACCCGAGCAGAATACGGCCGCTTCCGCGTGGGCCACGTGGTGCTCCACGAAATGCACTTTCGATTCCGGGTCGTCACCCAGATGATCGCGAACGGCATTCCCTATGTCCCTCATTTTTCTTGCGCCGTTCAGCTGCGACAACAGGAAAAACAATCCGCCCTTCCTGGAAAGGTAATGCCGGCTGTAGGTAAGATTTTCCCGCATCACCAGGCCGGGCAGCATGTAGAAAGCGATATGGTCCAACTCGGAAGGTTTCATCGAAGCTTCCTTAAGGACGTATTCCACCGCCATGGCCGGATAGCCGGAAAAATGCTTGACCCTCCGGAACCTTTCCTCCTCCACCGCAGCGACGAGACGTCCATCGACGAGGAGCGCCGCCGCACTGTCATGTTTGTAACAGTTTATTCCAAGAATTGATGCCATTTTTCTCCAGATCCGGGAACCTGTACGGGTTTACCTGTCGGGACTCGCAGGGATAATATATCCCCGGAAGATATCCGGCGCATTCAGTCGTCGTTCTCCGGAGCGAGCCACGCGTCACAACTGTCCCTGAAAGCCTCGAAGGCCGATACGTCCCCGGGTGGCAGATGTCTGCGGTGCGATCCCAGGAACAGGTAGGGATCAATGGGATTGCCCCTCTCGTCGTTCACCTGGTAATGGACGTGGGGAGCCGTGGACGTCACCCCGGTGTTACCCACGGTACCCACCACGTCACCCTTCTTCAGTACGGCACCCACGAATACCCCGTCCGCCACCGATTCCATGTGCAGAAAGATTTCCCTGTAACCGCTTCCCACGTCCACCTCGACGCAATGGCCGTTGTAACGCGTATTCCAGTCAACCCTGGAGACCCTTCCCCCCATGCAGGTCCTTATGGGAGTACCCCGGGGCGCTTTGAAATCGACTCCGGCATGCATGTGGCCGCTCCTGGGTTCCCCGAAGGGTGAGGTCATTTCCTCGAAGGTGCCCACCGGCATGGTGTTCAGCAGTTTCATTACTTCGGTGCCGTCGGGGTAATAGTAGGAGGGAAAGTTGTCGCCGGTCATTCTGAAACTGTAAAGCGAAAAGGGTTCGTTGGCCGATCCTTTTACGGGAACGTACCGAAGCGCCACCACCCGGTTTTCCCGGCCGGTCTCCCCCAACAGCAGGTATATCGAATCCCCGGCGTTCACCCCTTTCCAGGGATCCACGTCCCATAACATGCAGCGCACGACATGGGCGCCTATGATATCGGGGTCGTCTATCAGCCGCGAGAGACTGCCGTAGATGGAACCGCGCACCTCCATCGCCACTCTCTCCCACGGACACTCCGGCAAGGTGTCGGAGGGAGATTCTTCCACGGTATCCACGGTATCCACGGTGATCGCTTCCTCTTCCGGCGGTGCCGGAACTTCAGCGGAGTCAGCCCTCATCGGAACGGCCGTGGAAACCGGCACCGAGCTTTCCCCGGTTCGCGCCTCGATCGAAGCGTGAAGGTCTCCGGCTCTTATCACGATTTCCCCTTCGACCGGCTCTTCTCTCCCGCAGGAGAGCAGGCATGCCAGCACGACCGGGGCGAACGCCCTGATGAATTTATCCAATATCCGGTGTCCGTTCCGTCGAATTGTTGACATCCGTGGCTCGCAGCACCATACATGTAATTATGAGGGTCAATAATACCAAGAAAATCAAGATCCCGGTAATCGACGGCGAACCAACCGCGGCCGGGTAGCGCGAAGGAACTCCGGAACACCATGAAAAAAGCATGGATACTCTGCGAGAAGAACGTAACCCTTGCCTACGGCCTCCCCGAAAGTATGAAGTTTTCCATACCCGGTCCGTCTTTACCGCCAAGGAAGGTAAAGTCTTTTTCGATCCTTTTGCGAAATATCGAAAGGCATTATATTATAAATGCGTCGAGGAAAAGTGATGAAAACAAGTCCCGGACAGCCAGGCTGCCGGAATTCAAGCGGATCACTCCTCATACCGGCCCGCGTAAGCAGTCTGAGCATATCTGGAGGTGACGGCGGAAAACCATGAAAACCGGCGGACCCAGAGTTCTTATCGTCGACGACGAAAGTGAGGTCCGCGCACTCTGCCGGGAATTCCTGGAGGAGAACGGCTACTCGGTGGACGAGGCGGTAAACGGCTCCGAAGCCCTGGAAAAAATGGAGAAATCCTCCTACTGCGTGGTAGTGAGCGACGTAGTCATGCCCGATATCAACGGACTGGAACTCACTTCCATAGTGACCGGCAGGTTTCCGGACACCTTTGTCATTCTCATCACGGGCTATGGAACCATTGATCTCGCCAAGGATGCGATACACAGGGGAGCCTTCGACCTGATCACCAAACCCTTCGACATGAACGAACTGATGTCGATAATGACCCGGGCGGTTAGGGAGAGACGAAAACTCCTTGCGGCGCTGCCCTCGCAGGAACTCAGCGACCTGTACGATCTCACGGTGAAAACGGACGTTTCGGAACAATCTCCCGACGATTACCTCTCCAGCTTGTCCAAGTGTATACTGAAAACCTTCAAGGGTGACCTGGTCCGCATATACCTCGCGGACGAACCCGACGGACCGATGACCCGCAGGACCGGGGCCGGCGAGGAAGATATCCTTCCCGGGGAGGAATGGGAGAAACTGGAGGCGGCCATGGAAATCGACCAGGGGATACTGAAACCCGGCCGCGACGTCAAAGGCGCCGGAAACGACGCCCTCGCGGCGTCCATCATGGCTGTTCCCATCTTCTGCTCCCAGGGCAGGCTGGGCTCCTGCATCGTGGGAAGGGCATCGTCCCCCGTCGAGTTCAACTCCAGGGATCTGAAACTGCTCAAGCTTTTCGCGGCGTTGGCGGGAAACCAGGTAGCGAACTACAGGATGGCCCTGGACCTCAGGGATCAGACGGAAACGCTCAGAAAAGTGAATATCGTGGCGGGCGGCTTTTCCTCGACTCTCAGCATCTCCCGGGTATTAAAATCCATCAGCCGGGGTCTGCGGTCCATGCTGGACTTCGATCTCTTCGGAGTTCTGCTCTGCGGCGAGAACATGCCTCCCCTCAGTTACATACTGGCCAGGGCGGACATGCCCGGAAAAGTGATCCAGGACTCTTTGAGAAAAGTGCTGGAGCGCAGTCACGACAAGGACCAGGTGAACCTCTTCCTCGACTGGAGTTCCATGGATGCCTTCGTAAGCCTGTCGATCCCCGACTGGTCATCGGAACCCCGGGTGGAGATACTGGATCTCGGTGATTTCACCACTCTCAAGGGAATGGTGGTGCTTGCGGACTGGAGCGGCAGGTTTTGCGGAGGAGAATCCTCCTATGTAACCATGCTCCTAAGACATGCCGCCGCCGCGTTAGGCAACGCCTACCTCTTCGAAACGAATCAGAAGAACTATTTCCAGACCATAGCCGCCCTTGCGGGCGCGGTGGACGCCAAGGACCGCTACACTCTGTTCCATTCGAGGAACGTGGCCGCATACGTAGTATCCATGGCCTCCCACATGCGGTTTTCCCCCGGAAAAATCTCCCTGCTGAACAGCGCGGCTCTCCTGCATGACATCGGGAAGATAGGAATACCCGAATCCATATTGAACAAAAACGGTCCCCTCACCGACAAGGAATTCGGGATAATCAAAACCCATCCCTCCGTGGGCTACAGCATACTCAGGCCGGTGACGGCCTTCGGCGGTTTTATAGAGGCCGTCAAGCATCACCACGAAAGGTACGACGGAAGGGGATATCCCGACGGAATCGCCGGGGAGGAAATTCCCCTGGAAGCCAGAATCATCACCATTGCCGACAGTTTCGATGCAATGACCTCCGAAAGGATTTACCGCAAGGCCCCCGGACTGGAATATGCCGTGTCGGAAATCCGAAAGAACCTGGGTTTCCAGTTCGATCCCCGGATAGGCGAAATATTCCTCTCGATCCTGTGTAACGCCTCTCCGGAAGAACTGGTGGCCGAATACCTGGCCTGGACTTCGAACCAGCCCGTCTCCAACGTAGTCTGAACTCCATTCCGCCTTTTCCCGGAAACCCTGTATATTCGGTGTTCGGACATCGTAACGGAAGGGATTGAAATGCCGGAAATTATCGCAATAACCGCCAGACAGATACTGGATTCCCGGGGAAACCCGACGGTGGAAGCGGAAGTATTCCTCCGGAACGGAGGCTGGGGCAGGGCCGCGGTACCCAGCGGAGCCTCCACCGGGGAACACGAAGCCGTGGAACTCAGGGACGGCGGAGAAGCTTTCAGGGGAAAAGGCGTTCTTGACGCCGTCGCAAACGTAGAAAAGCTCATAGCCCCGGAACTGATCGGCATGTCCGCGCTGGACCAGCGCGAAGCGGACGAGACTATGATCAAACTGGACGGAACCCCGAACAAGTCCCGCCTGGGAGCCAATGCCGTGCTGGCGGTCTCCATGGCGGTCTCCAGGGCCGCGGCGAACCATCTGGGCCTGCCTCTCTACAGGTACCTGGGGGGACCTTCAGCCTCCGTCCTGCCGGTACCTTTCATGAACATAATCAACGGGGGAAAACATGCTTCCAACCCCATAGACCTCCAGGAATTCATGATCGTACCCGCCGGCTTCGAAACTTTCGAACGGGCCCTGCGTGCAGGGGTGGAAATTTTCCATGCCCTGAAGGCCAGGGCGGCCTCCATGGGCCTGTCCACCACGGTGGGAGACGAGGGCGGCCTGGCCCCGGACCTTCCCGACAACGAAGCCGCTCTCAAGCTGATCATGGACAGCATATCCGACGCGGGCTACCAGCCGGGGGGCGACGTTTTCATAGCCCTGGATCCGGCGGCCAGCGAGTTCTACCGCGATGGGAAATACTTCATGCACGGATGTTCCCCGGAAGGGTTGGACAGCGGAGGCATGGTGGATTACTGGGAAAAACTGGTGGATGGTTTTCCCATAATCAGTATCGAGGACGGCCTGGCGGAGGACGACTGGGACGGATGGAAAATCATGAATAGCCGCCTGGGCGACAGGATACTTATAGTGGGGGACGACCTCCTGGTTACCAACGAAACCCGCCTGGAAAGAGCCTTGAAGGAAAATTCGGCAAATTCCATATTAATAAAGCTAAACCAGATCGGCACCCTCACGGAAACCATGGACACCATCCGCCTCGCCCAAGTCAACGGATGGCGCGCCATAGTCAGTCACCGCTCCGGCGAAACGGAAGATTCCTTCATAGCCGACCTCGCCGTGGGCGCCGGAACGGGAGTGATAAAGACCGGTTCCGCCAGCAGGACCGACAGAATAGCCAAGTACAACCAACTCCTCAGGATAGAGGAGGACCTGGAAGGTCTGGGAACCTATCCCGGCATGAACATAATGGTAGGCTCCGTAAGGAAGTAGGTTGTACCGGGAAGACAGCGGCAGAAGAACCTTCTACGTTACCCTGGTGGCTGTTTTCGTCATAGTGGTGGGAATACTGGTATTCAACAGGCACGGCCTGATGGCGGTAGCGGACCTGAAGCAGGGAGGTGACTCCATCTCCACCGAAATAGACAGCCTGAGAGCCACGGTGGACTCCCTGGAGAGAGAAATCGAACGCCTTGAAACCGATTCTCTTTTCATGGAGAAAATGGTGAGGGAGATCCTGAACTGGGGCATGCCCGGCGAATACGTGGTCAGGTTCGTTTCTCCGAAGGGGGAAAGACCTCGATGAGAAGATCCGGATACAGAATAGCCTCGGTGGGCAGGCGTGGCGTTACCATCATGAATGAAGAAGGCGGCGAACTGCATGCCGTGGTGGCCGGGAAGGTCTACAGGAACATCACTCCCGTCGCCGGTGACATGGTCGAGGTGGAAGAGAACGGCGGATCCCCGGTGGTGGTCAAGGTGCTTCCCAGGCGCAATGAGCTAAAACGCACCTCCCCCCGGGGAAGGGTCTTGCAAGTGATAGCGGCCAACGTGGACAGGGTTCTCGCGATATGTTCCCTCAGGAATCCGCCCTTCAGTCACGATTTTCTGGGCAGGGCCCTCGTGGGAGCGGAATGGATGGGCCTGGCATCCACCGTGGTGCTAAACAAAGCGGACCTCTGCACGGAGCCCGACGAACGGGAAGACGTGTCGGAAATAAGGGCCGTATATGAAAACGCCGGATACCCGGTTTTCATAGTCAGCTGCGTAACCGGGGCCGGAACCGGTGAACTCCTGGAACATATCGCCGGCAAAACCGTGGTGATGACGGGACAGTCGGGCGCAGGCAAAACATCCCTCGCCGGAAGATTCGTCCCCTCCCTGGACCTGCGTATCGGCGACGTCAGTCCCAAAACCCGCACAGGAAGACACACCACCGTTTCCGCCAGGATGATACGACTGCCGGAAAATACCTACCTCATAGATACTCCGGGTTTGAGGATATTCGCGATAGATCACGTACCCGCCGACGGGATTCCACGATGTTTTCCGGAATTCGGGAAGTATTCGGAAAACTGCAGGTTCAGGAACTGCATGCACCTCCATGAGCCGGGCTGTGCCGTTAAGGAAGCCGTGAAACAGGAGAAAATCCCTATTACAAGGTATAAGGTATATACCAGGCTGGTGCGCGAGACCCGGGAAAAGGGAAGGTTCTAGTAGTCCTTCTTCTTCCAGAAGAACACTTCTCTCCTGATATCCCTGATGAGCTTGTCCCACGGTTCCCACTGCGACGGATTCTCATATCTCATTCTCGAGATATTCTCCCTCGCCAGCAGGTACCCGAACAATCCGACGAAGGCCAGCAGGAAAACTTCCAGCCAGATGAAGAGCTTCTTGGGTTTGCTCTTCCATCCCGGATGTTTCGGGGGATCCAGTACCCTTATGCGGGTCTGCTGCCTCGCTTCCGCTGCTATGGCTTCGTAAAGACTTACCTTGAGAACACTCACCACCTGAAGCAGCATTTCGTGATCCACTTTCAACCTGGCATATTCCAGGGCAACGTCGGATATTTCCTTCATGTTCAGGTCCGGCATCATGTCCTCGTAACCCGGGGCGGGCTCACCTTTCTCCAGCATATCTATAACGGTCCTGAGCTGTTCGGCTTCCCGCTCCTTGTACAATATGGTGGGACCGGGGGAACCGTTTATCCCACGCCGCATCGCCGCTATCTCGGTGATCAGGGTAATGTACCTGGCCTTCAGGTCCGCGAGAGTCGCGATGTAACCCTGGAGTTCCTCCTCCGGTGCGATCAGGTTGTACTTCTCCTCGAAAGCCTTAATGGCCCGCGTGGTCTCCTCGAGGTTGCTTGCCGCCAGGGTCAGCCTCTGCTCCAGGAATACCCTGGCCTGTCGGAGCCGGTCCACGTTTATGTAATCGTTGATGCTGTCCAGGGTCGCAACCACCGCCTGGGAAACTTTTACCGCGTAGTCGGGATCCCGGAACGTGAAGCGGACCTTGAGAAATCCCGAGGGAGTGGAACTCACGTCGTACCTCTCGCGGAACTTCTTCCTTGCCCAGTACATTCCTATTTCCCTGTTGCTCCGGTACTCGTCCGCCAGGTCCATGGAATCTATGAACGCCGTGGTCATAATGACCCTGTCGACAAGGGAGCGGCTGTTGAGCATTTCTTCGTACACATCGGACATCGTGGTCATGAGAGGAAGGGCGAACCCCATTCCACCGCTGAAATAACCCGCGAATTCCGCAAGTCCCAGCCCCGCTACCGTGACACCCGGAGGCGACTCTTCCTCGGGAGGCATTATTACCGTGGATACCGTGTACTTATTCGTCATCAGGAAAGTTACCAGCACCGTTGGAATCATAACAACCAGCAGGGCCTTCACGAGAAACCAGCGGTTCCTCAGAAGCAGGTAGAGGTACAAGATAGGTCTTTTTCGTCCGGTCATTTCACTTCAGACTCATCCATGCTATTATCACCGACGTAATGCTGGTTACCACCAAGAGAGGGTCCTCCCATCCCACCATGAACTTCCTGGGAACCATCACCGATGAACCGGCGGGCACCGAGGGAACAAGATCCGCATCCACCTCCCTGCCGTCCGGCAACCTGATCTTGGTGGCGGAACGCTTGGCGGCCCTGCGGAATCCACCGGCCTGGTCCACGTAAAACATGGCTCCCATACCGGCGGTATGGGGATACATGCCCGGGGACACCACCTCTCCGGCCACCGTCACCACCGGGGGAACTCCCGGACACACCAAAAGGTCCCCGGGTCGAAGCTCCGGGCTTTCGGGATCATCCAGGGGGGCCGGAATCATGGCCCCGTCCCGCACTATGTAGCAACTGTCCCGCAGCGCCCACGGGGCGGTTCCCCCCAGCCTGGAAACCAGGAGCGCGGCGGTCTCGCCGGGGATGAATTCCGTCATCCCCCTCCTGCTCAGATTCCATGCATTCACTTTCACCGAACTGCTATCGAAACCCTGGGCAACCGGCTGCGTGAACCGCAGGGCTCCTTCCAGCCAAACGAAGGATTCGGCTTCGGGCACGTAAACCCTGTCCCTAAGGCTCAGGCGGGGGTTGGCCGACATATCCCCCCACAGGAGGAAATCGGCAACGTTCACCTGCGTGGTGTCACCGTTGCCGCCGACTATCAGGATTCCCGTCATGCTTCCGGTGGAAGTTATTCCATCCGCCTTGTCCAGGATATCCATGAGCCGGTCCGCCCCGGTCGCCTCCACCATGCCCGGCGTTTCAACGTGCCCGGTTACGGGAACCCTGAATTTTCTCATCCTCGCAAGACCGGCGATGCCCCGTATTCCCGGAAACCTGGTCTGGAATTTTTCCTCGACCAGCTCCACGGCCTCGTCCAGGGTCATGCCCGATACCTTCCAGGCTCCCACCGAGGGCACCAGGAGGTAACCGTCCGGGGTTACTTCCATCAGCGCGGGAGTTAATCCTCCCAGGGTATCCCAGGGCATGCTTCCCTGTACCATGAGCCACATAACGTCTCCCGGGCCCATGACATAATCGGACCCGTCGACTTCCTGCATCATGGGAACCGCTTCCCGGGGATAATCATCCTCCGGCAAGACCCCGATGCCTGCCAGGAGAACGAAGAAAAGAGTCATCGGATTCCTCTTTCCGTAGGCATTCGCCGCTAAAGGAGGCTTGCCGCCATCAAGCCCTTTATCGTGTGCTTCCGGTTTTCCGCCTCATCCCAGACCACGGAAGAGGGGCCTTCTATCACCTCGAAGGTCACCTCGTTACCCTTCACCGCCGGAAGGCAGTGCATGAATATCGAGTCGGGTTTCCCGGTCATCTCCATCATCCGTTCATCCACCCGGTAGGGAGTAAGAAGTTTCACCCTCTCCCCGGATTTCTCCTCCTCGCCCATGGATACCCAGACATCGGTATACAATACGTCCGCGCCGACCACCGCCTCAATGTCCGACGTTATCCGCAGGGAAGAACCGGATTCCTCGGTGAGTTCCTCCACCGCTTCAACGAGATCGGACTCGGGATAGAGGGATTCCGGAGCCAGTACCGTACAATTCACTCCCATGAGGGCGCAACCCACCATCAGGCTGTTGGCCATGTTGTTCCTGCCGTCCCCCACGAACACGAAGTTCAACCCTTCGAGACTTCCGAATACTTCCTCCATGGTCATCAGGTCCGCCAGCACCTGGGTGGGATGAAAAGTGTCGGTCAGCCCGTTGTAAACCGGGACACCGGAATATTCGTCGAGTATTTCCACCGTTTCCTGCTCGAATCCGCGGAACATGATGGCGTCGAACATCCTGCCAAGAACCCTGGCGGTGTCCTCTATGCTCTCCTTGGCTCCCAGCTGTATGTCGGAAGCGGAAAGGAACACGGGATGCCCGCCTTCCTCCCCGAACGCCGTTTCGAATGCACACCTGGTCCTCGTGGATCTTTTTTCGAAAAGCATGGCAAGGGTCTTGCCCCTGAAACGCCGCCGTACCTGGAAACCGACCCTCTCGGCCTTGAGCTGGTGGGACACGTCCAGGAGATATCTCACGTCCTCCCTGGTGAGATCCAGGAGTGTCAGAAGGCTGCGCCCCTTGAAGTTCACCGCCATCAACGTACCTCTTTCTCGGGTTTTTCAGGGTAATTGAAAAGAAACGAACTTGATGGAATATACTATATGATCTTTCGAAAAAACAATCTTCCCGGAAACAAAAGGGGCACGCCGAAGCGTGCCCCCCGGATTAAAGAGAAAAAGACTAGAACACGTAGTACACACCCGCGAGCACGCTGCCGGGAGCATAGGTCTTCAGCCCGCTCCATTTGTACTCATGGTCGGTTCCGGAAGTGTCGATCTCGGTGGTGGCCCTTGCGTAGCGGAAACCGTACTCGGTGAAGAAAGCGAGTTTTTCGGCTCCGGGAATGGCGAAGTCTATCCGCATGAGGGGGTCGATGCAAAGCGCGGTGGTGGAAGGTCCGTCGGTGCCGTTATACTCGGTGGATATGGCGGCGTAGATCAGCTGCGCGCCCATACTGAAGCTGGTATTGGCCGGAGCCTTCACCACGTAGTATCCTCCGCCGCTCAGGACGTAGCCGCTTCCGGTGGCGTCCATGTCGTTGCCGTTATCTTCCCATTCGAAAGTATTCGAAACGTAACCCACGCAACCCTCGATACGAAAACTGGGTGACGCCATCGCTCCCACGCGGAGCATGTTCACATCCATCGTGGAAAGACTCGCCTGGTGGACTTCGTACGGAACTTCGGTTCTCTTGAATCCCAGGGAGAACCCCGCAAAGGCAACTCCTGTAAACGCGAAAAGACAGGCAAGGGTTATTATCTTCTTCATTTCCTCCTCCTTCTTACGTACCGGGCCGCACCCGGGCCCGGTTTTTTTCTGACACCACCGGTAAGTTATTAAAAATCCGCCATCCGGCCAACCCTGTCAGATATCCGGGGCGGTCCGCCAGAGCAACCTGAATGCGAGATCGCCCTTACCGGGACAGCACAGGTTTTTGCAAAGGAGAACAAAACCCCTGCCGCCGGATTCGTCCACCAGCACGAAATTCCTGTAATCATCGCCCGTGTCCGTCCAGCCGCGTAACCCGCCCCGTTCCGAAATTTCGGACAGTCTCTCGCCCATGTCCGGCTCCGGCATCGGACAATCCCCGGACGAGGAGTAAGCGGAAACCAGAAAATCCACCGCCTCCTCCAGGGAAATCTCGTGACGGTCGCCGGGAAAGGGTATGCCGTCCCCCACGGGAAACTCTCCCTCTCCGACGGAAAGCAAAATCTCGCCCGAATCCATGTCCAGCACCGCGGCGGCGAATTCCCCTCCGTGGAGCCGGTCGAACACCTGCCCCTGGAGCAGGAGTCCCGCGGAAAGCACTATCGCGAACATCGGCGCTTTTCTTCCTTTCCCTAATTCACCAGGGCACGGTAAAGGGTTCTGAATGCCCTGTCCACGTCGGTCCTGTCTTCGAGCCCTTCCGCCATGACCACTATGCCCAGGTCGGGTTCCCCGTCCCTTACCACTATTACGTACAGTTGCTTGGCTCCGTCGGAAACGTCCATCCAGCCGTACACCTTGTTCTGAAAACCCAGGGTTTCCTCGACGTGTTCGGAAAAGGGAGGATTGTCCCCTATCTTTCTCACGCTCTCATGGTCGAGGTTATCGTAGACGGTCCCGAGGAACGCCATGGCGTCCCGCACGGTGATGCGGTTGGGATCGTACGCCGGACAAAGGGGATAGTCCTGAATGACCCCGTTTATCTCGGTGCCGTCGTATCCCCTGTCGGCAAGCCACTCGGCTATACGGCCTTCCCCGATACTCCAGATGACCGCCATGCACATTCCGCGCCCCCCCTGCTGGGCCCAGTGCAACCTTTCCCAGAAATACTCGTTCCTGGCTATGAGTTCATCCAGCGGGATGATATCCTCGTTCGAAAGTTCTATGGCGATGGCCGTCAACGGCAGGTGGGGGATTTCCATCTCGAAGGCCCGGTCGGCGTTGTACGTGGCCGCGTCGCCCGACGGGAACTCCACCACCCCGAAACCCCACGTTCCTCCGTAGGAATCCGCTATCCCCCGGAAGGTCTCCTCCAGGTCCGGAAGGGCGGCGGCTCCGCCGGCGGCGACCGCCAGTAACACCAGCATCGTGGCCAGACCCGTATGCATTCGTCTCATCGCTCCTCCAATAATACGAAAGCAGGGGGAATTCTCCTCTTCCCCCTGCCTTCCATCGCTTCGAAAAACTACTTGTCGGTAAAGAGAGTGACTCCCTTTATGAGCTGCAATTCGTAGCTGAAGCTGACCTCGGTGCCGTTTTCGCTGTCGGGATCCGGAGTTATCGCCAGGTCATAGATCTTGGCGTAATACCCGTCGTAGAGTTTGCAGTAAACCCTCTCGTCGGTGGTGTAGAGCTGGTAGCTCTGATACCAGTTTCCCGTGAGATCGCAATAAGTAGCGGCATCGGGTTCCTGCATGAGGGTCTTGTTACCGTTTCCGTAGTCGCCGAAATCACCGGAGAGCAGCCATACGTCATCGTCACCCTTGCCGCTCAGGTCCCAGGCATATATGTCCTGCCGGAAGCTGGTGCTGCTGGCGAGACCGGTCTGGCCGCCGCCCTGGGTGGTGCCGAAGATGAAACCGCTGTGCTTGTCGGCGGGACTGAAGTTATCGTAGATGCGGTAGGTGGCGGTGTCGTTCACCGGAAGGGTGTTGACCACGTTGGAGTTGTTCTCGGAGTAATCATCGCCCTTGTAGGCCTTCACGGTATAGTAACCGGCGGATGTGGCGCCGGTGTGAGTAAAGGTGGTCTCGGTGACGTCTCCGACTTCCGTCCATTCGGACTCGTCGGTGCTGAAGTAAACCTTGTAACCGTCCACATCGATGGAAACGGCGTCCCAGGTCAGGGCGATGTCCCTGCCCTCGCAGTTGTCTTCGTCTATCTCGAGGCCGGTAACGCTCTCGAGGGTGCCGCCGGGCCCGGCGGGATCATCACCGGCGCAGCCCGCAATGAGAGCCACGCCCAGCATCAGTGCCAAAAGTCCCAATTTCTTCATGAAATTTCCTTTCCGTTTGAGTTTCCATGATTTCGCAAGTTCACCACGTACCAAAAAATACCTTTGCCCTTTCAGCTTGTCAAATTATCCCTTTTCAGCCTAATCATCTTCGTTTTCCCCCCGCCATCTTCCCAAAAATCAGCGCCGCTCCGCAACGAACCGTTTATTTTACCCGATATGTCCGGCGGGGGTTCCAGGAAAACCCGGGGCACCGGCGGAAAATATCATCCGGAATTCCCATATCCGTTCCTCTCCACCGGGGCGGCCCGCGTTTGACCGCTTCGGGTCCCTTTTGTACGTTAGGCGGGAATCGGAGCCGGTCCGTGAACAACCGGCTCCGGGAACTCATCCTTCGAACTCGACCCGGGTAATACCGGAGTCAAGAAAACCCGGAGGTTTCCATGACACCGGAAGAAATAATCGGAAGTCGTCTTTCCGGGCTGCGCTCCTCCAGGCCCATGGTACACCACATCACCAACAACGTGGTAACCAACTTCACCGCCAACGTGACCCTCTGTCTCGGCGCTTCCCCCGTAATGGCTCCATGCATCGAGGAATCACCCGAGATGGTGCGATTCGCGGGAGCGCTTCTCCTGAACATCGGCACACCGTACCCCACCCAGGTGGAAAGCATGCTCGCCGCGGGCAGGGCCGCCAACGAAGCCGGCATACCCATAGTGCTGGACCCGGTGGGAGCGGGGGCGACGGCCTTCAGGAACGAAACCGCCGCAAGGCTGGTGGAGGAGCTGGACGTGGCGGTAATCCGCGGAAACGCCGGCGAAATACTTTCCCTGGCCGGAATAGGGGGCAAGACCAGGGGGGTCGATTCCATGGAATCCTCCGGGGACAAGGCGGAGCTGTTCGCCTCCATCGCCGGGGAAAGGAAATGGACCGTCGCCGTCACCGGGGCCGTCGACGTGGTAACGGACGGGAAACGGACCGCCGTCATCGGGAACGGACATCCCCTGATGAGCATGGTCACCGGTACCGGCTGCGCCGCCACGACCGCCGTGGCATGTTTCGCGGCGGCCTGCGACGATCCTTTCGAAGCCGCGCTGTCAGGCATATCGGTAACGGGCCTTGCGGGAGAACGGGCAGCCCGACTCGCCGGAGGTCCGGGTACTTTCGTCCCGTATTTCCTCGACGCCCTGGCGGCGATGAATCAGGACTCGCTGCCCGGCGAGCTGAAAGTTTCCGTCAATGCTTGACGTAAGGAAGCTGCGGCTATACCTGGTGACCGATCCGGTACTCTGCGGTCCCAGGGGAGTGATCGAAACCTGCAGGTCGGCCCTGGAAGCCGGCGTGGAAACCGTCCAGCTCAGGGACAAGACCGCTTCCACGGCGGAACTGCTCGAAACCGCGAAAACCCTCCTGGAAATGTGCCGAGAACACGACGCCCTGTTCATCGTGAACGACAGGGTGGACGTGGCCATGGCGGTGGGATCCCACGGAGTGCACCTGGGAAGGGACGATATGCCGGTGGCGGTCGCCAGGAAGCTTCTCGGCCCGGACGCGGTGATAGGAGCCTCGACAAGAACGCCCGACGAAGCGATCGAAGCCTGCCGCGACGGGGCGGACTACCTGGCGGCCAACCTGGTGTATCCCACCACCACGAAAACGAACCTCGGCCCCCCCCTCGGTCCCGGCGAAGTCGCAAGGCTCAAGGAGGCTACTCCCCTGCCGCTGGTGGCCATAGGGGGAATAAACCCGTCCAACGCCGGAGAAGTGATGAACGCCGGCGCGGACGGAGTGGCGGTGGTATCCGCCGTCATGGCCGCCGACGACGTAAAGGCCGCCGTGAGAGAACTGGCGGCGGCCGTGGGAATCAGATACTGAAATCCACCCCGGGAAGGTAATTGTCCGGAGAAGCCACGGGGTCCTGCACCCAGCCGTTTCCGAAACCCAGCCTCTCAAGCGCTTCCACGGCGGCGGCGTATTCTCCGGGCAGAAGTCTCCTGTCCAGGGGAGGGTACTCCGCCGCCACGTACGCGGGGTAGTACTGCGACATGAGGCTGATGTACACGTCGTTGCCAAGCTCGCGGGCAATGAATTCCAGCGTATCCGCGGTCCCGGACACGTCTCCGGGCAACACCAGGAGCCTGACCAGCAGCCCCCGCCCGGCCACCCCGTCCTCCATCACGAGGTTGCCCACCTGGCGATGCATTTCCAGGAGCGCCTCCCTCGCCACCCGCGGATAGTCGGCGACCCCGGAGTACGCCGCCGAATACTTTTCGTCCGCGTACTTCACGTCGGGAAGATAGATATCGAAGATCCCTTCCAGCAGTTCGAGAAGTTCGGGGGAATCGTATCCTCCCGTATTGTAGACGACCGGCAGGGAAAAACCTCTTTCCGCCGCCGACGCCAGTGCTTCCACCAATTGGGGCGCGTAATGGGTGGGCGACACGAATCCCACCGTGGGGCAACCCTTTTCCCGGAAATCCAGCAGCACGGACGCCAGCTCTTCCGGGGTCGTTTTCCGTCGGGGATCCCCGATGGAATCCGGCCGGCTTATCTCGTGATTCTGGCAATACACGCAACGCAGGCAGCACCCGGCCAGGAAGACGTTGCCCACGCCGACCGTCCCGGTGAGCACCGGCTCCTCCCCGGTATGAACGCACGCGGACGATACCTCCAGACCGGACCCGGCGCCGCAGGCGCCCTTCCCGCCGGCCGACCTGTCCGCTCCGCACCGCCTGGCGCAGAGCCTGCAGTTCCCCAGCATTCCGCGAAGCGCTTCCACCCTCCGGTGAAGTTCGCCCGACTCCAGCAGTTCCAGGTAGCCGGGCACGAAGTTCGATCCCATGCAGCCTCCCGCCAGGTTCAACGCACGCCGCCGCCGGCCGCGGTGATGAATAATCGCCTTTCCGGTTCCGCACAAGGCATGCGGAGCCGTACTCCCCGACGCCATGCCGCCGTCATGAACGTAATGACTTGCTCCCCCGGCCGCCGCGATATATTCTCGACGGGCGTCGTTTGGAATTCATCGGTTGGGGTGGTGTTGCATATTCTTTACCGGGCGGGGTTTCTCAGGTACGTGATCATCCTGGCCGGCCTTGTTTCCATGCCTTCCGGGGCGGCCAACTTTTACGAAAGGCACGGCAACAACTTCACCTGCCCCGGCGATATTTCCGGCTCCGGTTTCGACTCCCCGGCCTACATGCCGGTGATATGGGACATAAGGGCCGGCGCAGTCCGGCTTCGGGATTACTACATAAGTTACGGCATGGACACGCCGACCGACCCGGACAGTACACTGAACGCAATCGACCTTCTCATGAAGGAAGCATGGGATCACGGCATCAATTTCGCCAATGCGCGGGGCGAAATCCTGAGGATGACCCCCGGCGAACTCGCCCACCCGGATTCTTCGGATTTTTTCGTAAATATCGCCGAAATCATCAGGCTGGATTCGCTGAACCTCATAGCAGGGGGGTTCAGGACAAGCATTTCGGATTCGGTCCACAACGATGCCGTTATCGATTACCTCGCCGAATACAAGGATTACGGCAGCCCCCGGCCGGACGGTTCGGGCGGGTTCGTCGGAGTATTCGGGTTCGACGAACCGGATGCCATGTACGAAGGCCCGGGTTGGAACCGGTGCGGGCACGATACGGCCTGGCATGACCTTGTGAGGAAATACGCGATGAAAAGCAGAGATTCGCTGTCCCTCCCCTTCGGGACTTTTCTCTGCAGGTTCAAAACACGGAACGGAGACAGCCTCTGGTACCGGAACACCATCCCGCTCTTCTGCGAAGAACTGGATTATCCCGTCTTCGACAAGTACCCATGCCTGTACGGAGACCCCGTCGGGCGATCATACCCCGACCGGGTCGAGTTCGACGGGATCATAGGCTCGACCGATCTCATACCGTCCGATTCGGTGGATTATTACGCATACGCGGACCGGGACGAGATTTTCGCCGTGGATGATTCCGGGTGGCTGAGGATATACGGGTTCGACAACGTAACGAGCCGTGCGGACACTATCGGGATCAGCAGGGTGGACAGCTTTCAACTGCCGCCTTCGCTTCGGGTCGATCCCGTCTGGGCCGCGAGCGATTTCAGGGCGTCGGACACGGGCGACAGGAGCACCGGCGAACATCATCTCAACGGCGCCATCCTGTTTTTCGGTCCAACCGACCCCAATGACAATATCATCGTGTTTCACGACGGATCGGACCTCCTTTTTCTGGAGAACGCCGTGGAAATACGGGGCGCCGCCGCCACATCCGCGGTCTGCGCGGGTGAATACAACTACCCGGTACACCACCCGACAATGCCTTCGAGAAGAGGAAGCGTCATAAGCAGGGGCGATCTCAGGATACTCGTCTGCCACCGGTCCGTGGAAGCGGGCGGCATCGTCGACAGGGCGAGGATTTTCGCATGGAACCGTTCCACGGAAACGTTCGACGACGTTACCGGCGGTTCTTCGGGCATCGAACTGGCCGTTCGGCCCGTCAAGGCGGTCTGGGGAGTATTCCGGCCGACGCGCGACTGGTGGAATCCCTTCCGTTCCGACGACGAAAGCGCCTTCATCGTCATCGACGGCGACGGCAACTACCAGATCATTTACGAATATACGCCCCCGGGAAGCGAAATACCCGAATGGACCGTATCGGGCGAATTCACGAACCTGTTCGCCTGGGACGAAACATCCTTCATCGCCAGGAAGACACGGGGGTTCCCTCCCTACGTCGCCGGCATGGATTACATCTGTCATCTGACCGGATGCGGCGCTGAAAATGAAGCCGTTCTCGAATTCGCCTCGGGCCCGGGCGGGAACGCCGGCGATCCGCTTTCGGTTTACGAAAGCTCGAAGATAAACCTGCCTTCCCCCTTCGTTTTCAGCGACATCAACGATGCATCTTCATGCAGGCCCTACAAATTTTTCGATGACGCCCTGGTCATTTCCTTCAAGAACGGAACCGGAGGTTCGATGATCTACCGGTCCGTTTCGCGGATCGATTTCCAGGGCGGATGCGATATCGAAATACCGCTGGAAAGGGATACGCTCCTCGCATCCGGTTCCGACGAGTCGCCCCTTCTCGCTTCGGCCAGGATATACGGCGTCAGGCAGCCGTACAGGGCGCCGATCATCGCCGACCCGGACCCGCCCCGCGCCCCGTTTCAGATATCGCTTCCGGAGGCGGATATCCCCGCCGAAAGCAAATGGAACCATTTCGCCGACCAGCACGAAGCCCTGGATACGATGTTCGTGTACGGCATCGACGGCACTTCCAGGAACAACTGCCTGATTCACAACCTCAGGTGCGGGGGAAGAAGGCAGGACGGGCAACTGACTTTCCATCCTTCCCCGGATACGCTTCTGTACCTCGCGACCACCGCCCTGGTTCACGGTTGCAGGGGAATACACCTGAGGGCCATGGATATAACGATGATGTGCGGCAACGGCGGAGGATCCGCGCCCCCGGGCGTCTACAGGTGCCCTTCCCTGCTCATGAACTGGGGACCCGGGCCGGAAAGCACCAACCCGGACATGCTGGGAAGAATGTTCGACGTGATTCGGTCCCTGACGGGCAGGAATACTCCCGGGCCGGATTTCCTGTCCGCCCTGATCGACGAAAACTGGTCGATACTGGATACGGCGAGCGTGCGGAACGCCGTTTACGAGCGAGGACGGCTCCGGTATGCCGATAACGAACTTCTGAATTTCATCGCTCTTGAAAATTCCGTATCGGGCGATATCCTGCTGATGGCCGTCAACGATTCGGACGATATGCTGAGGAATACGTACATCCGGTTTTCGAATCGTCCCGGGGACGGCTGCGCCGTCAACCGGATCGCGGGGTTCGAAACGGTCGGCGACGCGCCTCCGGGGGAAACCGTGCTGGTGCTGAATTACGACTCGATGCCCGCGTTCACGGCGGGTCTTTACGTTATCGGGCCCGGGCCGCCCCGCCCGGAAACGGGCCGGGTTTCCCGGCACCCGTCCCGGCCCCGGTCCGGAAGGTGACCCCCTTTTCGCCCGGACGCGACGCAACGGGCGCCCGGAAAAGTCACCGTTTCCACGGTTTTCCATGGATCAGCGAAAAAAAGCCCGCGAGAAACAGCTCCACGGCCGTCATCACCAGGCGCATCAGTATCGCGCCGACCATCACGGTGGGCCTGGAGACGAACGCGGGCAGAACCAGCATCAGGACCCCTTCGCGCACGCCTATTCCGCTTGGCGCGAATACGGCGGCTATCCCGATGAGGACGGCGGACCAAAAGGAGCCCGTCACCGCGAAGTAGTACCTTACGTCGACGGGGGAAAGGGAATTCAAGGCAAGAAAGAGGCCGAGCCCCCAGCAAAGCCCTACCATCATGTACATCGAAACGAACAACAGCATCCGCGGAAAAGACGGAACCCGCCCGACCGGCTGCCGTTTCGCCAGCCTTGAAACCGCGTTCACAATCCGCTTCAGGAAAGGCGGCCACAGAAACGCCAGAAGCGCCGCCGGCATAATCATGGCCGACCACCTGAGCCAGGGCGGAAGGTCGATACCCGTAAGAACCGCGGAACCGAGGATCATGATGCACGCGCTTACGAAACTTGCCGCGTATTCCACGGCGGTCGCAAGTACGACTTTTCCCGGAGGGTAACCCCGGTAAGCGTTCACCCGGACGAGCACGAGACCGATCTTGCCGGGAACGTACTTGCCCAGTTGCGACAGGTAGAAGGCTTTAGCCGATGCGATCAGGGGAGCTTCCAAACCGAAGGACCGGGCCAGCATCCGCCACGTCATGAACATGATCACGTACCCGGCCGTAACCGCCGACGCCGATCCGAGCAGGGGAATCCATTCGAATTCGAAGCGGTAATCCAGTATTTCATCTATGTTGTCGTAAATGTAATATCCCAGCGCAAGCAATACGATGATCAACAGGAACCTGCCGGAAAACAAGCGTTTAATCACTTTCAGCCCGCGGAAGATTCCGCCTGTCCCCGGATCATCCCGGCCGGGTTCCCCCATCAGTCTCCCTTCAGGGAGCGGTTCGCCTCCATGTCGAAGAGCATCGCGAACAGAATCGACTGCATCCCCATGATGGTGCAGAAAAGAATCGTCATGGCGGTCATCGGCGGGACGAAACCGTCCGATATCCACCCGATGATCAGCCGGACGACGAGGGGGATGTCCGCCAGCAGGAGAATGAAACCCAGCGCGTAGAACATTACGAGGGGATGAAAATCGCGGATGACATACTTCTGGACCATCCTGCGCAGGAAAAGCCGTATGAGAAGGGCGGGCAGGGAGAAGAGGACCTTCGTTATCCTGATTCCGCTCTTTTCCCCTATGTCGTACACCGGCTTTATGGGAACGTCCATCACGCGCATGTTGTAGATGTTGCAGGTCACAAGGAAATCGTTCGGCATCCCGTAACGGGGGTATATGTCCTCCAGTGGAAGCAGGTGCAGACCCTTGCGGTTCAGGGCGGTGTATCCCGTCTGGGAATCGGTGACGTGCCAGTAACCCGAGGCTATCTTCGTAAGGAAGGTCAGGACCGAATTGCCCAGGTAGCGTACCTTGGGGATCTTTTTCCAGGCCTCGCCGGTGATGAGGCGGTTTCCCTTGGTGTAATCGGCCCGGTCTTCCACCACCGGGTCCAGCAGACCCGGCATGTCGTCCGGGTCCATCTGTCCGTCTCCGGCCATCACCACGGCGATGTCCATATCGTTATCCCTGCACCAGATGTAACCCGTTCCTATGGCCTTGCCCACCCCGCCGTTCTCCTCGTGCCGGATGAGCAGAACGCGGGAATCCTCCTTTTCCAGGCGTCGCACGATTTCGGCGGTACGATCCTCGCTCCTGTCATCTATCACGATTATCCTGTCGACGTAATCCGGCATCGTCCTGATCGTGTGTTCTATCTGGGTCTCTTCGTTGTACGCCGGAACCACGACGCCTATTTTCTTATTCCCGTACATTTTGAACCAACAGCCCGTCTTCCGCGATAGAATATCCCGCTCCGCACCTGGGACATTTTATCCGCTTTCCGAACGCCGGCAGCACTTCCCCGCACTCACAGGCCCAGCCGACCCGCCGCGCCGGAACGCCGAGCATCAGGGCGTAGTCGGGAACGTCATGTGTGATCACCGCGCCGGACCCTATGAAGGCATGCCTTCCTATGGTATTGCCGCACACGATGGTGGCGTTCGCTCCTATCGACGCTCCTTCCCTTACCAGCGTTTTCAGGTAAAACCCGGAACCCCTCTGGGGGTACTTGCACCTGGGATCCTTCACGTTGGTGAAAACCATGGAAGGCCCGCAGAAAACGTAATCCTCCAGGATCACTCCCTCGTATACCGACACGTTGTTCTGTATCTTGCAGTGATTTCCTATCGTCACGTTGCTCTGTATGAAAACGTTCTGGCCCAGGGTGCAGCCCTTCCCCACCACCGCGCCGGACATGACGTGGCTGAAGTGCCAGATCCTGGTTCCCTCTCCCACGGACGCGCCTTCGTCGACATACGCGGACTCGTGAACGAAGAAATCCGGCACGTCAGCTCCTTCCGTTCAACGCGAACCTGTGCGAATTCCCGTTCGTTCCCACCGGTTTCGCCTTTCGAATGTCGTGGATCAATTCTATGGAAGGCCTCACATCCTCGATACCGAAGCCCCGGCCCGCGAGGGTTTCCTCGTAAAGCCTGGTGTGAAGCCCGGTGAAGCCGCCCGAGAATTCCAGTTCCCTTCCGTCCACGGTTATGTGCCTGTACGTGGAGGGCCGCGAGGTTCCGCCGTCGAAGAGGGGGGAATCCTTGGCGTCTATCGAGAGATACCACCTGACTTCCGCCTTCTCGAGTTCGAGAAATCCCGAGCAGCGGGTGGGTTCGGACAGGTGGACCTCGCTTCTCCGGACGGCTCCGAAAATCCATATCAGCATGTCGTAGAAGTGAACCCCTATATTGGTGGCCAGGCCTCCCGAACGCTCGATGTTTCCCTTCCAGGAACTCAGGTACCAGGGTCCGCGGGGGGTAATGTAGGTAAGCTCCATCTCGTACTTCTTACCGGGTTCGTCCTCGTCGATTCTCTTCTTCAGGGCCGCTATGGCCGGATGAAGCCTCAGCTGCAGCACGGTCCACACGCGGCAGCCGGTCTCGGCCTCGAGTTCGGCCAGGGCGTCCAGGTTCCACGGATTGAGTACGACGGGCTTTTCGCAGATAACGTCCGCCCCTATCCGGAAAGCCATCCTGATGTGCGCGTCGTGAAGGTAATTGGGCGAGCAGATGCTCATCCAGCGCACCCTCTTGTCATCGCCGGCCCTTCTCAGCTTCTCCAGGTGCCTGTCGAACCTTTCGGGCTCCGGGAAGAACCTCGCCTCGGGGCAGTACCTGTCCAGGATGCCGACGGAATCATGGGGGTCCAACGCGGCGACCACCCTGTGGCCGTTGGCGGTGATCGCCTCCAGGTGCCTCGGTGCCACGTACCCGGCAACGCCGGTTATCGCAAAATTCGCCACTTCAACGCCTCGCAACTCCCATAGTCGGTCATTCCGTCTTCGGCAAAGCCGCGGATTCCTGAAACAATCATACAACGCTCGGCGGAACGTGCGCAAGCAAGCCCCGGAATGATCCCTCAAGGGA
>Ga0256835_1000052_pt1 | contig 96805 bp, 79 predicted proteins | sample PIR30metaG_FD_185972 | JGI IMG/M metagenome (GOLD analysis project Ga0256835, IMG submission 185972) | Hydrothermal vent microbial communities from East Pacific Rise, Pacific Ocean - PIR-30 | ecosystem: Environmental > Aquatic > Marine > Hydrothermal vents | place: Pacific Ocean: East Pacific...
TTTTTTTTTTTTTTTTTTTTTTTTTTTTTTTTTTTTTTTTTTTGAGTTTATAAAACCTTAAAAAATTATTAATATTATAAAACATAAATCAGGTAGATGGTAAAAATCAAAAAAATGTTCATATATTTGTTGTAATCATTATTACACAAGTTCTTTTAAAAGATGAAAACGCTTTTAATTTCCGGTGGAACCGGTATGATCGGAAGGGCCCTCACTTCGCATTTGCTTGATAATGGCTATCGGGTAAAAATACTCACGCGGTTTCCGGAAAGGCATACCGACTCATCTCAAGTAACTTATCATTATTGGGATTGGACCAAGAAAGAAATTGATGCGAATGTTTTTGATAATGTAGAAGGATTTATTCATTTGGCGGGGGTTAATATCGGTCAAAGGAGATGGACAGCGGCATATAAAGCCGAAATTGCAGGCAGCCGGATTTTGTCTTTACGATTTATCAGGCAATTTTTATTGGAAAATAATATTAATCTGCAGGTTTTTATAGGTGCTTCGGCGATAGGTTATTACGGTTGTGTGACGGATGATATGATGCGCAAGGAAAATGACCCGCCGGGTAATGATTTTTTAGCGGCAGTAGTCGAAGAATGGGAAAAGGAATCGGATATGATGCATGCCGTAGCGTCTCGGGTGGTGATTCTTCGTACCGGTGTAGTGTTTCACCCGCGGGAAGGTGTTTTTCCTCGGTTGGTAAGACCTATTTTACAAGGATTTCCTTTTATTTTGGGTAGCGGAAAACAATATATCGACTGGATTTCCATTGAAGACATTGCACGGATGTATCTTTATGCTTTACAGCACCCCTTTCGGGGTATATTCAATGCCGTTTCTCCCAAGCCGGTAACTTACCGCGAATTTGTAGAATGTATCACCGGCATTATGAATAAATTTTGTTGTTTGCCTGCCATTCCTGCCTTTTTATTGAAATTCATTTTAGGAGAAAGGGCTTGTCTCATCACCGAAGGTGTGCCCGTGTCCTCAGAAAAAATTAGAGAGCAAGGTTTTCGTTTCGAACAAGACACTTTGGAAAAATTAGGGCAGTATTATTTGAAGAAAATAAGGAGAGGTGCATATTGATTTTTTTTCGGATATTTACAATAAATTCCTAAGTTTTGACACACGAAAACTCATCGGAAAATATAAACCGGCTTCATCCGGAAATAAATTCGCATTACAAAAAATTCAAAAAACCCTTGCCCGATGCGGACCGGTTTATTAAAGAAATTCGTGCGGGAAACCGGGAATACTTAAGCCGGGCCATTACTTTAATTGAAAGTTCATCGCCTTCGGTAAGGAAATTGGCCGACGAAATCGTCCGAAAGGCATTGGCATATTCGGGACGTTCGTTCAGGGTAGGAATAACCGGCGTGCCGGGCGTGGGAAAAAGCACATTTATCGATAAATTGGGTATGAATTTTATCGAACGCGGACATCGCGTAGCCGTATTGGCCATCGACCCGTCCAGTGCATTGAACAAAGGTAGTATCCTCGGCGACAAGACCCGCATGAATAATTTATCCAAATCCGACCGGGCTTTTATTCGCCCTTCGCCTGCGGGAGGTCATTTGGGTGGAGTGGGGCGCAAAACCCGAGAAAGCATTATCCTTTGCGAAGCGGCCGGATACGACCGGATTTTGGTGGAAACCGTCGGAGTGGGACAGTCCGAAATTTATGTACACTCCATGACCGATTTGTTTTTATTGCTTAAACTTCCCGGAGCGGGAGACGAACTCCAAGGAATCAAACGCGGTGTGATGGAAATGGCGGATATGATTATTATCAACAAAGCGGACGGAGAATTAAAAGACGAAGCCCGCAAAGCCGTACAAATTTTCAAAAACGCATTGTATTATTTTACCTTCCGCAACACAGACGAAATCGATGTAATGGCGGTGAGCAGTATGGAAAATAGCGGCATTGAACAAGTAGCCGAATTATTGGAAAAAAAATATAAACACTTGTTGGAATCGGGTCGTTTGGAGGAAAAACGGACCGAACAATTGGTATTTTGGTTCGAAGAAAGTTTAAATGAACTGTTTAGAAACTATTTCGAAGGCAACCAATTGCTCCGGGCGGAGCGTAATTTATTACTGGACCGGATTAAACAAAAGAAAATCACGCCCTTCGAAGCGGCTTCCAAATTATGGGATTTGTTTATAGAAAATTCAGAAAGATAATTTGATTCTTTTTTTACCCAGCCCGTAAATTAACAAAACCAAAGCCACAAATACCGCTACGCGTGCAATAAAATCACCGTGCCGTGCATAAAAGGTTATTTCTTCGTTCAAACGGGGTTTGACAACTAAAACACCTCGCCGGTCATAAGCCAATGAGGCCATGATGTCGCCCCGCTGATTGATATGTCCGCTACGTCCGGTATTGGCCGAACGAACCAAATCACGCCGGTTTTCTATGGAACGCAAGCGGGCATAATGAAAATGTTGCCTGTAACCGCCCGTTTTTTTCCACCATCCGTCGTTAGTGATCACGGCAAGTAAATTGGCCCCTTTCTGGACATACCGGCGTACATAATCGCCGAAAACCGATTCGTAGCATATAATCGGGGCGACTTTTATTCGCCGGTTACTGTTTTCGAATACCACCGGCTGCGGGCTGGGTGTATGGGTACCCGTGGCACCGCCCAAGTTCAATACGATGTCGCCTATCAACGGACTTAAAAAACGGTGAAAAGGCATTTTTTCCGCACCGGGAACCAAGATTTTTTTATGATACATTTCGGGCTGATTATCCGATTTGTAGTATAAGGCGGAATTATAGAGTTGATACCAATCGCCTGCCCGGGTTTGATTGGCGGTGGATGGAATGGGGCCGTTTTTATCCACGAAATTATATAAAGTGGCACCGATAAGCCAGTCGGCACGCGGATGTTTTTGTTTGAATTGCATGAGAAGGGCGGTGAATTTTTCATTTCCCATGTCGTCTTTATCAATAGCCCGGGCCAAGGCGGTTTCCGGGGCGATAATCAAATCCACACTATCGGCATAGGGTTCGGCCAATTTGATTAAATCTACGATGCTTTCGCTGTTTTTCCGGTCGAATTTTTCCGTCCACGGATCGATGTTGGGCTGAAGGAGCAGGACGGATGCTTCTTCGCCTTTTTCCCGGTAGGAACGGTATAGGAAAAAGGATAGTATCAAAGGAAGAAAAAGAGTAAAAACCCAACGAAAAGTATGGAAACGGCTGCGGTTTTTTATCCAAAAATACACATACATATTAACCAATAAAATCCATAATGTGCCGCCGAAAACGCCTGTAAATTCATACCATTGAACCTGTTCGGGCGACGCGGCGAATACATTGCCCATGGTGAGCCACGGCCATTCCAAATCCCATACGTAATGTAATTTTTCAAAACTTATCCACAAGGCGGGAAGCAGCGCCCATGCCATTTTGCGGGGAAGTTTCGCACGGAATTTATGCCATATCCAAAATGTAAATGCCATTAAAAACGAATTGGCCGTCAAAGCCACTATGGCTCCTACGGGAGTGGCATACCAAATCCAATAAGTGGTGAATAAATTAAAGAGAAAAAAACTCAAATAGAGGATGGGGAAGAATTTTTTCTTTCGGTGGGCCATATAATAATCCGATGAAAATAACAAGGGAATCCATGCCAAAAAAATTAACGGTGCCCATCCGTTTTCCGGCCATGCCAATGTAAATAAAAGTCCGCTGAGAAGAGGTAAAAACCGGATGAGTGAATTATTCATAAATAAACTACACATATTGGGGTTCCATGCAAAAATAAGATTAATTGGCGATATGATATCGAAACTCAGGGATGTCGGCCTTACCGGTTCTCTTTTTCAAATTATATTTAATAAACGTAATAGAGCGGAGACCGGCGGGCTCCGCGATAGAGAGGCAAGACCGAAGGGCTTGCCGGCAGGAGCGGAAACCGCTATGGATTCCGCGACCCACGGAAAAGCATACGGTAGAATGCTTTGAAGTGGATTTAAAAAAGAATTACCTGAAAACTAACGGATGTGATTTTTGGTATTCGTCAATTTTTCTAAATTTAGCACAAAAATTTTCATTATGAAGAAAAAATCTTGGGCAGAACCTTATAAAATCAAGATGGTTGAACCGCTCCGCATGTTATCGAAGCGCGAACGCGAGCATGCAATTGCCGAGGCGGGATATAATACTTTTTTGTTACGTTCGGAAGACGTATATATCGATTTGCTTACCGATAGTGGCACATCGGCCATGTCGGACCGCCAATGGGCGGGATTGATGCTGGGTGACGAAGCGTATGCCGGAAGCCGTAATTTTTATCATTTGGAAGAAACGGTACGCGAAGTTTACGGATACAAATATCTGGTACCGACTCATCAGGGACGGGCGGCCGAACATATTATTTCAAAAATCCTTATCAAACCCGGCGATTATATTCCGGGAAATATGTATTTCACCACCACTAAATTGCATCAAGAATTGGCCGGCGGTAAGTTTGTAGACGTTATCATCGACGAAGCACACGATCCGGAATCTGAACATCCGTTTAAGGGAAATATCGACCTGAACAAATTGCAAGCCCTGATCGATGAAGTGGGGGCCGAAAAAATTCCTTATGTATCTATTGCCACCACGGTTAATATGGCCGGTGGTCAGCCCATTTCCTTGGAAAACCTCAAGGCGGTACGCGAATTAACATCTAAATATGGCATCGCCATTGTGCATGATATGACTCGTGTGGCGGAAAATGCATATATGATTCAACAAAACGAACCCGGCTACGTCGACAAAACGATTGCGGAGATTGTAAAAGAAATTAATTCCTTAACCGATCATGCCACCATGAGCGCTAAGAAGGACGCATTGGTCAATATAGGCGGATTTTTGGCTACCAACGACGCGGATGTATTTGAAAAAGCCCGTAATTTGGTAGTGGTTTATGAAGGATTGCATACTTACGGCGGTTTGGCCGGACGTGATATGGAAGCCATGGCTATCGGAATAAAAGAATCGGTAATGGACGAACACCAAAAGGCAAGGGTAGGGCAGGTTCATTACTTGGGCCAATTGCTTTTGGATGCAGGCGTACCGGTGGTCAAACCGATCGGGACCCACGGCGTGTTTTTGAATGCGAGAAAATTTTATCCGCATTTGACACAAGATGAATTTCCCGCCCAAACTTTGGCGGCGGAATTATATGTGGATTCCGGTGTGCGTGCGATGGAACGGGGCGTGGTTTCGGCGGGTCGAAATCCCGAAACCGGCAAGCATAATTATCCGAAACTGGAACTTGTCCGGCTGACTATTCCCAGAAGGGTTTATACGCAGGCCCACATGGACGTAACGGCCGAGTCGGTCATTGAGGTATTTAAAAACGCCCATCGGGCCAAGGGACTTAAAATGGTTTATGAACCGAAATATCTACGCTTCTTCCAAGCCAGATTTGAGAAATTGTAAATAAAATTTATATGCGCTGCTAAAAGACTGCCTTATTTCGGGCAGTCTTTTGTATATGATACCGGCTTATAAGCATTTTTACTTTTTAAAGGGTAATGGATGTTGGTGGAAAATTCCGTGCGGAATTTTGTAAACAGATTCAATTGGCTTAATTTCCATTTTGAATTTATGAGTTTTAATGCGTTTTAAACACCCTCGATCGACTGAAATCCCGCTTGCCGTATCGCCTATACACATATTCCAATAAAAAGGCCGCGCCGAAAATCAACCATCCAGCAATAAAGGCATCTTTTTCCGTTTGCCATTGATAACGCATCAAGCAGATGAATACAAAGATTAAAATTAATAGATTAAGGAAAACCAACCACTTTTTTCCGCCGAATTTGTCGATGTTTTTATAATGCGAAATCAATACGAAAAGGTAAATCACCGTCGTAACCGCCGTGGTAATGGAAGCGATACCGTTGAGATTGAAAAACAAAGCCAAAAACAATCCCAAGCCGGCCGTTATATACAAGCCCGCCGGTGCACCGAACCAAACCTTGCGTTCGAAGTGTTCGGGCAAAAAGCCGTTTCGAGCCAAAGCATAGGCGATGTTGGCCCCGCCATAGATAGTGGCATTCATGGCCGAACCGATGGAAAACAATGCCCCCACCGAAACGAGCAAAAAGCCCCATTCGCCCAAGAAAGGTTTCGCAGCCACGGCCAAGGCATTTTCCGAAGCGCGGATGATTTCCGGCACGGACAAATTGCCCAAGGTTACCACCGAAATACCCACATAAATCGCCATCACGATAAAAATGCTGATAAAAATAGCCCGCGGCACATTCTTTTGCGGATTTTTCATGTGTTCCGATGCATTGGTCACCAATCCGAAACCCATATAGGACAGAAAAAACACTATGGAAGCGTTAAGCATGCCTTTGAGATGCTCCGTATCCCACTGTGGATGAAGCCACTCCCAATGAATACTGTGAAATCCCGCTACAATAAAAAGCAGCAAAATGGATACCTTCACCAATACAATCCAAAATTCCGCCCTGCCCACGGCCTTGCTACCGAAAAAATTAAGCGCCGTAAAAAACAGCACCAATCCCGCCATGACCAAATCGTGATAAAAGGGCGTTTCGGGCAGGTGAAAAAGCGGCAGGAAATAACCGGCAAAACCTTTGGCAAACAAGGCGATGGATACCACAAAACCGAACCAGTAGAGGATGCTCAGTGTTCCGGTGAGCAGGTTGTCGCCCAAGCCTTTGAGGATAAACGCCATGGGACCTGCCCCCGAAATAATTTTACGTCCCAAAACGGCATAAGAATATGCCACCGCCATGGCGTAAATACCCGAAAGCAAGAAAGCCCAAGGCAAATTTACCCCGGCCAGTTTAACGCCCAATCCGAATATGGAAAAAATACTGGCGCCGATCATGGTGCCTACCGCCAGGGCAACGGCTTCAGTGAGGGTAAGTTTGTGGTTTCGGTTCATGGTATTTGATTTAATACAATCCGCCTTATCCGGTAATTACAAAACTACTTTATTTTATGAAAGGATAAAAATTCAAAACAGGGCTTCCTAAGTGTTTGTAAGTATTTACTAAATTTATACATCAAACTAAATTTGTCTTTTTTCGTACAATTTTCCCGCATTTCCGGTTTATTTGCATTTTAACCTGGTTAAAATGATAGTGAAGTGTTGTTTTTCTCGGGTTAAAATGTTAGTTTTGTATCAAAATTCGCGGGATGATTAAGCGAAATCGTAAAAAAGACCTCTTACAATCGTTAAATCGAAAGGAAATCACCGTGCTGACCGGTGCCCGCCAGGTGGGGAAAACCACGCTTATCAAAGAAATTATCCGTGAATTGGAAGCCAAAGGCGAAAAAACGCTTTATTTCAATTTGGATATCGAGCGGGATATGAACTATTTTCGCTCACAAGAAACTTTTTTGAACAAATTGCGTTTGGAATTGGGCGATGCCCCCGCTTATGTGTTTATTGATGAAATTCAGCGCAAGGAAGAAGCCGGACTTTTTTTGAAGGGAATTTACGATATGGATTTGCCGTATAAGTTTACCGTAACGGGTTCGGGAAGTTTGGAACTCAAACAAAAAATCGGCGAAGCGCTCACGGGTCGTAAAATCCTGATTTACTTGCCGCCGGTGATGTTTGATGAATTTGTTCAATACAAAACCGCCTACCGTTACGAAAACCGCTTGGCGCTGTATTTTGAAACAGAAAAAGAAAACCTTGCATTGCTTTTGAATGAATATCTGACCTACGGCGGCTATCCGGCGGTGGTAACGGCTTCTACGCAAGATGACAAAACCGGCATCATGCAAGAAATTTTTCAATCCTATCTGACCAAAGACATTGCTTGGCTGTTGCATGTCAAATCTCCGGATAAATTTGTCAGGATGATGCAATTGCTTGCGGCGCAAGCGGGCGGTTTGTTGCGATACAGCGATTTGGCGCATGATGTTACGGTTACCGTCCAAACCCTTAAAACCTATTTATGGTATGCCGAGCAAACCTTTATGATCCATACGGTGAAACCCTTTTTTACCAATCCCAAAAAAGAGCTGACCAAATCGCCGGTGGTGTATTTCAATGATTTGGGTATGTTGCATTTTCTTCGCGGCACCTTGCCCGGAAACCTGAAAACCGGCATGGATTTTCAAAACTTTGTTTATTTGATTTTGAAAGAACGATTCGAACGTCCGTTATCGCCCGTCAAATATTGGCGAACCAAGAATAAGGCCGAAGTGGATTTCGTAATTATTAGGGACGGACAAGTTATTCCTTTTGAAGTCAAATTTTCCCCAATCAAAAAACCGGTTGTCAGTCGTTCCCTTCGTAGTTTTATTGAAAAATACAAACCACCGCGCGCCTACGTGGTCCATACCGGCGATTTTTTTGAAACCAAAATAGAAACCACGGAAGTAATTTTTCTGCCTTATTGGAAGTTGTATTTTTTGGAAAAATAAAATCCGGGTATTTATTCATTTACATTTTAACCGGGTTAAAATTATATTCCGGCATAAAAAATCCCGGGTAAAATAAAGCAAGGGAAATTTTTGCGGAATGCAACCCGCATTTTATTCGGTTTTTGTGGAATATAGTCCGCAATTTTTTTAACCACAAAGAACATGGAAAATATCTGTGAAATCTGTGTTTATCTGCGTCATCAGCGTCCAAAAAAAAACTATTCACTATCTCACTACCTCACTAATTCACTAAAAAAATTGTTCACTAAAAAAACTCCTTCACTCCTTCATTCTTTCACTCCTTCACTCCTTCACTAAAAAAAGAAGCTCCCCCAAAAACCCGGAAAACTCTTCCGCACATTATCCTTGTCCAAAATTTCCATATTCGGGAAAAGCGGTTGCAAAGCGGCAAAGGCCATGCTCATACGGTGATCGTTGTAGGTATGGATGCGGACGGGTTGCGCTACCGGAAATTCGGCAGGTGGAATGATTTCCAACCAATCCGGCCCGGAACGGACCGTAGCGCCCAATTTGGCTAGTTCGTTTTCCAAGGCGGCAATACGATCGGTTTCTTTGATGCGCAAAGTTTTGAGCCCGGTGAGTTTACAGGGAATTTGCAATCCGAAGCAGGTTACGGCCAAGGTTTGCGCCAAGTCAGGAAAGCGAGTGCAATCGATTTGGCGGTAGTCTTTTTCCGGTTCGCGGATTTTTTGCAATAAAATGCTGTCGCCCTCCCAAATGGTCCTGACGCCGAAGCCCTCAAAAAGCTTTTCCGTAATACTGTCGCCTTGCAAGGAAGGTTTTTGAAAAGCCGACAAGCGCACCGGCTTGCCCGTCAAAGCCGTTCCGGCATAAAAATACGACGCCGACGACCAATCGCTCTCCACCGTAAAATCCGTTTTTTTCGGCTTGTTCAACGCCTCGATGCAAATGCCGTCCGCTACTTCTTTTACGGTAGCGCCCAATTGTCTTAATAGTTCCGCCGTCATTTTCCAATACGGCACCGACACGCTTTCATTTTTATCAAAACGAATGCATAATCCCTCCGGCAAGGAAGGTGCAATGAGCATCAAAGCCGTAATAAACTGACTACTCACGCCGGGATTTATGCTTACTTCGCCGCCACGCAGCTTCGCCGGAAAAATCCTCAGCGGCGGGTAGCCCTCCTCACCGGCATATTCGATTTTGGCGCCGAACGACCGAAGCGCCTCCACCAACGGCCCGATGGGTCGCCGTTTCATCCGTTCGGTGCCCGTAATCAGAACGGGTTTCGACGTATGCACCGCATAATAGCCCGTGGCAAAACGCATGGCCGTTCCGGCATCCATGACGTCTATCGTATCGCCGTCGCCCTTCAATGCCCGTTGTAGCAGCGCCGTGTCGCGCGCGGCGGATAAATTACGGATTTTCAGGCCGGGATAAAGCGCTTGCAGCACCAGCAAACGGTTGCTGATGCTCTTGGATCCGGGAATGCGTATGTGCGGCGGTTGCTTAGCCACGCCCGGTCATTTTCAGGTATTCTTCTTCGCTAATAATGGGAATGCCCAGCTGTTGCGCTTTGGCCACTTTGGACGGTCCCGGCTTTTCGCCCGCCAGCAGGTAATCGGTTTTGCGGCTCACGGACGATGCCACCTCGCCGCCGTGCCGCTCGATATCGGCTTTGATTTCGTCGCGGGAAAAGTTTTGGAAAGTGCCGCTCACCACAAACTTCTTGCCTTGCAGCACGTTTTGACTTTCATCCGCCGGTTGTTCGCTTTCGAATTTCAGGCCCGCCTTGCGCAGGCGTTCCACCAATTGGCGGTTATCGGGATTGCGGAACCATTTGTAAATGCTCTCGGCTACCTTTTCGCCTACGTCTTCCACTTGCGTCAATTCTTCCGGCGTGGCCTCCATAATCCGGTCGATGCTACCGAAATGTTTCATTAACTTCTTGGCCGTGCTTTCGCCCACATGCTTGATGCCCAAGGCGTAGAGCAATTTTTCCGCCGGACGCTCCTTGGATTGTTCGATGCCTTTCAGAATATTAGACGCCGTCTTTTCGCGGATGCCTTCCAGCTTGATTAAATCCTCTTTTTTCAAATCATACAAATCCGCCACATTGCGGATGAGCCCTTCGTCGTAGAGCAATTTCACCGTTTCCTTGCCCAGTCCTTCGATATTCATGGCGTTGCGGCTCACGAAATGCTCGATGGCCGCCACTTGTTGCGGCTTGCATCCGGCCGTATTGACGCAATAATGATGCGCGTCCACTTTCACCAGCGGCGCCTCGCACACCGGACAGGTTTTAACAAACTCGATGGGTTTGGCGCCCGGTTGGCGCTTGCTCTTGTCCACGCCCACCACTTGTGGAATGACGTCGCCGGCTTTTTCCACCAAAATCGTGTCGCCTTCGTGCAGGTCCAAGGCTTTCATAATGTCCTCGTTATGCAGCGATGCCCGTTGCACCACCGTGCCGCCCAGCAATACCGGTTCGAAAATGGCCACCGGCGTTACCTTGCCCGTGCGTCCCACCTGAAAGTCCACGCGCAGCAGCTTGGTGGCTTTGCGCTCGGCGGGAAACTTGTAGGCAATGGCCCAACGCGGATATTTGGCCGTAAAGCCCAATTTTTCCTGCTTGTCAAACTCGTTGACCTTAATCACGATGCCGTCGGTCTGATAGGGAAAATCCAGACGCTTGGCTTCCCAGTAATTGATAAAATCGAACACACCGTCCAGCGTATCGGCCTTGGTATAAGCCCCTTCCGGCAGGAAAAAGCCCCACTCTTTGAGTTTGTTCAAGGCCTCGTATTGCGACCGCACCGGCAGTTGTTCGCCCAGCATTTGCCACGGAATAAAGTCCAATCCCCGGCGTGCCACCTCGGCGCTATCTTGCAGTTTGAGCGTCCCGGCGGCTAAGTTACGCGGGTTCATATACGGCTCCTCGCCCTTAGCGACACGTTCGGCATTGACCTTTTCGAAATTCTCTTGCGACATCACCACCTCGCCCCGCACAAACAATTCCGGCGGCACGTCCTCCGCTTCGATTTTCAAAGGCAAAGTGCGGATGGTGCGTGCATTGGCCGTAACCACGTCTCCCTGTTCGCCGTCGCCGCGGGTGATGGCCTCGACCATTTCGCCGTTGCGGTATTCCACGCTCAATGACGTGCCGTCGTATTTCAGCTCGGCCGAAAAGGTAAACGGCTCGTTCAGCATGCGTCGCACGCGCTCGGCCCATTCCCGGACTTCCTCGAATGAATAGGTATTGTCCAAGGAATACATGGGATATTTATGCCGCTTGGTAGGGAAAATTTTGGTCACCGTCCCGCCCACACGTTGCGTAGGCGAATTGGGATCGTAAAATTCCGGCCACTCTTTTTCCAGCCGTTCCAATTCCTTCATGAGCATATCGAACTCATAGTCCGAAACGCTCGGCCGGTTGAGCACATAATATTCGTAATTATAGCGGCGCAACAGCTTCCGCAATTCGTCGATACGTTTTTTGGCCTGTTCGCGGGTCATGGCGGGTGGGTTTTATATAATATTATTTTCTTCTTCCTCGATAGGATAGATTTCTTTAAAATAATTTAAACTCATTTTATTTTCAAAGAAATCTTTTGCCTTTTGTTTTTCAATAATAATTCTTTCCTCAGCAATATTTAATTTCTGAGATACGTATTTTTGCAATTCATCTTTAGTCGTATTAGACCCTTTCATTACAGACATAACTTTTTTACTATCATCTAATTTCAACGCTTGTTCAATTAAACCATTGATATGTTCATCAGCAAAACTATAGCCAATACACACAATAAGTTTTGCATTCAAGGTATAATGCCTAAACTGTGAAAATAAAAATAAATAAGGGTCAGAATAACTTAATTTATTTTGAGTACCAAAGATAATATCAGGATTTTGGGGGATACTATCTGAATATGAAACAATCTTCGTTTTCGGGTCACGCTTCCAATCAATTGATCCATGGAGCTTATATAAATAAACATCAATATCGGAATCAGGAAAAACATCAAATAATTTATAATTCCATTTACGATTATTACAATCAAATCCACGTTCAAAATTAAATTCAAATCCTTTATTATTTGAATTAGATTCAATACATTTGTCATAATTAAGTGTAAAAACACGCAATGGAAAATTTAATTCAGCTCTCAATGTTTTTAAATGTTTAAAATATGAAGCTTTCCTAACATCATCTAATGTAATCCAATCTTTTAGTTTTTTCTTTATTTCCTTAGAGAAAGAATCTATTAATTGAAAATTATCTCTTATAACTTCACTAAACCTAATATTCCAAGAACCAATAAAAGGATAAAGTAAATGTTTTTCCTTTTGTTTTAATTCTTCAAGTACAAATAATAGAGTTTCTATATTAAAAATTCCAGATTGGCCTAACAATCCGGCAGAATAATTTACGCCGCTTTTAATTAAATAATATAAATCTTTAAATTTCTCCCATTCTGTAATGGTATTAATTAATTGTTCAATTTCATCTATCATTTTTGATGAAACGGGGATCCCTGCATCTGCACTTGCACCTGCTCCTAATAAAAATATTATTTCATTTTCTCTAAAATTTCTCATAGATTGAAAATTATAAAAACCAAGGTTTAGTAGTATTTGTTGTTACAAAATCCAAATTTAATTCTTTGAAATATTTGCTAAACTTAGAAATCAATTTAGGATAAAAAATAGATACAGGAAATGCCTTAGCGTTGAATCCTCTGTAATTTGCACCCGAAAGATTTAAGATATCTTGAAGATATTTTTCATGAAAATTGTAAAATTCTTCCTTGTTAGAATAATGAAAAGTTATATGCAATGGATTCCCATACCTTTTATATACTTTTTTAGAATGTAAGTTTAAACCTTCTGTCCATAAAAGAAATTCGTTATTACTTAATTGAATGTATGAACTTTCATAAGGCACTAAACTATTTTCATTTTTATTAAATCCAAAGAACTTAGGATTATCATTAATTTTAATAATAGATAATTCAATATTATTATCAATCGTCCTTAAGGCATTTTCTATTGTTTTAATATCATTTTTATTAATCTTCTCAGATACATGAAAAACTATTTTTTCATAATTTTGATAATTCCTAACTATTTCTTTGATATTGTAAGCTAGACTTTTTAAAAATGCATGTTTATCTTGTTCGTCCGCTAATTGTTTTATTTCTAGAAATTTACCGGAAGAATCCAATAAAACAGAATAAGAATAAAACCTTAATATCTTTTTAGTTTCCTCGTCATATTTATGAGATTGACCTATACCTACAATTAATGTATTTTTATTACTCGGAGTTACTATCCAAGGAACACCACCTAATTTTGAAAAAATTTGTAATGCTATACTACCTACAGACCATTTTAATTGGAGATTATTATTAATAGTTTCTATATGAACAACTTGAGAAGGTATATTAAATTTCAAACATTTATTTTTCAATTTAATATAAAAACGCTCTTCTTTTTTTGGCAAAACAATTATAATAATGGGATTCAGTTTCTTCGTTTCTAGAATCTTACTAAAAATTTTATCTAACTCAGTATCAGAATATTCTTTTATATAAAATGCCTTTGTGTTATATTTGTTTTGGTTTGGTAATTTAAATGTTGATAATCCTTTAAAAGTTATAAAAGAATCCCCGTTAAGTGCTTGCAATAAATCTAATGCATAAGGTCTATGTTCGGGTTTAAAAATATAAAAATAAAAGGGCGATTCATTAATTTCTTGGTAAGGTCCAAATTCCATAATTCCTCTGAACTGAGAATTCATTTGTTGATTATTTGAAAATAAATATTGTTTTATTTTCAAAAAACTAGATTTAAGTTCTTGAAATGAAGAAGAAATTTCTATTGCATTTGTTAGATATTTAATTTTTGGCAAAAAAGTATCAATAAAATTAAATAAATAAGTGTATTTATCTATATAATAATTTAAATTACTTTGATAGTCGTCATTTAAAGATAAAGAATGTTTTAATACCTCTTTGTTAAAGGGATATTTATCTGATTTTATAAATTTATAATTAATGAGAAAACCAAATGCTTTTCTGTTTTTTAAAAAATAGGGTTCTAACCAAATAGTGCGATCTCCAATAACTTTTTGGTTTTTATCTTTTATTTTTTCAATTAAAAAATATACACGTTTTTGCTCAAATTTCTTTGAATATTGGTGTAATTTTATATGCTCTTCATTAGACCTTTTTATCAAAAGATATTTTAAGTATTCTTTTGTAAGGTCTATATTTGTAGAAGCTTTACAACTAAATAACTCGGCATCTTTTAAAGGATAAAAACTTACCCAATAAGGAATATATTTTCCATTTTCATCAGGTAATTTATAATATCGAACCTTTTTATCCCATTTTTTTTCATTCGGCTTTACTTTTTTACGAAATACATCAAATGTAAAATCCGAACTTTTTAATGGTAAAAAATTCAGGGTAATTATATGATTTTTCATATTCATCCGTATTCATTTATCAAATGCTTCTTTCAATATTGCTTGCATCAGCATTTCGGCGTGTTGTTCGCTTTTTTGGATTTCTTCTTCCATTGCCGATACTTTTTGCATAATGCTTTCAACTTTTTCTACAATGGCTTTTTGTTCGGCTAGTGGGGGTAAAGATATTTTAATAGAACTTAATGATTTACCTGATAAATTTCCTATTCCCATTCCTTTTTTATATTGATTAATTAACTTTGAATCATATAAAAACATCATAAAATAGTAAATGTATTTCACTTTAATATTTCCATAAAGGCGAACTCTATGAATATGGTTTTGAAAACAAATATTATAGTCATAATTCCATATTGCAGAGCGTCCTACATCGCCTCCTTCACAAATTAATAAATCTCCTTTTCTTGCAGTGCAACGTTCTAATTCTTTTTGCTCAACTTTAATTTTTTTTAGATTATTTAAATTGAAATAATTCCAATATAAGTTAGAAGTTGTAATATATTCATAGTATTTACCTGTATTTTTACTTTTGTGTAAAGTTTTACCTGAATTATGTTTAGCTATTTCTCCCAATCTACACCAAACCCAACCTTCCGGCAATTCAAAGGGAATTTCTTCCGGGCTAATGGGCGGCAGCGGTTTTTGTTTACGGATTTTTTTCTCTTTAATCAGTTTTTCTTTTTCGGTTTTGATGCGTTTTAGCAGTTCGCTTGCGGGTTCTGTGTCGGGGTGTTGTTGGCGCCACTTTTTGGTGAGTTTGCCTTGTATGGCGTCTTGTAATAGGGATTGTTTCAGGTGTTTTATGTGTTGTTTTTGTTGGGTGATTTCGTTAAGTAAATTTGATTGTTTTTCTTTAAATATCAGTAATTTATCTAAAATATTCTGTTGCTCTTTTTTTTTAGGAAGTATAACTTTTTGATTAAAAAATTTATCTTTTTGCAATCTAATTCTTTGTGTTGTTCCATCACTCGCTTTTTTACATATTTCATCAAACCAAGTAGTTGCAGTTAATTCAAGAAATAAAGGTTTTGATATAATGTTTTCATCTATTTCAAAATACCAAAAATCATTAGTTACAATAGCACCATCAAGTTTTTCGGGAACAATTCCAAAAGCACCATTTCTTGCATCAATTCCTGAAAGAATAAAATCGCCTTTTTTAACTTCATACATATTAGATTTAATCTCTTTTCCTTTTTTTAAGCCACGTAAAACCACACCTTTGTGCTTCATTTTAATTGTAACTAATTTATATTCTTTGTCAGCATCAAGACTAACAGGCCGTTTTATTCTTTTCAAAAAATCTCCTATTTTGTATTCTTTTCCCATTATTTCACCAACTTTTCAAGTTCATTTAGTAAAGAATTAGCTTTGCTAAAAGAAGTTTTTAATTTTTCAATAACTTCTTCTGTTGAAAATTCAATTTCTTCCACTTTTACATTCGGGTTCTTAATATCCAAATCCCAATCTTTTAAGTCTTCTACTTTTACTTTCCACGCTACTTCGGTTTCCTGGCGGTTGTTCCACCATTCAATAAGCGGTTTAAATTCTTCAAACCTGATGGGTTTGGTTTTGCTGTATGATTTTTGTCCTTCGGGCAAGCGGTGTTCGTAATACCAAATTTCTTTGGTAGGGCTTCCTTTTTCAAAAAACAATAAATTGGTGCTTACCGTCGCCGGAAAAAAGGTGCTTTGCGGCAGGCGAACAATGGTGTGTAGGTTGGCTTCGGTCAGTAGTTTTTTGCGGATACGCATTTTTACTCCGTCGCCGGTGATGGAACCGTCGGGTAATACAATGGCGGCTCTACCATTAGATTTAAGCAATTTAAGAATTAAAATAAGAAATAAATCAGCTGATTCCTTGGTTCTAAATGATGCCGGAAAGTTGGTTTCGACTCCATCGGCAATTTTAGCGCCAAAGGGTGGATTGGCCAAAATAACATCCACTTGATCCTTGCGACCAATACTGTTGTATTCGGTTTTTAAACTATCTTTATATACATAATTGGGAACATCAATATCATGTAATATCAAATTGGTTAATCCTAATACATATGCAACAGGTTTCAATTCCCATCCACTAATGCTTTGTTGTAAAATATTTTCATCTTCCACAGTGCGAACATATTTTTCTCGAATATGATCAATGGCGGCCGTTAGGAACCCTCCTGTGCCTGCGGCCGGATCTAGTACTTTTTCTCCCAATTTAGGGTCGGTCAAAAGTGTCATTAGGCGTGTGACGGCACGCGGGGTATAATATTCACCTTTATTTCCGGCATCACGTAGTTCACGTAAAATGGTTTCATATATGGTTCCAAAAATGTGCTTATCTTCCGAATTATTAAAATCTATTTCATTAAGTTTATTAATGACTTTACGAATTAAATAACCTGATTTCATATAATTATGTGTTCCTTCAAATACCTCTCGTACAATGGCGGCTCTTTTAGGATATTCTGGATTTTGTAATTTTTTTAATGTAGCAAAAAGACCTTCCTTTCCTTCTGCATTGCTATCTATAAATTCCAATAATTCGTCACCAGTTATACCTTCAGGATTTGCTGCCCAATTTCGCCATTGAAATTTTTCGGGTATAACTGATTTATAGCCATCCTTAATTATTTCTAGCTCTTGATCTTTATCATCGAGAATTTTAAGGAATAGCATCCAACCTAATTGTTCCAAACGTTGTGCATCACCTGAAATACCCCGGTCTTGACGCATTATATTTCTTATATTCTTAATTACAGCATCTATATTACTCATACCTTATGCAATATTATATAATTCTTTTTCCAACTCCATTAGAGCTTCAATATATTTTTCCTTTGAACCAAATGCATTAATTAATTCCAAAGGTGTTCCAATTTTATTAAAAGGACTAAGTTTTAATACTTCCGTTTTCTCAATGGTTTCTAAGCCATCGTCAGCATATTTATCTAATAATGCTTCCAAAACTTTACGTGCTTTTTCTCCGTACTTTTCAAAATAATTTTTCTTTTTTACACGCCTTGCTCTTTCTCTTCTTGTTAAAGGTTTGGCATCAAATGCAATATGACAAATCAAGTCAAATGGGTCATATTCCTTTCCCACTTCTTCTTTTAGTCGTTCAAAAAATACACCATGCTTTTCTAATTCTTTAATAATCACTTCTTTTTTATCAGCATTATTCCATTTATTGAGAAAATCATCCAGACTTGTGTATGTATTCAAAATATTTTTCTTGGTGTAATCTTTTAAATTTTCTGTAATTAATTTTCCAGTTTTAGGATCAATATATTGAACTCTCTCGTTAATTATATTTACATCGACACCATTTACAAAATATTTAGAAGGGGGCTCACTAATTAAATCCTCATTAATAGAAACAGGGGAACTTTCAGGAAATTCAATAATATCCCCATTTTCTTCTTCAAATAAATAATCATCAACTTCATCTTCAATAATAGATAAATTATCCTTTTCAGTAGTTTCTTTGATCATTATAGGTTCTCCATCAAAGGCAGGATCTGCAAATAAGTCGGTAACATTTCTAAAATCCATTATAGTAAAGTAGGTTTTTCCATATTCTTCATTAATCCGTGTTCCACGTCCAATTATTTGTTTAAACTCAGTCATGGAATTTATATTACTATCAAGGACAATTAATTTACATGTTTGAGCATCAATTCCTGTTGTCATTAATTTAGATGTAGTAGCTATAACAGGATATTTTTCTTCGGGATTGATAAAATTATCCAATTCACGTTTCCCTTCTTCATTATCGCCTGTTATTTGCATTATGTATTTATGATTTTGTTCTACTAGATCGGCATTAGCATTAACCAACGCTTTTCGCATACCTTCTGCATGTTCAATGTCTGTACAAAATACGATGGTTTTTGCGAATCTGTCATATCCTTTTAAGTACTCGGTGATTTTGTTCGCTACAATTTTTCTCCTTTCATCTACTACTATATTACGGTCAAAATCTGTTCGGTTATAAATTCGATCTTCCACTGGATTACCATTTTTGTCCAAAAAACCTTGTGGTGGTCTCCATCCTTCAACATCTATATCTAAGGTAACCTTAATTACTTTATAAGGGGCCAAAAATCCATCTTCAATTCCTTGTTTTAAAGAATAAATATAGATAGGTTCTCCAAAATATTCAATATTGGAAACATCTCGGGTTTCTTTTGGCGTTGCTGTTAATCCTATGTGTGTAGCTCCATTGAAATATTCTAAAATTTCACGCCATTTACTATCCTCTCGTGCACTTCCTCGATGGCATTCATCCACTACCACCAAATCAAAAAAATCCCTGCTGAATTGCTTGTAAGCATCTATCCCTTCATTATTTGATAAGCCTTGATAAAGAGCAAGATATATGTCATATGCGGTATCTATTTTATGATTTTTAATAATAGTCATGGCATCTTTAAAATGTCTGAAATCACCCCTTGCTGTTTGATAGATTAAAGCATTTCGGTCGGCTAGAAATAATATACGTTTTTTGGCGCCACTTTTCCATAAACGATAAATAATTTGAAATGCCGTAAAAGTCTTTCCTGTTCCTGTAGCCATTACTAGCATTATTCTATTTTGACCTTTGGCAATGGCCTCAACGGTTCTATTAATAGCAATTTGCTGATAATATCGCGGTTCTTTCCCCGAAGGATCAATAAAATAGTCTTGAGTTATAATTTTTTCTTCTTCTGGTGTATGAATTCCTTTATGTTTTTTATATTTTTTCCATAACTCCTCAGGACTTGGAAATTCATCTAAGGAAAGTTCCATTTCAATTTTTCCTTCATTTAAAGTTTTGTCATGAAAATAAAATCCATCGCCATTACTACTAAAAACAAAGGGGATATCAAGAATATCCGCATATTCAAGAGCTTGCTGAATTCCACTTTGCATAGAATGATTGTTATCCTTTGCTTCAATTAGAGCAATAGGAATATTGGGCTTATAAAATAAAATATAATCAGCAAATTTTCTTTTTCCTCGAGCGGTCATTTTTCCTTTAACATAAATACGACCATCTGTGAAATAAATTTCTCGCCCTATTTGTGTTAATTCATCCCATCCCGCGTTGATTAGCGCCGGAGTAATAAATTTTGCTTTAATATCGGCCTCCGAAAATTTTTTTTTATTCATTGAATTTTTGTAATAAATAAAAATACTTTTCAAATATATCAAATCCTATGTACCAAAACAAGATTTATAAAATATAATTTTTCGTTTTTGTATCATTTCATCCAAATCAATCCCCACATTTGGCACCGCGATAGGAATAATCCTGAACGCTAAATTTAAATTTCCGTCGTTTCTTATCATAAAAAGACCATATTCCGTTATAGCAATACAATCAAACAACAGTCAAACAAATTTCGTTTACGGCCTGTACCTTATCCCTATAACTTTAAATTACTAATTACTTGAGTTTTAAGTATTTATAATTATTGATTAAATGAAATGGTTTCAAAAAAATGCCCAACAAGACCAAAACAATCAAGCAACAGTCAAACAACAGTCAAGCAAATTTTTGAATTATATTTACATATCATTTTTTGAAGCAAACCACCTAAAACGTTTTATATCAATTTCTTAGAAAATATCCTTTGAAAATATTTAAAATTTTTATACACCGGAACAGGCCGGTTTGTCAAACAACAGTCAAACAAATTTTAAGCCCACCAGGGAACGTATTGCCTTGCTTTCGTGCCGACGCTTTCGTCATAAATTCTAATTTTTCCGGCTTGAATAGCTTCTTTTATGATGCGGGATACCATGGCTCTGTTTCGTTCGTCAATGCCGAACCTTTCACGCAAGGAAGTATTGGTCATAAAATCATTTTGAATATACCGTAGAGATGCATGTAGATATGTGGCCCATATACGGTCTTGCTTGTTCATGTCTTTCAGTTGCTTGGGTGCAAACAAAATGGCGATCGTACTGTCGCCCGCTTCTCTAAAAACAGGCGCGGGAAGTTGATGTTGTTCCGTGGCGGCAACCGCTTTATCAATACCGCTTCCTCTTTCTTCACAAATATTAATTCGTCGCATAAATGCCGCCAAAATTTCATTACGCGACCTAGGCGGTGTGTCCAAAAACCGTTCCGTGTCCACCAAGGGAGTTCCCGGATTGGTGATTTCCATCCGGTTGTCAAAAATTTCTATCATTACCGAATTACCTCTTTGAAAAAAATCCTGATGAATGACGGCATTGGCAACCAATTCGCGAATAGATACATCGGGATAATCATGTTTCGTTTCTCTAAATGCTTCGCCAATGGTTTCTCTTACAGGCACTAAATGATGTACCGTTTGAATAATTTCTTCAAATCCTACCGCATAACCTTTCTTTATTTCTATCTCCCGAATGGTTTGCAATTTTGTATTTCCATCGTATTGAATAATTCGGACCGTTTTTCTTTTTAACGGATCAAATTGTGTTAAATCTTTTGCCAATAAAACGGCGCCTAAATAGGTAATGGAAAAACGTCCGTTTTCTAGTCTCTTAATCATTTCGTCATTTTCCAAACTTTCCAATATTCCCGACCTGTTTTCGGGAAAAGGCAATTTCAATAAATCAAAATAGCCCGCATAATCCAACAAATGCAACACCTCCGTTTCGCTTAAATCGAACGCCGCTATTTGTTTTTCAAAAGGAATGGCATCAAAAGTCCGCCAAAGCGCCCTTTCCTTTTCCGGTAAATCTTTCAATTTTTTCTTGTGTTCTCCCATTCGAATATATTCCGTTCCATTGAAACGAACGGGATAAATACGTGCAGGTGTAATTTCCAATAAAACCACCTTTTTGCCGTCCACATTTATTTCATGAAAATTAAAATCTATGTTCGGTTCCAATAATCGTAAAAGCCAATTCATTAAGTTTTCATTTCCTACTTTTAATTCGAAAGGTTTAAAAGAAGTTCCCGTAATGCTTTTATCGTTATCATTGATCCCCCAAATCATATAAGCCCTTCTTTTGTGATGCAACGCCGCCGAATTGGATAAAGCACTTATATATTCGCCTATCGTGTTTGGATTATAATTATTGCCTTTGAATTCCAACCACTCGGTTTCCTTTCCGTAATGCAACAATTCCTTGACTAAGGCAACGTAATAATCGTGGCTTTTTTTCATGATTTTGGATGAATGGTTTTTCATTAAATGATAATCAAATATAAGAATTATTGGCTTGATTAAATACGATATCTTATATTGACAATATGCCTCCACTTCTTATATTCCCTCCTCAATTATACAGAAAAATCCGTCGATACATACGAATTAACCCTCACATTTGGCACCGCGACAGGAATAATCCGGTACGGAAAACAGGATTTTGACGGTATAATGTCGTCATTTTTATAAATTTAAAACAAATATTTTATTCCATACCACCGAAAAATTCCGTGACAAATACCGCATTCCGGTGTGTGCGGTGGAAAATAAATTTTTCATAGATGCAAATGCGTAAAGGATTTGCGTTGAAAGGTATTGTGAAGGAAAAAATGGAAAGATAGAGGAGGAAATGAATGCCACCTTTACATAAATTTAATGACCGCCGTAACGATTCCCCATATAATCAATTCGTTTTCGGGTGTAACTTGAATAGGCGGATAATCTTGATTTTCAGGCATTAACCATATGATATCTCGATCTATTTTTATTCGTTTTACGGTAAATTCACCGTCGATATAACAAACGGCAATTTTTCCGTTTTCCGGTTCCAAGCTCCGGTCGATGACCAATAAATCGCCGTCTTCCAAGCCGGCATCCCGCATGGAATCGCCTTTTACGCGGGCAAAAAAAGTGGCCTCTTTATTCTTGATTAGTTCTTTATTTAAATCGATGCTGAGGTAGGAAAAATCATCCGCCGGCGAAGGGAATCCCGCGCGAATACCGGTATCCACGTAAGGCAGACTGATTTCGACCGCTGTTTCGGCCGAATAAATATCTAATCCCGGATGTGAATTTATACGAATGATTTTCACGAATGATGTGTTGGTGAATACAAATTTACGTCAAAATATCGTATCTTTACTTGGGTTGAAAAACATATCCACATGAACGCATTTCAACAAGCCATACGCCAAGGTATTCCAGATAAATTACCGGACCCCAAACCTTATGATCCGCAAGTCAATCATGCACCTAAACGGCGTAATATATTAACCGAAGAAGAAAAAAAATTGGCCGTGCGCAATGCCTTGCGGTATTTCAAACCCGAATGGCATGCCGTATTGGCACCCGAATTTGCCGAAGAATTAAATCGTTACGGTCGAATATACATGTATCGTTTTCGTCCCGATTATGAAATGTATGCCCGGCTGATAGACGCATATCCCGCCCGCACCAAGCAAGCAGCGGCCATCATGTTGATGATTCAGAATAATTTGGACCCCAAAGTGGCCCAACATCCGCATGAATTGATTACCTACGGAGGAAACGGCGCCGTATTCCAGAATTGGGCCCAATACCTGCTTACCATGAAGTATTTATCCGAAATGACCGACGAACAAACATTGGCCATGTATTCGGGACATCCGATGGGATTATTTCCTTCTCATAAGGATGCGCCGCGGGTGGTGGTTACCAACGGCATGATGATTCCCAATTATTCTTCCTTGGATGACTATGACAGGTATAATGCCTTAGGAGTAACCCAATACGGTCAGATGACGGCGGGAAGTTATATGTATATCGGACCGCAAGGAATAGTTCACGGTACGACCATCACGATTTTGAATGCCAAGCGAATTATTTCCGAACGGTTCGGTAAAGATAAGTCGGAACCCGTGCTTTTTGTTTCGGCCGGATTGGGCGGTATGAGCGGTGCTCAACCGAAAGCAGGCGATATAGCAGGCGTTATTTCGGTGGTTGCCGAAGTGAATCCCAAGGCGGCTCGGAAGCGTTATAATCAGGGATGGGTGGATGTGTTGACCGGCGATTTGGACGATTTGGTACATCAAGTCAAGGAAGCCATAAAAAACCGGCGTGTGATTTCGTTCGGATACATCGGCAATGTGGTACATGTTTGGGAGCGCTTTTTGGAAGAAAATATCAAAATCGATTTAGGAAGCGATCAAACTTCCTTGCATAATCCTTATAACGGCGGTTATTATCCCGTGGAATTGAGTTTTGACGAGGCCAATAGGATGATGGCCGAAGAGCCGGAGAAATTCAGGGAATACGTGCATCGTTCATTACGGCGCCAGGTGGATGCCATCAACCGGCATGCGGAGCGGGGGACTTATTTCTTCGATTACGGAAATGCCTTTTTGCTCGAAAGCAGCCGGGCGGGCGCCGATATTTTGCGAGAAGACGGACGGTTTAAATATCCTTCGTATGTCGAAGATATTATGGGGCCTTATTGTTTTGATTACGGTTTCGGTCCGTTCCGGTGGGTTTGCACAAGTGGTGATCCGGAAGATTTGGATACGACGGATCGCATTGCTACCGAAGTATTGGAAGAATTGATGCAAACTGCTCCCGAACGTATCAAGCAGCAAATGGCCGACAATATTCAATGGATTAAAGGAGCCAAATCCAACCGGTTGGTAGTGGGCTCGCAAGCACGTATTTTGTATGCCGATGCATGGGGACGTATTGAAATTGCCCGGCGTTTTAATGAAGCCATTGCCCGCGGCGAAATTTCGGCACCGGTGGTATTGGGGCGCGATCATCATGATGTAAGCGGAACGGATTCGCCTTTCCGGGAAACATCCAATATCTATGACGGCAGCCGGTTTACGGCGGATATGGCTGTTCAGAATGTGATCGGTGATGCTTTTCGCGGCGCCACGTGGGTTTCTTTGCATAATGGCGGTGGAGTAGGATGGGGAGAAGTAATCAACGGGGGCTTCGGAATGGTTTTGGATGGCACGCCCGATTCGGAAAGGCGGTTGAAACAGATGCTTTATTGGGATGTGAACAACGGAATTGCGCGTCGAAGTTGGGCGCGGAATGAAAATGCATTATTTACAGCCAAGCGGGCCATGAATGAAAATGCCGCATTGCGGCTTACTTTACCTTATTCGGTCGATGATGATTTAATCGATAATCTATTTTGAAATTCGATATTTACATAACCTACATCCAAGAGGTCTTTCGCAATATGAAGGCCCAGGGCCTACGTACGTTTATTACGCTGCTTATTATCGCCATCGGTATTTTTGCATTGGTGGGCACCCTCACGGTGGTGGATGCACTGAATAACACTTTTACGGGAAATCTCAAAGCCATCGGTGCAAATAGTTTTTTTATCCGGCGTTATGAAAATTCTTTGTTACAAGGAAGACGGGAACACGGCCGTTTTTGGAGGCGCAAAGTCAATCCGCCGATTACCAAATTCGAAGCCAAAACTTTTAAGGAACGATATGACATGGATGGAACGGCCGTTTCACTCAGTTTTTTTGTTTCTTCGAATGCCGAATTAACCGGAAGTGGAAAAAAATCGACTAAAAAGGTGGAAATTATTGCCGTAGATGAGAATTATGCCAAGGTTTACGGTTCGCAAATAGACAAGGGCCGGAATTTTACCGCAAACGAAGTGCGATCGGGGAGTGCGGTGGCCGTCATCGGGCCGCAGGTGGCCGAAGAACTTTTTGATCGAAAAAATCCTTTGGGACAAACTGTAAAATATAAAGGAAGGAAATGGAAAGTGATTGGTATAACCAAGAAAAAAGGTACGGCTTTCGGTAGAAGCGAGGATAATTTCGTATGGATTCCGCTGACCACAGGCGAAAGCATACTGCCCTCGAACACACCCTTGCGGTATGAAATAAGAGTTTTTGTAGAAGACCCTTCAAAATATGAAGAAGCCATGGACAAAGCCATTGCATTAATGCGCTCCATCCGGCGACTTAGACCGGTACAACCGAATAATTTCGGGGTAGTGGGCAGCAAGGAAGCATTGGAAGAAATTAAACAAATCAACAAAGTATTGACCGTGGCGGCTTTTGTGATCGGGATGATTACCATTTTGGCTTCATCCATTGCTTTGATGAATATCATGTTGGTTTCGGTTGCTGAAAAATTAAAGGAGATAGGCATCAAGAAAGCCGTGGGTGCATCGAATAAACATATATTAATTCAATTTTTGATAGAAACGGTGATTATTGCTTTGAGCGGAAGTTTATTGGGAATTATTTTAGGCATTTTAATAGGATGGGGCGTGGCCATGTTAATGCGTTTTGATTTCAGTATGCCATGGAATGCGGTTTTTTGGGCGGTATTTATTACATTTGTTACGGCGATTATTTCGGGTTTGTATCCCGCCATAAAAGCATCTGCGGCCAATCCGATAGAAGTATTGCACTATGAGTAAATTAGATTCGATTAAAACCGGTTTGAAAGATTTGCAATTTGTCAAAATCCCCGTAGTGAAGGATCACCGGGGCAATTTGGCTTATTTGCAATGGGGAGACATGCCTTTCGATTTCAAAAGAGTTTATTACATTTTCGATATTCCTTCCGGGGCAAAACGAGGCGGACACGCCCATCTCGTTTCCAAAGATTTATTGATTGCCATAAGCGGCAGTTTTGACGTGATTGTGGACGACGGCCAAGAACGCCGAAGGATTCATTTGAATAATCCGGAAACGGGTTTGGTGACCCCCAACGGTATCTGGCGCGAACTCGATAATTTTTCGGCAAATAGTATTTGTTTGATTTTGAATAGCGAACTTTTTTCCGAAGACGAATATATCCGCGATTACGAAGAGTTTGTCCGGTTTAAAAAGATTGCCAGGTAGTTAAATATTTTTCGGCAATTTTTATATAATGATGTTCTTTTTCTACAAATTTTCTGGCATTTTTCGATATGGCGGTTAATTTCGCCGGATTTTCAATCAAGCCGGATAATTGTTCAAATAAGTAATGCGCATCGGCTAAGGCATTTATACAAACGGGTTCCTGCAATCCGTAATATGCTTCGAATTCGCGTTCGGCTCCGGTAAAAACCACTTTGCCCATGGCCATGGCTTCCAAGGCATTGTAACCCTGATCGTAGGAGAAAACTTGATCCAAAACGATATGCGATTCTTTTAGTAATTCCATGTATTTTTCATAGGGCAAATCAACGGTTTCAATAATTTTCACGCGGTCGCCGTATTTTTCCTTTAGCATGTCAAGGGCATAACTGAAATAGGTATTTCCTTTTTTTAAAATATTGGCCGAATTAATACCGTGAAAAATCACAATCCGGTCTTGAAGGGAAGGAAAATGATAAGCGATTTTATCCACATTAACCGGGTTGGGAATCATTCCTGCGTTTTTGGGATGATTTTTATACGGAATGGCATAATCCAAATCGGAAGGAATGACCGCTTGAATATGGCGCATAACAAAGTCGTGAAGTGATTTGAACGAAGGGTCGAGATATTTCAACGAATACCGGAATTGGTTGCGAAGCCGGGGATTTTCAAGCAAAGGCGTGAGTACCGAGTATTTTAACTTGCCTTCGAGATAATAGGAATTGGTTACATAATCGTCTCCACATGCCAATAAAAAGAATTTCGAATTGTTTGCAAAAATCCGGCTCAAGAAATATTTCTCCCATTTCAAGGGCGTTTCGAAGGGGTAGGTATTGATTAATTGTACTACATCATAATTTCGAAGTTTTTTTAAATGCCGCAACAGGCGGATACCTTTTTCGATGCGGGCAATATCATATTTGGTAAAACGATGGATTAATTTTCGCAGAAACAACAAAGGTTGTGTTTCGTTCAGGACGGGTCGAATGGAAAAATCGCTCGGATATTTTTTAAAATCATCACCGGAGGAAATCAAATGAACTTCGTGGCCGAGTTGGGTCAGTCCTTCTTTGAGTGTATTATGCAATCGACTGTATTCTCCGGCTAAAAGAATTTTCATAATTTGTAAAAAAGTTTTTAGACAAAGATAATCAACTTATGCCATTGGAACTGGAAATATTGATTGCAACGATGTACCGCAGCGATTTGAAGTTTCTCGAACAAATGTTTCCGGATGATTACCGGAATTATAACCTGTTGATTGTCAACCAGACGGAAAAAGGAACAGAAATTAATGAACAAAATCTTCCTTCGAATATCCGGGTTTTTAACGTATATGAAAAAGGGCTTTCCAAAAGCCGGAATTTGGCCTTGCGGCATGCCCGCAAAGACGTATTGCTTTTGGCGGATGATGATATTCGTTATTTGAAGGATTTTGATAAGCGGGTATTGGAGGCGCATGAAAAGCGGGATGCGAAGGTTTTGATCTTTCCTATTGTGGATGAATACGGTCATTTCTTGGGCGCATACGAAAACAGCGAAAAGCCGTTGACGGATTTTAAGATGGTATTTTCTCCCCAAATAAGTTTAAAAAAGGATTTGATAAAAATTCCCGGCATTTTTTTCGACGAAAAATTCGGTTTGGGTGCTCGTTTTCCCGATGCCGAAAATTATGTTTTTCTTAAAAACTTGGCCGAAAAGGGTATAAGTGTTTATTTCGTCAAAACCGAGCCCATTGCCACACACAGCCGGGTGAATTCAAGTTATTTTTTGGAACGGAATCCGAATTTCGAAACACGTTTAATGCTTATCAAAAAATATAATCCGCATTTGCTTTTTTTCTATTTTACGAAAATGCTGTTGTTTTTGTTGCTAACCGGACGTATTTCGCCTAAAGAAATACCCGAGAAATGGCAAATTTACAAACGGGTAAGCAAATCTAAGTTAAATTGATATTATAAAGTTTCTTGAAAATCTCCCGTCGGTTGGTTACGTTTAATTTTTCGTAAATATTGCGGATATGGGTTTTGACCGTATTTTTGCTGATATAGAGTTTTTTAGCAATTTCTTCGTTGGATAATCCTTCGCAAATCAATTTTAATACATCGTATTCTCGCTGAGTCAAGTCATATTCATCGACAAATTGTCTGCAGAAGATATTGCTGTTGCGAATGGCATGTTCGTCCGAAAAAATTCCTTTTTCCGCTTGAGTTTCTTCTTTGGGAGTAGAAGATAATTCCTTGAGTTTCAGCAATTGAAGTTGTTCCAAATACTGTTTTATTTCTTTGTTTTTGGCTTCGAGTTTGATGTCTGTGGCTTTGTTTCTGAAATGTAAAATGGTGAGCAGTAATCCGATAATCAATAAACTGATGATGCTGACCAGGATTAAAATTTTATAATTGGCTTCCGATTTTTTGCGGGCTTTTTCCTTTTCAACGGCGAGTTGTTTGATTTTTTCGTCTTTTTCGCGGGTTTCGTACAATACGTTTAATATATCCATGTTTTGCTGGATGCGCAAATTTAATATACTGTCTTCGTATTGTTCCATTTTGGATTTTAGATGATAGGCGGTTTTATAATCCTTTTTCTGAAGGGCTATATCGATTAGTGCGTTTAATCCCAATACTATATTTTCCTTTGAATTGATTTCTTCGGCAATACCAATTCCTTTATGAATAAATTGAAGGGCTTGATTGAGATTCCCTAATTTGAAATATGATTTTCCCAACATAATATAACCGTTGGCCATATAACGCTTGATGTTTGTATTTTTAAGCATTTCGAGTGAAGTCTTATATGCTTCGATGGCCTTCCTGTATTGCTGAAAAACATAATAATATTTTCCCAAAAGATTATATTCGATAGCATTGTTTTTTCCATATAATTGTTTGGCCAAATTCAAAGTTTTATCCAGATAATATTTCGCCGAATCTTTCTTTTTAAGCATGGTATATGCTTCGGCCAGATTAGCGTACGAATATTCTATACCGATTTTGTTGTTTCGTTTGGTTTCGATATTCAAACTTTTATAAAAATACGGGATGGCATCTTTGAAATTTTCTATATCGGAATATATATTGCCGATTCCATGAAGCGATATGGCAATGCTGGGTTGGTGATTTATTTTATTGGCCAGATGAAGTGCTTTTTGAAAGTATTTTAAACTTTCTTCTTCCATGTTAATTTTTCTCAGGGAATTGGCCAGATTATTCAGATTTTTAATAATAAGCAAAGTGTCCTTGGACTTTTCAAGAAAGTTTAATGCACGTTTATGAAACTTGATGGATTCGGTAAAATTACTTTTCTTTCTTTCGATTTGTCCCTTAATATTATAGATTTTGCCTAATCCTTCCGTGTATGCCATGTCCCATGATAAAGCCAGGGCATAATCCAGCATTTCATTGGCTTTCTCATAATCTCTGTATTTGAGTTTCTGTGCCAAATCGATTATTGAATCGATTTTGGAAAAGGAATCGGGTAGTGATTTTAAATTATTAAATTTGGAAATTAGTTGATTATAATCAACCGATTGCGCGTAGGAATAGGTTGAAAAAACAAAGAAAAATAAGAAAATGAAATTAGCAGCCCTTTTCATTTCGTTTTGTAAATTTATAAAAAAAATTAATAATGAATAAAATAAAACTCTCCAGCTTTAATGTCAATTCGGTGAGAGCCCGGTTAAATCTTTTGGAAGCATGGTTTTCGCATAGAAACAATGATTTGGATATTTTGTGCATGCAGGAACTGAAAACGGAAGAATCGGGCTTTCCGTTCGATTTTTTCAAAAATTACGGTTTTATTTGTTATTTAAATGCCCAAAAGAGATATAACGGCGTGTCGATTTGTACCAAAATCGACGCAGAAGAGGTGCAAACCGTTTTTGATAATGAAATTTTAAATCATGAAAAAAGGATGATTTACGCCCGCTTTCCCGGCTTTCATTTGATAAATATTTATGCACCTCACGGCGATTTGCGGGGAACGGAAAAATTTTATTTTAAAATGAAATGGTACGATGCCTTATTGGAATGGCTTTCGTCGAATTTTGATCCGCAATCCGATAAACTGATTCTAACGGGTGATTTTAATGTCACATTTGATGACCGGGATGTGTACGATCCCGTCCTGTTGGCCGACACCATAGGCACCATGCCGGAAGAAAGAGAAAAGCTCAGGCAATTATTGGAATGGGGACTTTATGATGCTTGGAAATTGAAATATGCTGATGTACAACAATTTACATGGTGGGATTATCAAGGTGCCAAAATATGGAAAAATCAAGGAATGCGCATCGATTTTGTGTTATTATCGCCTCCAATGGCTGCGCATTTAATTGATATTGAAGTGGATATGTGGGCCAGAAGAAAGAATAAAATCACACCTTCCGATCACGCGCCGGTTGTGGCTGTTTTTAGCAAACCGGAATAATTTCATGTCCGTAAACGATACATGAAATTAAGCCATTTTTATTCGATTGAAATTCGTTTAATATTTGACGGATCTTAAATAATTAAGTTTATTTCGCCAGAGTTCCAATTGTTTTTTCTGACGTTCGATTTTTTCTTTTAAACGTTGAAGCACGGAATTATTATCATCGCTTGCTTTAAAAAAGTGTAAATTATTTTCCGCTTTGCTTATTTCGTTTTCAAGGTCATTTATTTTGTTACGAATAAAGGCCATTTCCCGTTTAATCTTATTGGTTTCGCCATTATTTATCCATTCGTTAATCATATTTTTGAATTGCATCATTCGCAATTCATTTTCGTCGAGATTTAATTTGTAAAATAACGAATTGATAAACCGGTTGAATTTGGAATTGATATAGCGTACATTTTCAGGGACGTGTCCGAGTGTTTTCCAGGTATCGAGAATATTTTTGACATCTTCCAAACTGAAATCATCCATTTTTCCTTCCCGTAAATCGCTTTTCAATTGAGATAAATATTCTTTCTTTTTCAGATAATTTTGGTATTCCTCGTCAATTTCGGTTTTAACCTTTTCCCGGTAATGATCATAAAATAAATTACATGCCTCTTTAAACTCATTCCAGACAACATCCGAAAGACGTTTGGGCACAAAACCGATGGTTCGCCATTCTTCGCGCAATTGTTTGCATTTCTCGTGGGCGGCCTTTACATCTTCTTCGTTGACCAATGCTTTTACTTGTTCGATAAGTTCTTTTTTCTTGCGAAGATTTTCTTTTTGTTTTTCCTTAAGTCCTTTATAGAAAGCATTTTTGGCTTTGTTAAATTGACGGATGCGACCGTAAAATTCATCCCGGATTTCATTGCGGTATTTTAGGGGGACAAAACCGATGTTTTTAAATTCTTCTTTGAGTTCTTCGACTTTTTTGATTAATTCTTGCCATCTTTTGTGCTCGGTTACCTCTTCTTGTAAAATTTCTTCCAATTTCTTTACCAATTCCCGTTTTTTATCCAAATTGGCAAAATATTCTTCTCTTAATTTGGCAATAAATGCGCGGCGTTTATCGTGAATTTGTTTGGTCAAACTTTTGAATTCTTGCCAAATTTCTTCTCTGATTTCCGGCGCAACCGGGCCGGTTCTTTCTTTCCAAACCTTATGTAAAAATTGCAATTCGCGGAAGGCATTCATCACATCGTCGCTTTCGAGCAATTCCTTGGCGCGATCGATAATTTTTTTCTTTTCTTTTAAATTTTCTTCGTAGAGTTTTTCGCGGTATTTTTTATCCAGATTGATGAAATCATAAAATTGTTCCTCCCAGAATTTAAAGGAGCGCCATAAATGCTTGTATTGATTGCTCGGCACCTTCCCGATTTTGTGCCATTCTTGTCGTAAATCTTTAAAGCGCTGATACATTTGGGTATAACCGCCTTCAAATTTTCCATGCACGATATCTTTGATTTCTTCAATAATTTTTTCGCGTTTCTTTTGATTTTCTTCGAGTTGCTTTTGGTATTGAATGCGTGCGTCTCTTAGGCGGCGTTTGAATTCGCGATATAAAGTGTTGAATTCTTCTTTTTCGGGCGATCGGAAATAAAATCCCTTTTCACTGCCCGTTTGCTCGATATGCTTATTGAGCGCTTCTTCTTTTTGGATGTAGAATTTGTCGTCGAATAGTTTTTTGATTTGTTCCAGGTTGGTCCTGATTTTTTGAACGGGATATTTATCCATCAATTCCCGGAACTCATCGACGAGTTGTTTTAAGGAAAATTCTTTGAGTTTTTGAAATTCAAGACCGATTTTTTCTTCCGCTTCCGTTTCTTCCTGTTTGGCCAGATGGTCATCGATTTCATCCACAATCTGATCATCCGACTTTTCGGCGTGAATATCTTCAGATTCGATCAATTGTTGCTCTTCTAAAGTCAGATTTTCAATTTTTGGCTTCTTAATTTCCTGACCTTCAGATTGTTTAGCGTTTTCCTCCTCGGGGAGTAGCGATTGTTTGTTCTCTTCACTCATGAGACTTAATTTTCCTTATGTTAAGGTTGCCAAATATATGAAATTTTTATATAAAAAAGGAATTTAATTTTGTTTCGCTACGAAATAATTATACAGTAAGCCCGGATAACTGTTGAAAAACGATTAACAATTGCAGGTTGTAGATTGCAGATTTCAGATTTCAGATTAACGATTGTAGATTTCATAAGAGTGAAAGTGAAAGTGAACGTTAAAGTCCAAAAATGAGATGTCTCCCGCCTGAGGCGGACACGGCGTCGTTCGTTCCTCACTTCTCAAACCCGATGGGCGAGTTGCATCTACCCTCGATCGAAGATTCTTACAGAGAATGACAAAAAGATTTCTGAGCATCTGTCATTCTGAGGAGCAAAGCGACGTAAGAATCTTATACTTAGGATTGGAGACAATTCTTTTTCCAAAAAAGTTAACATTAAAGTTAAAGTACAATTTTCCAAAAACTTACTCCGTGGTAGTGAGATTCTCAACCAATTGAAGAACCTTTTCCAATTGTTCTTCCCGGCTCAGATGCGTATTGTCAATCAGGATGGCATCCTTCGTGCGGGTGAGGGGAGAGTGCTTCCGGGTGGTGTCGATATGGTCGCGGTGGACGACGTTTTCTTTGACTTGTTCATACGGAATGTTCATACCTTTTTGCTTTAATTCTTCCCACCGGCGCCGTGCCCTTATTTCGGGCGAGGCCGTCATAAAAATTTTGAGTTCCGCATCGGGCATTACAACGGTTCCGATATCGCGACCGTCCATCACCACCCCTTTTTGGCGGGCGATTTTTTGCTGCAATTTGACCAATTTTTCCCTGACTTCGGGTATTTCGGCCACTTGACTCACATATTCCGAAACGTGCATATCCCGGATTTGTTTTTCTACGTTTTTGCCGTTCAAATAAGTCTCCGATTTGCCGGTTTTCGAGTTGTGTTTAAATGAAATATCAATCCGGTCGAGGGCACGGATGAGTTTTTCCTTGTCAAAGAAATTTTTACCGATAAATTTATTTTCCAGGGCAAATAAAGTCACGGCCCGGTACATGGCGCCCGTGTCAATATATATGTAATTGAGGGCTTTGGCAATGTCCTTGGCCAATGTGCTTTTTCCGGTAGAGGAATAGCCGTCGATGGCGATATTAATTTTCTTTTTTCTTTTCATGCTTGTTGTTATTCAGAAAAATACTGATGCCGAGGTGATGGGAATTACCGGCAAAATGGTATTGTCCGTATCCGTAATCCAAGGAAAATTTGTTTAAGCGCAATCCGAATCCCAAGGAAAGTCCGGATGAAAAGTTCATGTCTTTTAAACCCAGTTCGGCGGCCCGTCTAAAATTATAGCCCATTCGAAAACGAAAGCGTTTCCGGGGAAATACTTCTGCACCCAAAATCATATGTCTGAATATATGATGATAAAAGCGGATATTTTCTTCGATGGTATTTCCGTCGGGATCAATTTGGTTACGGGCAGTATTGACGAAAGCAATGGCAGGTTGTTGCAAGTTTTCCAAGGTGATAAACAGACGTAAAGGTGCATGTTCGAGCAATCGTGCATAGGAAAGCGCTATTTCGAACGGAAGCGGTTCTTTCACACCGTTATATGTGGTCAATTGCGTCCCTATGTTTCTTATAATCAACGAGCCGCTATTAAATTCGGTCAGATAACTGATGGCCAAATCAAAGGCCAAACCGGTGGAACGAAACCGTTCGAGTTGGGAGTAGATAAATTTCAAACTGATTCCCGTTTTCCATTTATCGTCAATCGCATGGGCGTAACCCACATAAAAAGCCGTTTCCGATGCCGTAAAATTTCCGGTTATTTCACCGCTTTCGTCGGCCGCTACGAATTTTCCGTAGTTTAGATATGAAATTCCGGTAAAAAGGGATTGTAATTTGGGAATTTTCCAAACATATCCGATATGACCGTAATTGATATCGGTGATATAACTGGTATAATTGAGTGAAATTTGTCCGGATTGGTCGGGTGAGATGACGGACGGATTGCTGAAATTCTGCAAGATGTCGTAAGTCATCGGAACGAATTGTTTGCCGCCCAAGGCGGTTTGTATGGGTGACGGACTCAGATTTAAAAATCTATAGGTGGCTGTTCCGCCGATTTGGGCCAAGGCCTGACCGGAAATCCATAAAAAGAAATATAAGATGAATTTAAAATGGTGTTTTCCCATGAACCCTTTACCATATATAACCGTTCCGGCTACGGATTATTGTTTAACTTTTACCCGAAAAATTTTCCACGTCTTCTTCCGTGATTTCATCACCGCCCAAAATCATCAAGCGTTCCACTACGTTTCGCAGTTCGCGAATGTTCCCGGACCATGAATAAGATTGCAATTTTTTTATGGCCTTTTCCGTAAATGCTTTGGGCTTCATATTTTGTTCTTCCGCTACTTTTTTGGCAAAATGTGTAACCAATAAAGGAATATCTTCCTTGCGTTCGTCCAAGGAAGGGACTTTAATGACAATAACCGCCAGGCGGTGATAGAGGTCTTCGCGGAAGTTGCCTTTTTTGATTTCTTCTTTCAAATCTTTATTGGTTGCGGCAATAATGCGTACGTCCACCTTGATATCTTTATCGCTTCCGACCCGTGAAATTTTATTTTCTTGCAATGCACGCAATACTTTCGACTGGGCGGAAAGACTCATATCGCCGATTTCGTCCAAAAATAAAGTGCCGCCGTCGGCCAATTCGAATTTTCCTTTTTTGTCTTTATAAGCGCCTGTGAATGAACCCTTTACATGTCCGAATAATTCGCTTTCGATAAGTTCCGAAGGAATGGCGGCGCAGTTCACTTCCACAAAGGGCTTGTTTGCTCGTTTGCTTTTTTGGTGGATCCAATGAGCGACCAATTCCTTACCGGTGCCGTTGTCTCCCATGATTAGCACGCGCGAATCGGTGGGGGCCACTTTTTCGATTATTTCCTTTACTTTCTGAATGGCTTTCGACTCGCCGATCATTTCATATTTCTTACTTATTTTCTTTTTCAACCGGATATTTTCCTTGACCAAAGTGCCGAGTTTTTGGGCATTGCGCAAACTGGTCAATAACCGGTTTAAATCCGGTGGTTTCTGGATATAATCGTAGGCGCCCTTACGCATACTTTCCACGGCGGTGGGTAAGTCGCCATGTCCGGAAATCATCACAAACGGAAGGTCGGGTTTTATTTTTTTTGATTCTTCCAATACTTCAATGCCGTCTTTTTTTGGCATTTTGATATCACATAAAACCACATCGTAGTCATTTTCCTTAATTTTCTTTATTCCTTCCACACCATTATAGGCCGAATCGATTTCGTATCCTTCGGATTCCAGTATTTTCTTAAGCACGCGTTGAATGACTTCTTCGTCTTCGATAATGAGAATTTTCGGCATAATCGTTTGAATGTTTTTCCTGCGAATTTATGAAAATAAATCGTGAATTTTTTGAAAGAAAGATTTTTGTTTGCTTTTGACTTTAAAATTTTCGTCTTCCAATTTCGATTCGAAGTATTCGATATCTTCTTTTGATAATTTTCGAGGCAAATGGACTTTTACGTGAATGTATAAATCACCGTAATGGTCGGTATTTAACTTGGGAATGCCTTTGCCGGGAATGCGTAATATTTTGCCCGGTTCCACGGGGGCTTCCAGGTTCAATTTGATTTTTCCGTGGGGTGTTTCGATGGTTTTCGAAGTACCCAAAACGGCTTCGGGCAAGTTTAAATGTAGAGGCATGTGTAAATCCAGGTTTTCGATTACAAATCTTTCGGGTATTTTTTCTTTGAAGGTAACCAGCAGATCGCCGGGAACGCCGTTGGTTGCCGGGGCATCGTTACCTTTTTGGGCTACTTTAAGTTGAATGCCTTCGCGAATGCCTTTGGGAATTTTGACCTTGACGATTTCTTCTTTCCAAATCATACCGTTTTCATCGCTTCCGGCCGGTCTGTAATCGATTATTTCGCCGCTACCGCCACAGTGAGAACATGTACTTCGCGTTTGTGCCGGTCCGAATATGGTATGGGTGACGCGCGAAATTTTTCCCGTACCGTTACACTGCGGACAGGTTTTATAAACCGTTTCGGGCGCTTTTATTTTGCGTTTGACTTTGATTTTTCTTTCACCGCCGCGAACGATATCTTCAAGCGAAAGATTTAAACGTATTCTTAAATCCGTGCCCTTTACGCGCGGGCGCCTTCCGTAGGATGACGAACGGCTTCTTGATGAAAATCCACCGAAACCTTCTCCGAAAAAGTCCGAAAAAATATCACTGAAGTGTCTGAAAATATCTTCCACATCTTCATAATGATGCGGACCGCCTCCTCCGGCAAAAGCCGCTTCGCCGAAGCGGTCGTATTTGGCTCTTTTTTCGGGGTCGCCCAAAATTTCATATGCTTCCGCCGCTTCCTTAAACTTTTCCTCGGCAGCCCGGTCACCCGGATTTCTGTCGGGGTGATATTTGATGGCTAAACGGCGGTATGCTTTTTTGATTTCTTCTTGAGATGCAGTTCTGCTTACTCCTAAAATAGCGTAATAATCCTTTCCCATGTGATAATTATTGATTAATGAAAAAACGGCTCAATATATGCATAAATTTGCAAAAACTAAGCCATTTTGTATCATATTGTCAATCAATAAGTTATTGTACCGTTACCACTTTCGGATAACGAATGACCTTCTTTCCGAGTTTGTATCCTTTTTCAATCACGTCGTGAATCTTGCCCGACATGTTCTTGTCGCCCGGAATTTGAGCAACGGCTTCGTGAATGTCCGGATTAAAACTATCACCGTGTTTCACTTCAATTTCGGCCAATCCTTTATCGGTCAAGGTTTTTTTGAATTTTTCGTAAATTAATTCAACTCCTTTTAATACTTCTACATCTTCGGTCTTTTTCAATTCATTAATCGCGCGTTCGAAATCATCCAATACGGGCAACAATGCTTTCATGACATCTTCCGACGCGGTTTCGATTAAATCCATCCGGTCTCGTTGTGTCCTGCGTTTATAATTGTCAAATTCGGCATATAATCGGATAAATTTATCTTTTTCGGCTTGTAATTCTTCGTTTAGTTGTTGAATTTTATCTTCGATATTTTCTTCTGAAACGTTATTATCCTGCTGAATATCAGTTTGTTGCTTTTCTTCTTCGATTTTTTTCTTATCCTTTTTCATTTTGTTTCTGATTTTTATCAAATATATTCAAAATTATTGCCATTTGCCAAATTCTGACATGTTGTCAGTTTGGCTTTCGGGCGCGTAACATTTCTCTTTTTCCGGGCGGACCGGCTAATTTTTCCACTTCAAATCCCAAATCGATCAAATTGCGCCGGACGCTTCCTTTGGCCGAATAGGTTACAAAAAAACCGCCGGCCCGGAGGCCTTCATAAATTCGTTTGAGAACGGGCTTTTCCCACAATCCGGGTTGTACACGCGGACTGAAGGCATCATAGTAATGCACATGCCATAAATCCTTGGCGGAAATACGGACAAAATCCTTTTGAATTTTTTCGATTTCAAAGTATTCGGTTATGCTTGTTTTTTCTTCCCAATTCGCCTCATGAATCTTTAGAAAAAACTTCTTTTCTTCATCTGTAAACATTTCGGCCAATTGCTTTATTATTTCGGGTGACAAAGGATATTTTTCGTAGGTTTGATAATGAATTTTGATGCGATTTCGCCGGGCATACAGCAGTGTTAATAAGGCGTTTAATCCGGTTCCGAATCCGGATTCTCCTATAATGATTTCATTAGCGGGATTGTTTTTTAAATAATCATTCAACCCCTTTTCGATAAACACATATTCCGACTCTTGACGTGCCCCGTGAATCGAATGATACGTTTCATGAAGTGCCGGAATTTTCAGGGTATAACTTCCGTCACCGGTCGGTTGAATTTCTATATGATAATTCTTTAAGTCGATGATTGAAAATCTTTTGGCAAAAATAAAGTTTTATTGCAAGAAAAATTAATTATTCTACACATAATAACGATCTTTAAATTTCTTGGAAATTCTATGATTTTTTTTTAAATTTGTTAAATAAAATTATGAGGTTATGAAAGATGTTTTGGACGACTTAAAAATCATTAAAACTTCCCAATCGCGTTTACCCCAAGTTGACTTATCCAATTTGACTTTCGGTAGTGTTTTTTCGGATCACATGTTTGTGGTGGATTATATAGACGGTCAATGGCAAGAACCCCGCATTATGCCCTACGGTCCGCTTCCGATGGAACCGGGGGCCAAGGTCTTTCATTACGGGCAAGCCGTTTTCGAAGGCATGAAAGCATTCAAGGACGAGCAGGGAAATGTTTTTCTTTTCCGTCCCGAAATGAATTTCGAACGAATCAACCGCTCGGCTTGGCGACTGGCTATGCCGCAAATTCCTGAAGAATTTTTCATGGGCGGAATCAAAAAACTTATCGAATTGGACAAAGATTGGATACCCGACGGCGAGGGTGCCTCTTTGTACATCAGGCCGGTATATATTGCCACCGAAAACCAAATAGCCGCTTCCGTTTCGCGAAATTATCGTTTTATGATTATTACATCGCCCGCCCAAAGTTATTTTTCGGGCGAAGTCAAGGTCAAAATCGAAAAGCGCTATACCCGTGCCTGTCACGGCGGAGTAGGTTCGGCTAAAGCGGCGGGCAACTATGCCGCCCAATTTATGCCAACCCAACAAGCCCGTAAAGAAGGATACAAACAATTGATTTGGACCGACAGCAAAACCCACGAATTGATTGAAGAATCGGGGGCAATGAATTTATTTTTCCGAATCGGCGACGAAATTTGTACTTCGCCCCTCTATGACACTATTTTGCCGGGTGTAACGCGCGATAGTTTGCTTACGCTTGGCCGTGATCACGGATTGGATATTAAGGAGCGAAAAATTACCGTAACCGAATTGGTAGAAGCGGCCGAAAAAGGCGAGTTGAAGGAAATTTTCGGTTCCGGTACGGCTGTAACCGTGTTACCTATAGTAGGTTTCGGTTATGAAGATAAATATTATCCGACGCCCCAATTGGATAATCCGCTTTGGAGCGTGTTGAAGCAAATGTTAATGGATATTCAATACAATCGCGCACCCGATCCTTACGGCTGGCGGGTTAAAGTATTGTAAATTAACAAATACATTTCTTTTATGATTGCTTGCATTTCATGTCAATGTAAGCGAGCTGAATATATGCTAAAGAATGAAGTGGAAAGACACCTTTAAATTTCTTCGGTTTGTTCGGAATCTTCGGAAGGAGAATTTTCCGGTTGATTTTTGAGATATTTATTTTTCCAGTCCCCCGCATATTGGATGAGTTTGCGGGTATTGGTAACCAAAGGTTCGTAAATGGTCGATTCTTTGAAGGTATCGGGCGGAAAAACTTGAAATTTTTGTTGAATTTCATCCACGGCTGTAAATAGGAGCCCGGCCAAAAGCAAATATTTCAGTCCCGAAACCACACCGCCCGCCAAACGGTTCATCCATCCCAAACCGGTCCATTTGAAAAATTTCTCGAGTAAATGAGAAATGATACGGGATAGACTTAATACAATAAAGAAAATCAGCACATAGGCCACCCATTTGAGGTGAATTTCGTCCCAATGTAGAATTTCAGCTAAATAAGGGATTAGCCGCCCCGAAAGTCGCGAAGCAATAATAAAACCTGCTATTATTCCTATTAATGACAGGACAATAAAGAAAAAACCCTTTCGCAGTCCTTTATAAAATCCCCATGCGGCCATGGATAAGATGAGCATATCTATTATCGCCATATCTTATTTATATTGATTGGAATTTCATAGTTTTGCATAAAAATAAAACGCAAGATATGAAAATCATTTCAAAAATTATTTTAGTATTGATTTTAATGGGATTGACCCAGGCCTGTTTTTTAAACCGGACTCAAGGAAAGCATGATGCCAGTACGGGCGAAACGAAAATAGGCAACAAAATTTTATACGAACAGGAAAAAAAGCATTTCAAATCGGTCAAGCAATTAACTTTCGGTGGCGATAATGCCGAAGCATATTGGAGTTTTGACGATAAAAAATTGGTTTTTCAAGCCCGCAATCCCAAATGGAACGTGCCCTGCGACCAAATATTTATAATGGACGCCGATAAACCTTTGGATAGTACGACTATGCCCAAAATGGTTAGCACGGGTAAAGGGCGAACCACTTGCAGTTATTTTCTGCCCGGCGATACTTTGGTGCTTTATGCCTCTACGCACGAAGCCGATCCGGCATGCCCGCCGGTACCCGAAAATAAACCCGGCACCTACGTATGGCCGGTCTATTCTACTTATGATATTTATGTAGCTGATTTGGATGGAAATATTGTCAAAAAATTAACCGACGAGCCGGGTTATGACGCCGAAGCCACCGTGTCGCCCCAAGGAGATAAAATCGTATTTACTTCGGATCGCAGCGGCGATTTGGAACTTTATGTAATGGATATCGACGGTAGCAATGTCCGTCAATTGACTTCCGATTTGGGTTATGACGGGGGCGCTTTCTTCTCGCCCGACGGAAAACAAATCGTTTTCCGGGCTTCCAGACCCAAAACACCCGAAGAAATTAAAAAATACAAAGATTTGTTGGCACAACATTTGGTAGAACCCAGTGATATGGAAATATTTGTAATCAATACCGACGGAACCGGCTTGCGGCAAGTTACCGATTTGGGTGGGGCCAATTGGGCACCGTTCTTTCATCCTTCCGGAAAAAAAATTATTTTTTCTTCCAATCATAAGACCAAAACCATACCTTTTAACCTGTATATGATCAATGTGGACGGCACCGGATTGGAACAAATTACTTTCGATCCTATTTTTGACGCCTTCCCCATGTTTTCGTATGACGGAAAAAAATTGGTTTTCGGTTCGAACCGTAATAACGGCGGTACGCACGATACGAATTTATTTGTGGCCGAATGGAAAGATTAAAACACTTGACAATCTGAGTGAGAAAACAAAACTAAACTTAGAAATTAGAAGGGAAAATTCTTTTATGAAAATATTGGCATTGGATTACGGAAAAAAACGGACGGGAGTGGCGGAAACCGATGATTTACAGATGATTGCCTCGCCATTAACGACGGTTCAAACGGATGTTTTGTTGGATTTTTTGGATAAATATTTGAAGGAAAATCAAGTGGAAACCATTGTCATCGGCGAGCCGTTGCGCGAAGACGGAACCCATAATGAATTGGAAACGGATATTATTCGATTGATAAAAAAACTAAATAAAAAATTTCCTTCTATTAAAATTGAACGAGAAGATGAACGATATACGTCCAAAATGGCTTTTCAATCTTTGATTGAAGGCGGAGCGGGACGAAAAAAAAGGCGTGATAAATCCCTGACCGACAGGGTGAGTGCCGCTATTATTTTACAAGATTATTTAAACCGAAAAAAATGATTTTACCTATTGTCGCATACGGTATGCCCGTATTGAAGAAAAAAGCCGTTCCCGTAGATATAAATGCGGATTGGCTCGAGAAATTTGTTGAAAATATGTTTGAAACCATGTATAAGGCATCCGGTGTGGGTTTGGCGGCACCGCAAGTGGATAAATCCGTACGTATTTTTGTGATTGACCCGGCTCCTTTTGCCGAATGGGACGAGTTGTCCGATGAGGAGCGTGAAAAATTGAAAAATGCCAAAATGGTCTTTATTAATGCGCAGAAAATCGAGGAAACCGGTGAGGAAAAAAGTTTTGAAGAAGGTTGCTTGAGTATTCCCGGGATTCATGAAAAAGTAAAAAGACCCGAGAAAATTACATTGGAATATTACGATTTGGAAGGAAAAAAACACAAGCAGACTTTCGACGGAATTATTGCACGCGTGATTCAACATGAATATGATCATATCGAAGGCATATTATTCACGGATCATCTTTCCGCGCTCAAAAAACGTATGCTCAAGCGCAAATTGGATAAGATAAGCCGGGGCGATATCCAAGTGGATTACAAAATGAAATTTCCGAAAAAGAAAAGATGACACGAGGTTTCTTCCGGCTGTTTTTACTGATTTTGCTTTTGATTTCTTGTCGTCATGAGAATAAAAATAACCTTAAGCCATCGCTTCATAACGATTACGCTAAATTCTTTGAACTTAGTAAGTTAAAGGACGGTTTTTTGCTTAAAGTAAAGGAGCCGTATCCGGGTGCGCGGCCGCAAATAATAGTGTTGTCACAAGATACTGCACACCGCCCGCCGTCCGATACACTTTTTGTGACCGTGCCGGTTAAGAAATTCGTCGCCACCTCCGTGACACATCTGCAACCGCTTAAGGAATTGGGCGTACTGGACAAACTGCAAGGATTTACCGATACCAAATATATCGCCGATCCGGAGATTATTGCAAGGGTTAAAAGGGGCGAGATCCTTGATGTAGGCCATGCCAATGCAATGGATATGGAAAAATTATTGCAGCTTTCGCCCGATTTGATTTTTATGTTTGCCAGCGGTCCCGAAGATCAGCAGGATGATTTGTTGAAACGCCATGGCATCACACCGGTTTATGTAGCGGAATGGATGGAAACCCATCCGCTTGGACGGGCGGAATGGATTAAATTTTTCGGGATTTTTTTCGGAAAAGAAAAGCAGGCCGTTGATATTTTTGAAAAAATAAAAAATAATTACCTACGGCTCTTCTCCGGCGTATCAAAAACCGGGCGAAAGCCGAAAATTTTCCAAGGCGGACGTTTCGGTGATAAATGGTATGTGCCGGGAGGTCGTTCTTGGGCGGCACAACTCATCCGCGATGCCGGCGGTGAATATTTGATTGATAATCATGAAACGGCCAGCACTTTATTAAACAATGAACAAGCGCTTTTGCTTTTGGAACAAGCGGATATTTGGTTCAATCCGGGTACTTGGCAAAGTATGGAACAGATACTTAAGGAATTTCCACAAGTGAAAAATATACGGGTTTTCAATCAAAATCAAATCTATTCCGCTTACACGAGAAAAAATAGTGCGGGAAAAAACGAATTTTTTGAAAAGTCCGTACTTCACCCCGAATATTTACTTGATGATTACCGGAAAATTTTTGAACAATCTCCAGATACCGCTTTTTATTTTATGCAGAAACTTTCCGGTAAATAAAATGAATTATCGTTTGCGGCCCTTCTTATTTTTACAACAGAATTTAACGGTCGAAAGAAAAATGGAATTTAGTAAAACGAGGATTGGATATTAAATATAAATCAATTTTAATATTCTGGACAAAATCTGATTTTTATGCATAAATATTCCGGAGTTTTTGATGTAAATTTACCACAAAAGAAATCAATATGAAGAAACCATATATAGTTTGGACCAAAGTCGATGAGGCACCCCAATTGGCCTCTTATTCGTTTTTACCCGTATTAAGAAAGATTTTATCGTCTGCCGGCATAGATATAGAGACCAAAGACATCTCTTTAGCCGGTAGGATTTTGGCAAATTTCCCCGATTATTTAAAACCCGAGCAAAGAGTTCCCGATGCCCTGTCGGAATTGAGCGAACTCACCGGCAAAAAAGAAGCCAATATTATTAAATTGCCCAATATCAGTGCCTCTGTTCCGCAATTGCAAGCGGCCATTAAGGAATTGCAAGAAAAAGGATTTGCGGTACCCGATTATCCCGAAGAACCCCGAAATCCGGAAGAAGAAAAAATCAAAGAACGTTATGCCAAGGTGTTGGGAAGCGCCGTGAATCCCGTATTGCGTCAAGGAAATTCGGACAGGAGAGCGGCAGAATCGGTCAAACGTTTTGCACAGAAAAATCCGCATAAATTGATGAAACCCTGGCCCGAAAATTCCAAAACCCATGTGGCCCATATGACCGAAGGCGATTATTATGAAAATGAAAAATCCGTCACGCTCGATAAAGACACGGATTTCAAAATCATATTGGAAACCGACTCAGGCAAAACCATTGTGTTGAAAGACGGTTTGCACGGAGAAAAAGGCGAAGTGCTCGACGGGACATTCATGAGCAAGGAAAAATTGCGGGAATTTTACCGCAATCAAATCAAAGATGCCAAGGACAAGGATGTGTTGCTTTCCCTTCATCTGAAAGCCACTATGATGAAAGTTTCCGACCCCATTATGTTCGGTCATGCGGTTTCGGAATATTATAAAGATGTATTGGAAAAATACAAAAATGAATTGGAACAAATCGGATTTAATCCCAATTTCGGAATAGCCGATTTATATAAAAAATTAAAACGTTTACCTGAGGATAAACAAGAAGAAATCAAAAAAGCCATTGAAGAAGTTTACAAAAAACAACCCGATTTGGCCATGGTGGATTCCGATAAGGGAATTACCAATCTTCACGTACCCAACAACATTATAATCGATGCGTCCATGCCGGTGGTCATCCGGGACGGTGGGCGCATGTGGGGCCCCGACGGTCAATTGCACGACACCAAAGCCATGATTCCCGACCGGACCTATGCGCGCATGTACCAAACCGTCATTGAAGATGCCCAAAAACACGGCCAATTCGACCCCGCCACCATGGGAACGGTCCAAAATGTGGGCTTGATGGCCATGAAAGCCGAAGAATACGGCTCGCATCCCACCACCTTTGAGATTCCCGAAGACGGCACGGTGAAGGTTATCGATAGCGAAGGCAATGTATTGATGCAACACCGCGTGAAGAAAGGCGATATTTGGCGAATGTCCCGCACCAAAGATATTGCCGTGAAGGATTGGGTAAAATTGGCGGTAAATCGCGGGAAAATTACCGGCTATCCGGTGGTATTTTGGCTCGATGAAAACCGCGCCCACGACCGTGAATTGATTAAGAAAGTCAAACGTTATTTGAAAGACCACGACACATCCGGCTTGGACATCCGTATTATGGCGCCCGAAAAAGCCATGGCCTATACCTTGGACAGGGTTCGCAAGGGCAAGAATACCATTGCCGTTACCGGGAACGTATTGCGGGATTATCTGACCGATTTGTTCCCCATTTTGGAATTGGGCACCAGTGCCCGGATGCTTTCCATCGTACCTTTATTATCAGGTGGCGGGTTATTTGAAACCGGTGCGGGCGGTTCGGCGCCCAAGCATGTACAACAGTTTTTAAAAGAAGGACATTTGCGTTGGGATTCCTTGGGTGAATTTTTGGCCTTAACGGCTTCTTTGGACCATTTGTCCCGTGTATATAATAACAAGAAGGCCAAAATTTTATCGGAAACTTTGGATAGGGCTATCGAAAGGTATTTGGAACATCGCAGGTCACCGGGCAGAAAAGTTGGAGAATTGGATACCCGCGGGTCGCATTATTATTTGGTTCGTTATTGGGCCGAAGAATTGGCCGCCCAAAAGGAAGATCCCGAATTGGCGGAGAAATTTAAAAAAGTGGCCCGGGAATTGGCCGAAAACGAAGAAAAAATCTTGAAAGAAATCAGGCAATCCGAAGGAAGCCCCAAAGATATCGGCGGTTATTACCTGCCCGAAGACAATAAAGCGGAAAGAGCCATGCGGCCTTCCGAAACGTTTAATAAAATAATGAAGGATATTTGAAAAATTAGTAATTTCGCATAAACACGATAGTTATGGCGCTATATAAATTAAAATTACCACACATGGGCGAAGGAGTTATCGAAGCCACGCTCACCCAATGGTTAAAAGAAATAGGAGATGAAATCGAAGAGGATGAAGCCGTATTTGAAGTGGCTACCGATAAGGTGGACAGTGAAGTGCCTTCCGAAGTACCGGGCATATTAAAAGAAAAGTTGTTTCAACCCGGCGATGCCATTAAAATCGGTGAAGTGGTGGCTATTATCGAAACCGACCGGGATGTGGAAGAAGAGGATGACGATTTGACGGCACTTTTGGGTGGTGTCAATCAAGAAACGGAAGAAATAATGCCCGAAACAAAATCAACTTCCGAAAAACAACAGACGACTGTTATTTCAACCGAAAAAAGATTTTATTCGCCCTTGGTAAAAAATATTGCAAAAGTCGAAGGAATTACGCAGGAAGAATTAGACGCCATTCCCGGTACGGGACGTAACGGCCGGGTGACCAAACGTGATATCTTGAATTATTTGAAAGCACGCGAAAGCAAGCCGCAGCAAGCAATGGCGAGCCGAATGACTCAAAAGAAAAAGGAAGCTCCCGCGCCGCAGCCCGCTTCTGTACCCCAAGGTGTTCCGGCAAGCGGTTATACCCCTAAAGAAAAAGGTATCATCATTGAACCGGGCGATGAGATTATCGAAATGGACCGCATGCGCAAGTTGATTGCCGAACACATGGTGCGTTCCAAACATACTTCTCCGCATGTGCAATCCTTTGTGGAAGCCGATGTCACGAATATTGTACGTTGGCGTAATAAGATTAAAAATGATTTTTTGAAACGCGAAGGAGAGAAAATCACCTTTACACCTATTTTTATTTATCTTTTGGCCAAAACCATTAAGGAATTTCCGATGATTAACGTCCAAGTTGACGGCGATAAAATTATCAAGAAGAAAAATATTAACATAGGAATGGCGGTAGCATTACCCAACGGAAATCTAATTGTACCGGTTATTAAAAATGCGGATGAATACAGTTTGTTGGGACTGACTAAAAAGGTAAACGATTTGGCCAAGCGGGCGAGGGAGAATAAATTACAACCCGACGAAATTATAGGAGGCACTTATAGTTTGACCAATATCGGTTCATTCGGAAATATTGCGGGTACCCCCATTATTCCCCAACCGCAAGTGGCCATTATGGCGGTGGGAGCCATTCGTAAATTACCTGCGGTGATTGAAACACCCGAAGGCGATATGATTGGAATCCGCCATAAAATGATTCTTTCCCATTCATACGATCACCGGGTGGTGGACGGTATGCTGGGCGGACTTTTTGTTAAACGCTTCGGAGAATTGCTTGAAAATTTTGATGTAAATACTGAAATATAATTCTTTCCAATGAAAAAAATACTCCTTGTCCTGGCAATCGTATTGGTGTTTTTGTTTTTTACGAACCCCGATCAGGCCGATTTTAAAGAATATGTACAAAAAATCGCTGTTGAAGAGGTGAATAAAGAAGCAGCCGTAAAAAGTCCTTTGCTGGATGGAATTGTTTCCACTTTATCCACAGTAGTAGCCGATGCTTATGTACGTGAAGATTATTATTTCTTTTCCTTATATAAATTGGGCGATCATAAAATACTCGGCATTGCCAAACAGTTTATTTCTTTGAATCAACCCGATAAAGAAGCATTTAAAAAAATTCCGGAAATGAAGGAATTGGAAAAAATGTGGGAGAAATAAAATGAATTGATTGGCGAATAAAGATAAATTTTTTATAAACTTACGTTATTATTTTTGTTTGTAATAAGGATAAATCTCCTTGTTATAATAACCTAAAATCCGTTTGGCGCCTTGCAAACTTTTGCGTCGTTTTGGATTGTATAAACTATCTTCTGACCACAAACTTTCTTCTTTTACTTCGCCCGTGGCATGAATAATCCGGCCGTTACCCGTATAAAACGCTACGTGGGTGATGCGCACTTTGTCACCGTTTTTGCTCCCGAAAAATAATAAATCACCCGGTTGTAACTCTTTGAGATTATCATCAAGCGGAATATCTTTTCCTATTTTGAATTGTTGCGATGCATCCCGGGGTAATAATATGCCGAAATTATGAAACAAACTTTTGGTAAACCCGCTGCAGTCAAGCCCTTTAATGGAAGTGCCTCCCCACAAGTACGGAATGCCCATATAATCCGTTTTGGCTAATTGAATCATATCTTTGACATCGAACAATTTGCTATTGATAAAATGCCATTCTTCCAATGTAACCGCTTTGTCGGCGCCAATGTATGCTTTTCGACCGTCCGGCAGCATGATATGATGGAAATAATCGCCTTGGGAAAGGAGTACCGCCACATCATTTTGTACCGCATCGCTAACTTGCCCCGATGCCGGATCGGTCTTTTCCGTCAAGCGGGCATAAGGAGCTTGCACAATAATTTTAGGTTGCCGGAGCCATTGGTTGAAATCCTGCCGGTCCATGAGAACCAATGCGGCTAAGTCCGTCCAGCCCAAATATCCCGAGGGCGTCCGGATGCGGTAAAAATCATCTTTTTGTTCGAGTATTTGAACGGGCATCCCCATAAATAATTGGGTTGAAAGTTCGGCCGAATGCCGGGGTTGGCTTCGTACGTTGGCCACCGAAAGCCGGATTACGCCGGTGAGATTTTTCCATTTTTCAGCCGGTAATATTCTGATATTCTCATGATATGGAATGTTTTTCCGCTTCAATGTTTCCAGTAGCGCGTCTTTTGCTTCCGGCAGGTCGGTAACACCCGAAATGCGATAGGTTTTTTGGTGGGATTCCATACTGATTTCCCACACATGATCCCTTGGATCGGGAGCGTACCGCCTTTTTATGCTGTCTATAATCGATAGTAACTCTTCTTCGTTGGATTTGGCTTGTTCGGAAGACCGGAAATCACAAGAAGACAAGCCGATCAGCAAGAGTAGAAAAAGATAAATTTTTTTCATACCGGCAACTTTAATCCTTGTCTTTAAAAAATTCCTTTAAAGCGCGTCGTACCGAACCCCATTTTAACAATTCCGCTTTGGCCGAATCATAATCCAATCCTGTTTCTTCCATAATCATCCGGGTACCGCGATCGACCAATTTTTGATTGGTTAATTGCATATCCACCATTTTGTTGTCTTTGACCCGTCCCAATTGAATCATGGCGGTTGTGGAAATCATGTTCAATACGAGTTTCTGGGCCGTCCCCGCTTTCATACGGGAACTACCCGTGACAAATTCGGGCCCGACCACCACTACTACCGGATATTCGGCGGCCAAAGCCAAGGGACTTCCCGGGTTCATGGTAATGGCCCCGGTAGTAATGCCGTGCTCACGTGCCTTTCTCACGGCCCCCACTACATAGGGCGTGGTACCCGAAGCGGCAATTCCGATGAGCACATCCCGCGGACCGATATGGTATTTTTTCAAATCTTCCCATCCTTGTTGATAAGAATCCTCGGCTTCTTCCACCGCTTTTCGTATGGCTTTGTCGCCGCCGGCTATCAATGCAATGGCCAAATCGTCTTCCACCCCGAAGGTAGGCGGTAATTCGGAAGCGTCCACCACACCGAGTCGGCCGCTGGTGCCTGCCCCGATATAAAATAAACGACCGCCTTTTTTGAGTTTTTCAACCACCGCTTTTGTCAGCGCTTCTATTTGCGGAATGGCTTTTTCCACGGCATAGGGAACGGTTTTGTCTTCATTATTGATATTTACCAAAAGTTCACGAATCGACATTTTTTCCAAGTCGTGATACTTGGATTCCTTTTCGGTTATTTTTTCAAAATCAGGCATGGTAAATTCGTATTAATAAGCAAATAAGGGTTTGCCCCGGGTTAATTCTTTGACTTTTTCTCCTATTTTTTCCAAATATGCATCGTCCGTGGCATGTGTAATCACTTCATCGATTAATTTGGCGATAATTTCCATATCGTTTTCATCGAAACCGCGCGTGGTGAGGGCGGGCGTCCCGATTCGAATTCCGGAAGTTACAAACGGCGATTTGTCGTCAAACGGCACCATATTTTTATTTACCGTAATATGGGCCTTGCCCAATGCTTTTTCGGCATCGCGCCCGGTAATTCCTTTGTTGCGTAAGTCAATGAGCATCATATGGTTATCCGTGCCGCCCGAAATGATATGATAATCCATTTCGTATAAGGTTTTTGCCATATGTTTTGCATTGCTGATAATCTGTTTTGCATACTGTTCAAATTCCGGTTGAAGGGCTTCATAAAAAGCCACCGCTTTGGCGGCAATTACATGTTCGAGCGGACCTCCTTGCATGCCCGGAAATACGGCCGAATCAATCACCTGCGACATCATTTTAATTTTTCCTTTGGGTGTTTTAATGCCCATTGGATTTTCAAAATCTTCGCCCAATAAAATCATTCCGCCGCGGGGACCTCGAAGGGTTTTATGGGTGGTGGTGGTCACTACGTGGGCATAGGGCAGGGGAGAATTGAGCAAACCTTTGGCAATCAATCCGGCGGGGTGTGAAATATCCGCTACCAAAAAAGCACCAACCGAATCGGCAATTTCACGAAAGCGCTTAAAATCCATATCGCGCGAATATGCGGAGGCCCCCGCAATGATGATTTTTGGTTTTTCCTTTTCTGCAGTTTCCGCCAAGCTATCGTAATCGATTAATCCGGTATCTTTATCCACCGAATAAAAGGCGGTTTGATAAAGTTTTCCCGAAAAATTTACGGGAGAACCATGGGTTAAATGACCGCCATGGGCCAAATTGAATCCCAAGATTTTATCGCCCGGTTTGATAAGGGCAAAATATACTGCCGCATTGGCTTGAGAGCCGGAATGAGGTTGTACATTGGCATGGACCGCTCCGAAAAGTTCTTTGGCCCGGTCAATGGCGGTCTGTTCCACTTGGTCCACTACCTCACATCCGCCGTAATAACGCTTGCGAGGATAACCTTCGGCATATTTATTGGTCAGCACCGACCCCATGGCTTCAAGCACTTGGTCGCTTACATAATTTTCCGAGGCAATAAGTTCCAAACCTTCGGTTTGACGCTTAATTTCGGCTTGAATTAAATTGAATATATGTGTGTCTTTTTTCATTGGAATGTTTTTTTAACTTTAACTTTAACCTTAACTTTAACTTTGAAGTTTATTTGGTTGATTTATAATGTCTAGCATGTATTTTGTTTTTGTCTCATTGTACAATTAACAAGTGATTATATTCTGTTATTTTATTTTTAATCATTTGGGTTTAAAATTCTTTTTTATGAATCACCTATTTATTTTTTTGTTCTAAATTATGAAGAAAATCCGAGATCACCTTAATCATTTCACTAGGATTTTCGATATAGCTCATATGTCCGCCTTCTATAATTTTGAAATACAACTCCTTGTCTTTTTCGGCTTCACGTTGAAAAAAGCCGGGATCAATTAGTGGATCATCCTTGGAGATAATCCATGCGCTTGCATAATTTTTTTGGTGGAAAAATAATGAACTTCTATCCTTGCGGGTCATCATGCCGCGAAGGGCGCCGGCAATGCCGCGGGCGGGCATTTTCATGGCTTTTCGAATCAATTTATCGATTTCTCCGGAGAATTTTTCGCGGTTATAAGCGGCAAAAAATCCCGGAATGGTTTGGGACAAATAGGCATACTTGTCCTGTAAAACCGCTTGCACGCCCTTTCGCCGTCCTTCGATTTTATCCGCCGGGTCGGCATACGGATGGGAATTTAATAGAGTAATGCTTTGAACTTTTTCCGGATAGAGTTCGGCCAAAGCAAGAGAAATATATCCGCCCATACTATGTCCTATAAGATGTACCTTCTCGATTCCTTGCATAGTCATTAACCGGGCAAGCATTTCGGCTTGTTCTTCCATGGTCAACACATCGCCGGTGAGACCGCTTTTGTAATGTCCCAGTAAATCGGGGAGGAATAAAAAGTATTTTTCTTTCAAAACATTAATAAGCGGTTTCCACATGGCAGCCGTTTCCGTAAAACCGTGGATGAGCATCACGGCCGGTCCGGATGGATTGCCTTTTATGCGGTAATGAATACGGGTATTTTTATAATCCGAATACATAATGGTTTTATTTTAAATAATTCAAAGTCAATTTTTCCACATATTTGCCAATCATATCGAATTCAATATTAACCGTATCGCCGGGTTTTAAGTCGCCGAAGTTGGTATGCTCGAAAGTATAAGGAATTATGGCTACCTGAAAGCTGCGGTTGGTCACATTAAAAACCGTCAAACTCACACCATTGACCGCTACGGAACCCTTTTCAATCATCACGTGTTGCGGGGCTTCAATAAATTCAAATGTAAATAACCAACTGCCTTCTTGCGGTTCCACCTTTTTTACCCGGGCGGTTTGATCTACATGTCCCTGAACGATATGGCCGTCGAGCCGGTCGTTGAGTCGGACCGAGCGTTCCAAATTGACACGATAACCCGGCTGCCAAAATTTTAAATTGCTCCGGTCGAGTGTCTCTTTTATGGCGGTGACCACATAACTTTTCTTTTCATGATTAAGCCGGACAACCGTGAGGCATACGCCGTCATGGGCGATGCTTTGGTCTATTTTTATTTCGTCGAAAAAAGGAGCGGTAATTTCAAAATGCTTGTTTTTTTCTTCATCTTTAATGTTCAAAACCTTACCCGTCGCTTCGATTATACCTGTAAACATAATTTCGCTTTAATAAATAATTGCGTAAATTTACAACTCAAAATTTACATTTCATAATAAATTAATCATAATCCGGAATATCATATGCATAAGAAAAAAGATTTGAAAATTCGTGTGGGCATCAGCATTGGCGACCTAAACGGAATCGGTCCCGAAATAATTCTCAAGACCTTTTCGGATAAAAGAATGTTTGAATTTTGTACCCCTGTGGTTTTCGGTTCCACTAAGGTCATGTCATATTACAGAAAATCTTTGGGACTGAATATCGACATTTTCGGTATTACGCGGTTTTATCAAATGGCCCCGAAGCGATTGAATGTTTTGAATCTATGGAAAGAAGTGATCAATATTCAAATGGGCGTTCCCGATCCGGTTATAGGCAAGTACGCCGTCGATTCGTTTAAACATGCGGTTCAGGCATTGAAAAACGGTGATATAGATGTATTGGTCACGGCTCCGATTAACAAAAAAACGGTGCAATCGGATGAATTTGACTTTCCCGGCCACACCGATTATTTGGCCCGCGAATTGGAAGGTGAAGCGCTGATGATGATGATTTCGGATGAAATGAAAGTGGCCTTGGTTACCGATCACTTGCCTTTGCGTTTGGTTTCCACTCAAATATCCGAAAAACGAATCCGGAGTAAGGTTTTAACGCTCCTTCATAGTTTACAACAGGATTTCAATATTGAAAAAGGAAAAATAGCCGTTTTGGGATTAAATCCACATGCCGGAGACGACGGTTTGATAGGCAAGGAAGATAAGGAAATAATTCGTCCCACCATTGAAAAACTCAAAGACGAAGGCCATTTTGTTTTCGGGCCTTATGCGGCCGACGGCTTTTTCGGAACTGGCGCTTACCGGCATTTCGATGCCGTTTTGGCCATGTATCATGATCAAGGATTGATTCCGTTCAAAATGTCCGGTTTCGGTAAAGGTGTGAATTTTACCGCCGGATTAAACAAAATCCGTACTTCTCCCGACCATGGAACGGCTTATGAACTTACGGGAAAAGGAATTGCCGATGAATCTTCATTCAGAGAAGCGGTTTTTGCCGCCATTGATATCTTTAAAACGAGAAAAGAAAACGAGGAATTAAAAGCCGGGCAGTTGCAAGAACCGGAAGAAAACAAGCAAAATATAGAATCCGACCAAGCGGATAAGGACGACCTGGTATGATTTTGCTTTTGGACTTAATGCGATATTTTGATTTCGGTAAAATTACCGCTTCCACTGTATTAGAAAATTTTTTGAGTTTGATTACCGGCCTTATTGTAGCCGGTTTGTTTTATTTGGTTTTCTTAAGAAAGATTGAAGGAATCCGGTTAAAATATGTCATGCTAATTGGTGGTTTGTCGGCTTTTTTCGAATACGCCGTATTGGAGTTATTTCATGCAAAGATAATTTATTGGAATTTGCAAAATAACTATCTGACATTAATTATTAATGCCGCTTTGATTTCGTTTCTTTCCTTGTTTGCTTATTGGCAAATACTGGCATTGAAGAAAAAGTAAATTGGGTTGATTGATGGTTTTATATGGAATTCTTCAATTGTGAAATAAATGAATAATCTCGGCTATATGAATAGACGCCCTTCCAAAGATGAAATTTTCATTTAACAAATTAATCTTGATAAAAGGCATACTAATTAGAAATTAAAAGGATTTTATAATAAATTAATAAAGAATTTGTGAAAATTTTATTTTTTCTAATGAATATATTTTTTCTTTAATTAATTGACTTGCCCTATCGATTTTATTGATGTCTAAAGGAATACCTACTAAATGAATAATATTTTGAGTATGATTTAACGCATAAGAAAATTTTATTTCCTTGCTCTCTACCTGTGTAGAAGGATAGCATAGAAAGCCATATTTGGCAGGTTGGTCAGAGAAAGACATATAACTCATGATTTGATGCAAGTCCTTCCGGAATTCAGATTTTAAATCATCGCTCGAAGAAAATTTGTTGAGTAAATGCGACTTGTATTTGGCATCAACAAAAATATTTAACCGGGTTCCTTTCCGGTAAATACCGTCGGGTTCCAAGTGGCTTAATTCCCAAGTAAATCGGGTGGGGGACATTTGGCGGATTTTGTAATTTGGATAAAATTTCCCACCTAGTTCCTTGCTAATTTCCATGAAAATATATTGCACATATTTTTCAAAAACTTCATTGAAATCCACACGCCAAGCTATTGCTTGACTGAATTCTTTTTGCATGATTTTGTTGCCCTGTTTTTTTACTTCTTTGACCAAAGGTGGATCCGAATGCCGAATGATAAAGTGCTTGGTTTTAAGGCTGTTATGGAATTTTAATTTTGTTTCAAGATAATGCAGAAGGGGCTTAATACCATATTTCATTTCCGTAGGTGTGGCTGGGCCAAGTAATTCTTTTTTACATAGTTCAAACACATATTTGATTTGCCCATATTCTTTATGATATTCTGAGAGAATGTTTTTTCGCACAGGAAATTTTAAACTGTTTTCAACTTTGTATTCACGCTGTATATATTTTTTCCAATTAACTTGTCCCTGAGGATGATCAAAAATTTTTTCTTCTCGATCAAATTTCACCCATTTATTTCGGGTCAGTTGGGCAAGTTTTTTAACGAAAATCAAAGCTTCGTAATAAAAAGGTGGTTGAAAATTTCTGCCTGAAACCAAAGGAATGGAAGGCTTAAATTCCGCTTGAATGGACTGGTTAATTAAGTTAAGAATTTTGATATAATCCGTAAATTTCCCCTCCGTTCCATAGCGTGGCGATACGATAAAATCGCCTATTTGTTTGCCTGTATCGGGACTTCGCAACGGAATAGCGCCTACAAACTCGGAGGACCTGAAGCGAAGACTTACATTTCGATCTGTTCCTTCCACCAAAGGGGTAACCCCTAAAAAATCAAGAAAAGGTTTGTTGTATTCAATAAATTTTTGAATATACTGGGCCATGTAACGCTTATCGGCTTTATGGAACCAATGCTTGCGCAAGTATTCCCCACTGAGCGCTTTGGAATATTCGGTGAGGCATGGTATTTCAAAGAAAACCTTCCTCATTATTCAACCAAAGATTTTCCTATTCTGTTTTGGAAATAGGCATTAAATTCTTCCTTGGCCGGCAAGAGCAATCCTTCTTGTAAATATTCCTTAATGAGCGGAAATAATTCATAGGTTATTCTGTTTTTCATCTCGCCATCATCTCGTGCAATAAAATAGGCTTGTCCGGGTTGAAGGTTCAATTCATTGGATGAGGCATACCATTTAAAAATATCATCAAATCGTTCAAAATCTTTCTTATAAAATTTGTAGCCATTGGGCAAATCTCTTCTAGGAATAGACATGGGATAAAAGGTAAGCCACGCAAAGCGCCGACGCAGGGCAAAATCCACTACGGCAAGGCTTCTATCGGCCGTATTCATGGTGGCTACCACATAAAAATTATCGGGTAATGTGGAAAGTTTCAAATCTGGGGTAATTTCTATTTTAATATCTGAATTTGTCCGTTGATATTCAAACAAATAGAAAATAGGACCTAGGATATTGGAAAGATTGGCTCGGTTGATTTCATCAATTATAAGCAGAATATTTTCGTCCGAGTTTTGTAGGGCATATTCAAGGGCTTCAACAAATTTTCCTTTTACTTCTTCATAGGCTATATTTTCGGCATTTAATTTTGGTCTAATCCCCCAAATAAAATCCGAATAAGAAGTTTCGGCATGAAATTGTGTAAAAAAGGTTTGCACATTCAAATCCTGGGCCAGCAAATGAGCCATACGCGTCTTTCCGGTTCCAGGAGCGCCTTCCATGATGAGATATTTTCGTTGTAGCAACACATTTTTAATATCATCGCGGGACAATGTTTCAATGGGTCTTTTGATCTTGCTAATGCTCTCGGCAATGGCCTTGCGGTGACGGTCATTTGAGGCCCAATTCCTTAGTTTGGCATAGGCCGCCAAAAATCCTACTAAGTAATCTATGCTTTCATTTTCAATAATATCTCCATGCTCATCAATTTGAGGTTTTTCGATAATTTGACACGCAGGAAGCACTTTTTTATAAGTATCCAATGTTTTGCGAATAGAAACGATTTTTTCGTTTTGAAGAAAGAATTTAGGTAATGAGGTCTCGATATCCGAAAAATCCGTTTTACAAAAACTGTCCTCCTCTTTCATAATGGACTGAAACAACCGTCTTACGCCAGGATAAGTGGCCAGTTCAAAATCATTCTTAAAGCCCAAAGAGCCAATACCTAAACAAACCACCCAATACTTGGCATCTTCATCACCGGGAGAGGAAGGAAAAACTACAAAAGAAAAATCATGGTAAGGACCTGAGGGCTCTTCTTCGGGATGAATAAAACCAAAGTAGGCACCGCCAGTTTGAAATGCCTCAGGTTTTATATTCCGTCTCAGCACATAATCTTTGACTACTTCATTGCTATTATCGGCACCAAATTCCCGGGCTTTTTGTTCGAGGTAGGTTATTATTTGGTCAATCATGATCGTTGTTTTAGTATGTAACTAATTAGAATCTTTGTGGTGAAATATCTATTAGTTTTGTGTTTAACAAAAATAACTAAAATTTAGCTAAAAAATCATGAGACCCAAATATTAATTTTTTGGAATAATCCTTTGTTCTATCACATCATAATTCCATAAGTTTTTTTGGGAATTAGAAAGTGTTCTAGAAACATCCCCCTTCCAAACAAAAAAACCGCCCCTTTACAGGACGGTTTTATCTCGAATTCGCGAAACGAATCTAAAGATTATTAAGATTTGATTTTCTTTACAATGGCTTCAAAGGCCTCGGGATGATTCATAGCCAAATCGGCTAAAACCTTGCGGTTGAGTTCGATGTTGTTTTTATGAATCAATCCCATGAATTGCGAATAATTGAGTCCGTGTTGGCGTGCGGCGGCGTTGATACGCTGTATCCACAAGCTCCGGAAATTTCTCTTCTTCAATTTACGTCCTACATAGGCGTATTGGAGTGCTTTTTCCACGGCATTTTTAGCCACCGTGTATTGTCTGCTTCGTGCGCCGAAATAGCCCTTGGCCATTTTCATTATCTTCTTGCGGCGCTTCTTTCTTGCTACTGCGTTTGTTGATCTAGGCATAATTTTAATTTTTTTTGTAACAGGCGGTCATTTTCATGACACTTTGGAGCACAGTTCCATGGTTTCTCAACCGTATTGTTACGGAAAATTATTTTTTTCCGAGCATTTTCAATACGTTCTTCTTATCCGCATCGCTCACCAAGGTGGCATGCGTCAATCGCAACTTACGCTTCTTGCTTTTCTTCGTCAAAATGTGACTTTTGTAAGCGTGTTTTCTCTTAATTTTCCCGGTGCCCGTCAACTTGAATCGCTTCTTGGCACTGGCTTTCACTTTGATTTTTGGCATTTTGCTTTGTTTTTAATTTATATATTTAGCCGTTAGCTGTTAGCTTTTTTACTTTTATTCTAACCTTAACCTTAACTTTAACGTTAACTTTTTTTGATAGTCAAGGTTAATGTTAACGTAACGTTCCGAAGGAACGCTATTTCTTCTTCTTCGGATGTGGCGCCAGCATCATAATCATCTTCTTGCCTTCCATTTTGGGCAATTGTTCTACCTTGCCGTACTCTTCCAAATCTTGCGCCAGACGCAATAACAATAATTGCCCTTGGTCTTTGTAAATGATCGATCGCCCTTTAAAGAACACATACGCCTTTACTTTGTTTCCTTCCTCCAAAAACTTGATGGCATAGCGTTTTTTGAATTCGTAATCATGATCGTCGGTTTGCGGACCGAAGCGAATTTCTTTCACCACCACTTTTTTGGTCTTTTGTTTTTTGGCCTTTTCCTTTTTCTCCAACTGATACAAGAATTTCTTGTAATCCAATATCTTACATACGGGTGGATCGGCCTTGGGCGAAATTTCAACCAGGTCCAAATCCATCTCATCGGCGATTTTCAATGCCTCTTTTAAGGGATAGATTCCCATTTCGACATTATCGCCGACCAAACGCACTTTGGGTGCCTTGATTTCTTCGTTAATTTTGTGGGGATTTTTTTTGATTACTCTCCCCGGTCCTCTTTTTCTACGTCTTCTAATTCCGATGGTTGTATGGTTTTTAAGTTAGTTATGCTTCCGGTTTTGCCTGTTCTTCTTCCTTCATCATGGCAATCAAATCTTCAATTTTCATGCTTCCCAAATCGCCTTTCTTTCTTCGTCTTACAGAAACCGTGCCGCTTTCTTTTTCTTTTTCACCGACCACAAGCATATAAGGAATTTTCATGGTTTCCGCATCGCGTATCTTTTTTCCTATTCGCTCGTCGCGTTTGTCCACCGAGGCACGGATGCCTTTTTCAGCCAGCAAATTTAATACATTTTCGGCAAAATCAATATATTTTTCGCTAATTGGCAAAATAACGGCCTGTTCGGGTGCCAACCACAGGGGCAAATCGCCGCCGGTGTGTTCCAGCAGGATGGCCACAAAGCGTTCTAACGAACCGAAAGGCGCGCGGTGGATCATCACGGGACGGTGCATTTGGTTGTCCGGTCCTTTGTATTCCAAGCCGAAACGTTCGGGCAAATTGTAGTCCACCTGAATGGTGCCGAGTTGCCACTTGCGTCCCAACACGTCGCGCACCATAAAGTCGAGTTTGGGACCGTAGAAAGCCGCTTCGCCGAGTTCCATTTTGGTTTTCAGGCCTTTTTCTTCGGCGGCTTCGATGATGGCCTGTTCGGCGCGTTGCCAGTTTTCTTCGCTTCCGATGTATTTTTCCTTGTCGTTGGGGTCGCGCAGGGAGATTTGCGCTTCGAAATTGTCAAATCCCAACGAACCGAACACATACAACACCAGGTCGATGACGCCTTTGAATTCGTCCTTCAATTGTTCGGGCGTGCAAAAGATGTGGGCGTCGTCCTGTGTAAAGCCGCGCACGCGGGTGAGGCCGTGCAATTCGCCGCTTTGTTCGTAGCGATACACGGTGCCGAATTCCGCATAGCGGACGGGCAGTTCCTTATAGGACCATTGCCGCGTTTTGTAGATTTCGATATGGTGCGGGCAATTCATGGGTTTGAGCAGGAACTCTTCGTCTTCGCGGGGCGTGCGGATGGGTTGGAAACTGTCCTGTCCGTATTTTTCGTAGTGGCCGGAAGTTACATACAGGTTTTTATGGCCGATGTGGGGCGTAATCACCTGTTGGTAGCCGGCTTTTTGTTGGGCTTTTTTGAGGAAGTTTTCCAGCAGTTCGCGCAGTTTGGCGCCGCGGGGCAACCACAAGGGCAGGCCTTGGCCTACCTTGTCCGAAAAGGCGAAAATTTCCAGTTCGCGTCCCAGCTTGCGGTGGTCGCGTTTTTTGGCTTCTTCGAGCATTTGGAGGTATTCGTCCAACAGTTTCTTTTTGGGAAATGAAATACCGTAAACGCGCGTCAGTTGTTTATTCTTTTCGTCGCCGCGCCAGTAGGCACCGGCCGCGTTCATGATTTTGAAGGCCTTGACCAGTCCGGTGTGCGGAATATGACCGCCGCGGCACAGGTCCGTAAAATCGTCGTGGTCGCAGAAGGTGATTTCGCCGTCGTTGAGCAATTCGATGAGTTCGATTTTGTAGGGGTTGTTTTCCTTGCGGTAAAAATCCAAGGCGGCTTGCTTGCTCACTTCGCGCATGCGGAAGGGATGCTTGCCGCGGGCAATTTCCAAAAAGGTTTTTTCGATTTTGGGAAAATCCTTTTCCGTAAAGGTTTCGTCGCCGAAGTCGATATCGTAGTAGAAGCCGTTTTCGATGGGCGGACCGATGGTGAGTTTGGCGTTGGGGTAATGTTTTTTGATGGCTTGCGCCATGATGTGCGCCGAGGAGTGCCAAAAGGCGCGTTTGCCTTCGTCGTCGTCCCAGGTGTAGAAGCGCAATTCGCCGTCGCGGGTAAGCGGTGTGCTCAGTTCGACGGTTTGGCCGTTGAAGGACGCCGACAGGGCGTTGCGTTGGAGGCCGTGGCTGATGGAGCCGGCCACTTCGTAGGGCGTAATTCCGGCCGGATATTCCCGCACGCTACCGTCGGGAAAAGTGATTTTGATCGTTTGTTCCGCCATAATCGTATTTGAATTATAAGTGCAAAAATAGGGATTTAATTTGGTTTGGGGGAATCCTAATTTTTATATAAAATCCTTTTAAAATATTCTTATCGCAGATATCATGCAATAAAATCGGGAGGGAATTTTTATTTAAAGTCCCTCGCATGACACATAGTACAGCCGATATAAAATATTCATAAAAGTGCGGACAGAAAGGTGTTCAATTACAGAGAGATGATCTTAGGTTATAGACTTATTGAGTGCCAATAGCCCTGTCTCCGGCGCTTATATAAAATTGGCGGTGTTGAGTACACCGCCAAAGAAATAAAAAAGATTTTGCAAAAAGATTGTTTTCAAACTCTCACAGCGTTAGTGACCTATGGGCCCTCGCTCGGGCGCCCAAGGGTAATCGGGGCCTTCTGCAAGGCCTCGTGGCAACATCGCTGGGGTCGCAGTGAGGTTGTTCACAGAATCTCACAGAGTCAGTGACCCGTGGACCCTCGCTCGGGCGCCCAAGAATACGAGAAGGAGTGGAATGTTCCTTCTGAACTCTCTGCGTCGCAGTGAGGTTGTTCACAGAATCTCACAGAGTCAGTGACCCGTGGACCCTCGCTTGGGCGCCCAAGAAAGAAAATGCGACGCACAGCGCAAGCGATTTTTGAACCGTTGTCGCAGTGAGGTTGTCCACAGGAGTCTGTGACCCCTCGCTCGGGCGCCCAAGAAAAAATTGAAAAAAATGAAACACACGCGACATACCGCCTGGTCGCAGTGAGGTTGTTCACAGAATCTCACAGAGTCAGTGACCCGTGGACCCTCGCTCGGGCGCCCAAGCAGTACGCGTACATGATGGACTTCGGGTCCTACCGAGACATGTCGCAGTGAGGTTGTCCTGTAAGGACCCTGTGGGCCCTCGCTCGGGCGCCCAAGATCGTCTACCCTCACCATGATGAGGACGATGAGACTCTTTCTTCTAAGAGTCGCAGTGAGGTTGTCCTGTAAGGACCCTGTGGGCCCTCGCTCGGGCGCCCAAGGTGGTGAATTTCCCGAGCGAATCGGGGAGCGGAGTGAACCTGTCGCAGTGAGGTTGTCCTGTAAGGACCCTGTGGGCCCTCGCTCGGGCGCCCAAGTGCAAAGTTAAACAAACCATTTTAGTCCTTTTGTAGCAAGTGTCGCAGTGAGGTTGTCCACTGGAGTCTGTGACCCCTCGCTCGGGCGCCCAAGGTTCATTCGTATCTCCAAAACTGGGGACGGGGTGTACCTTCTTATGTCGCAGTGAGGTTGTCCACTGGAGTCTGTGACCCCTCGCTCGGGCGCCCAAGACTATATACTATGTTTAAAAATTCTAAAGTTAAAGTAAGAACCTTGTCGCAGTGAGGTTGTCCTGTAAGGACCCTGTGGACCCTCGCTCGGGCGCCCAAGAATACGAGAAGGAGTGGAATGTTCCTTCTGAACTCTCTGCGTCGCAGTGAGGTTGTTCACAGAATCTCACAGAGTCAGTGACCCGTGGACCCTCGCTTGGGCGCCCAAGAAAGAAAATGCGACGCACAGCGCAAGCGATTTTTGAACCGTTGTCGCAGTGAGGTTGTCCACAGGAGTCTGTGACCCCTCGCTCGGGCGCCCAAGAAAAAATTGAAAAAAATGAAACACACGCGACATACCGCCTGGTCGCAGTGAGGTTGTTCACAGAATCTCACAGAGTCAGTGACCCGTGGACCCTCGCTCGGGCGCCCAAGCAGTACGCGTACATGATGGACTTCGGGTCCTACCGAGACATGTCGCAGTGAGGTTGTCCTGTAAGGACCCTGTGGGCCCTCGCTCGGGCGCCCAAGATCGTCTACCCTCACCATGATGAGGACGATGAGACTCTTTCTTCTAAGAGTCGCAGTGAGGTTGTCCACAGGACCCTGTGGGCCCTCGCTCGGGCGCCCAAGCAAAATGGACAAATAACTGCGGAAAAAATTATCCGCGATATGTGTCGCAGTGAGGTTGTTCACAGAATCTCACAGAGTCAGTGACCCGTGGACCCTCGCTCGGGCGCCCAAGCTGTTAAAATAGTAATAGAAGGAGAATTTTTAAAAGTACCTCTTGTCGCAGTGAGGTTGTCCTGTAAGGACCCTGTGGGCCCTCGCTCGGGCGCCCAAGTAAAGTTTCCGAACAAAAGCCTCGGGGGCCGCCTTTTGGGTCGCAGTGAGGTTGCCCTCGCTCGGGCGCCCAAGCAAAATAACGACGGTACGCTGACGGGAAACCTGCGGGTAGATGTCGCAGTGAGGTTGCCCTCGCTCGGGCGCCCAAGCTGTTAAAATAGTAATAGAAGGAGAATTTTTAAAAGTACCTCTTGTCGCAGTGAGGTTGTCCTGTAAGGACCCTGTGGGCCCTCGCTCGGGCGCCCAAGCGTACCCCGTTGGTATTCCGCCCTTTTACGCAGAAAAAAAGTCGCAGTGAGGTTGCCCTCGCTCGGGCGCCCAAGGTTAAAAGAAAATAACCTTCTCTCATTTGAAACAAGAAAAGACTGTCGCAGTGAGGTTGCCCTCGCTCGGGCGCCCAAGCCGAATGTGAACGTAAATTCGAAAAAAAAATATCCGCGCTGTCGCAGTGAGGTTGCCCTCGCTCGGGCGCCCAAGAATATTCTTAGCCGGTGACCTGTTCACCGATAAGAATGTGTCGCAGTGAGGTTGCCCTCGCTCGGGCGCCCAAGAAGAAGGAGTAGTAATTCTCCCCTATGAAACTCGCACAAGCGAGAAAGTCGCAGTGAGGTTGCCCTCGCTCGGGCGCCCAAGAATTGTTTTGAAACTAACCTCAAAAATCATATAACTATGTTTGTCGCAGTGAGGTTGCCCTCGCTCGGGCGCCCAAGTTCGAACGGGACATGGAGCGGGGCTCCGACACTCCAAATTGGTCCCGCGTCGCAGTGAGGTTGCCCTCGCTCGGGCGCCCAAGAGTATCGTCAGTATGAATACCACCCTGAACTTGACCCTAATGTCGCAGTGAGGTTGCCCTCGCTCGGGCGCCCAAGATGGACCAACAAAAAAAAGACAGCACCTCCTTCTCAAAATATGAGGTCGCAGTGAGGTTGCCCTCGCTCGGGCGCCCAAGGTACGACCCGGATGGGCCGTCTTCATTGACGGACTCGTCGGGTGTCGCAGTGAGGTTGCCCTCGCTCGGGCGCCCAAGAGCTTGGGGCCATTGGTTATACAAATTTATTGTAAAATTTTTTAACATACAAATCAATTGATACTCAAAGGCTTGCTTTGAATTGGGATTTTTATTCGAAAATGCATGTTTTTCTTCGTTTTATTTTATGCCATAATTCATATTTGAGTTTTTTAATCGGATGAAAATCAATTTATTATGTTTTATTTTTTTTCGAAAATTCAAATTTATTTTTGCCTCATTTTTTCATTTTCGAAAAAGCATTATTATTTCTTATAATCATGACTTGATAATCAGTAAATTATAATTTTAAAAAATTAAAATTTCGCAAAAGATGTCCTTATGTGGACCTGAAATTTGTATTTTCGAAATTTTAACAAAGGCATGAGGCCGCATTATTTTAACATATTGACAGGTATTTCATTGGTTGTCAATTGTTTATCATTGATTAAAATCTTCGAAAATGATTTTGTTTGTAATTGATTGATTTTTAGCAACTTAGACGTGAAAATTGGTTGAAATTATCTCTGTTTTGATTGATTTTTATTGTTTTGCCCGAAGAAAGGGTGGGGGTCATTCGTCGAATATGCTGAATGAGTTGTCTCCGGATTTATTTTTACCAAAAACCAAACTCCGGGCATAACATTCTTTTGTGAGCGGATATATTTTTACGGTATCGGTACGAGGATTGATCAAATGATAGAGGTCGTATAATAGGGTTTCATATTCATAAAAAGTGAGTGTGCATTCAAATACGCTTAAGTTGATTCGCTTGCCGTGGTGTTTCAAGAGTTCGGCTACTTTATTGCGGCGTTTGTTGCTCCGAATATCGTATGCAATCACATAGAGTTTTTTCATGGTTGTAGAGTTATGTTGTTAAATCTTGTCATCGTTTACCTGATAATTTTAGTTCCGGCTAAGTGTAAGTCCTACTTTTTTACCAATTAATCATTTTATATGCTTTGAACCTTTTTTCTTGTCCCATGATATACATCCGCAAGAGTTGGGTTTGGCGGTGTATATTGTCGATCATTGGAAATTTTTTGTTGAGATATTTTTCATACCGGGCCAAATTGGCATCCACGGCCCGGATTAAGCGTTGCTTGGTGGGCTTATCGATTTTTCCTTTCGGTGCGGCTATAGGAAATTTACGGTTGATTACGGCCAATACCGCGCGGTCCACCACGGGTTGGCGAAAGGGTTCAATGAGATCGAAAACCAAGGATGCCTTGCCGCGGGCATGTGCATGCAAAAAACCATATTCGGGATGCAATCCTTGAGCTAGCACACTATTCCACACATGGCGGTAGAGAATGGCATAACCGTAATTGAGCATGCTGTTTACCGGATCCACGGCACGGCGTGTGATTCGACCGGTGAAAGTGCCGGTTTCTTCATCGATCATCATGCGAAACCATTGCCAATATATAGCCGAAGCGATGCCTTCGTAGCCCATGAGTTTTTCCCGGAACTCACCGGAGAATGGAACGGATTTAGCTTCGCTAAGGAGGTCTTGAAGTTGGGTTAATGCACCCGGCATAAAGAGGGCAATGTCTTCTTCGGTCTTGGCGGCATATTTTCCGAAATATTTTATGAGCCGTATTTGATTGGTGATTTTAGCACCGAGTATTTCCCGGGCTATGACGAGTGCTTTTTCGGATTGAGCGGTTTTTTCTTGTTTGGTCCAGGTTTTGACATAAATATGGTGAAAATCAAAAATTTTGGCATAAGGTTCGCCATTGGACTTGACCAAATCTACGGAGATGCCGTTTTGCACACAAAAATTGATGAATTCGGTGGATAAATTGGCCGGACGGGCGGAAATGGTGATATAGCGTAGATTTTTGGTGGGATATTTGGTTATTGTACGGTCTTTGTGACGAACTGTGATTTTGTTTTTGGAAATACCAATGGATTTTCCATATCCGCCGATATGCAAATGCATGTTTTCCATGAATTTTCGTTGATATTCTCTTCGCCGGAGCCGGACGGCTTGCTCGGCGGTGGTAATTTGTTTTTGATTGCGGAGTTCATAAACGGTATTGATAATACTCTTTCGATGCATATTAAGATGGCGGTTATAAAGATCGGTAACGAAACGCAAGTGCTTCAAAGCTTTTTTGAGTTGTTTTTTGCTAACCCTACCGGGCAAAAGGTTTAATTTTTCCGTCCAAAGTTTAATGAGAAGTTCATCCAAGGGAAAGAGGATGTTTTGAGGAATAAGATTTCCGTAATAATTGCTTATTCCTTCGACTTGATCGTGGTATTTTTGGGGGAAGGAAGGATGCCGGAAAGCCCGTTTGATTTTTTGTTGAAGTTCCTTGATTTTTCCCGAAGAAAGGGTAATGAATTTATCGGTGATCCAAACGCCCAAAAAACGGAATCCTTCAGAAGCTTCACGAATAAAATAACCGGGATTGAGTTTGAGTTTGAGTTGAGTGGAGATGTATTGCATGGTCTGATTCAAAACCTCTTCGGCATTTTGGCGGTTTTTGCATAATATGACAAAATCATCGGCATATCTGACATAAGGAATGTTTTTGGCGTGCATGCGTTGGTCCAAAGGAGTGAGGTAGAGGTTGGCCAAGAGCGGGGACAACACGGCACCTTGAGGTACGCCGGCGGTTCGTTCTTTCCATTGGCGGTCTTTATCAATATATCCCATACGAATAAACATTCGAATGAGTTCGAGCAAGTAATTATCTTGAACTAAGGGTTTTAACTGTTTGAAAAGGCGGGTATGATTGATGGTGTCGAAATAATTGTCGATATCGCATTTAGCAATAATTTTATTTTTTTCGGCCATGATATAGTGCCGCACTTTGTTCACGGCTTTTCTGGGACCTAATCTGAGACGATAGGCATAACTTGAGGAGAAAAAATGTTTTTCGAAGCGTTGTTCCAAGAGATTTTTAATGGCTGTTTGTACAATTTTGTCATGGACAGTGGCGAGTCCCAATATGCGTTTTTCGTCTTTATCCTTGGGAATTTTAATTTGTAAATAGGCCTGAGGAAGATAGGTTTTGTTCTTGAGTTTGAAGGCAATTTGCATAAGGTATTTTTCTTCTTTTTGTTTGAAATCATTGATGGAGATGCGGTCAATTCCGCCGGAGGAACCTTTGGCACGGACTTCGTTCCATGCGTCTTTGAGAAGAGAGTAGGTGAGTTGCATAGTTTTTTACTAAAAATTTACTAAAAATATGGGAATTACGAATTGTTGAATGTTATGAAAAGGAAGTTTCTTCGGGGTTCAAAGGTTTTGTTCCGGCCTTATGGGGCCGGTGGCAAACATACCGATGGGCCGGATTTTCTAGATTGGTATGATATCATAAAATATTCGCGGGCGGTTCTTGAATTGTATTTCAACGGTAGCGGGGCTTGTCGTGATGTCGAGCGATTGCTGAGGGCTTTGTAAAACTTTGACTGAAATTACGGAGTTGATTTTTAATCTAAATCAACCACTTTTAATTTTCCGAATCCTACGGAAGCATTACTACCCACATGAATGGCTTCGCCGAGCTTGAGGATTTTGTAGAAATCGGGTGCATGACCTTTGAATTCCACCCAACCCGACCAGCCGCGCATGGGATATTTTTCATGGCGTTTTGGGGAGCGGTAAATTACTTCCTTTTTGATCTTATAGTTGGTCACTTGAAGCCGGTCCATTTGGGGTGATTTGAGCAATTCGGTACGGATGAATCCCGGAAGAAGATGAATGTCTTCAGGTGGCGGTTCATGGCCGAAAATCCGGTCGATATTTTCAAACATGGTGGAAGCGCGCCGAAGCATCACGGCCCGGTGGATGAGAAAATGGAACAGCTCTTCCTTTGAAGAGGGCGGAACGGGTTTTCGAACGCGTATAATGGAAACGGGTACGGGAAATTCCACCCGAAACCGGTCGGAGGATTGGGAAACGGATTCAAAATGGCGCAAGCGAATGAACGGGGTATTGCGGTGACCGGCGGCCTCCACCCCTTGAAGACTTCCGTAAAACTGGCGGTGATATAACGGACGCTGAAAAGCATGCATAAAAAGGACGGGAATGGACTCGGGCGGAAGAAAAGGTGTGGTCAAATGAGTGAAAAAGAAATGAAAAGTTTCGCCCCGCGGCAATTCTCTAATGCGGCGTGGTATGTAGAACCAATAAGGTGCGGGCGGGTTGGACCCGAACAAAGAAAAATAAGGATGTTGGCGGGAAAGTTGGGGCTTGAAAAAATATTGAAAGGCGGGCGGATGATAATGCTTGAGGGTTTCGCCGAATACTCCCCGGATGAAGCTCCCCAAAAATCCGGGCAATTGGCTATCGGCTAGGGCGCGTATGGTTATCTTGTAGCGGTGGAGGAGCATGCTCGCAAAAAAAATTCTGAAATTTAAGGAAAAAAATTAGAGTTTTTCGAGGAGGGCGAGATATGACATAAAGTTCGATTGTAAAATTCCCCGGGGTAAAACTAATGATTTAAGAATTTATATTCCTCATTATACCCCGGGGGATTTTAATGGATTATTTCTATTGAGTTTGAAAAATTAACGCTTTTGGATTTGGCATAATCGCTGGTAATTTCAATTTTTACTTTTTGTCCTACTTTCAGTTCCGCGTTCAATTTTGTTTTTTTCTTTTTGAATTTAAGTTTTTTGCCGAAATCAAACCGGAAATAATAGTATTTTTTATCTTCTCCAATTACTTCGGCTTGCAATTTAGCACCCATTTTGATTATTTTATCTTCTTCGGATGGAGGAGGTGGAGGAGGAGGGGTATAAACAGGTTTAGACTGTTGAGGTTGTGAGGAGGACTGGCCGGATGATTCTGAATGTTCTGATTCGACTTGAGTTCTCTCAAACTGCCCGTAACCTACATTGGTTTTGGCGCCGATGCCGAGGTCTTCGAGAATGGCTTTGAACAATTTCATTTTGTCGCGGGCCGCCAACTTATTTCCGTTTTCATCCACGTAATCCCGCAAAATAAACTCAAAGCGGAAGGTTACGCCGGGCATTACTTTGAGGAATTGAATGGGATTGGGGTTTTTTAAGGGATGCTCGTGGGGAGTTATGTAATCATTACCCAAAAACTTATTTTTCACTTTTACGGGAAAGGCGTCCAGAAATACGTCTCTTTGGTGCATGGGAAGATGATCCCAAACTTTTTTACCGTTTTTTTCTATATATCCTTTCCCTTCGAAAATATGTTCTTTTAACTTTTTAATATTCAATCCGGTCTTAATTTTTGGCTTGTCCTCGAGAAGGTATTTTACATAACCGCCGTCGTCCTTATCAAATGCACTTCGTAACACGCCTTTTACGGACGAGCCGGGTATTACCGGAAGGCCGGTGGTATGGTCGAAGTAGAAGCCGAGTTTTAATTCATCGGATACCAAAGGTTTGCCGTTTTCATCTTTTTTATCCGCACCTATTTCATGAATATAACCGCTGCCTACCAACAAGCCCGGATAGATTGTGGTTAAAGAAAATCCATGGTTTCCGCCGAAAGGCGGTTGTGCGGGCATATTCCATCGAAGGTTTTGAAGCCGGTCAAGAAAAGTTTTTCCCGAAAACACCGGATACCATTCATTTCTTATCCTTTTAAATTTTAATGATTTAAAATAATCTTTATAATAGGCGAATCCCAAATTTTTCATTATTCATCAATTTTAAAGGTTCGTAAAGCTAATTTCATAGCCACTAAAATATCTTCGATTTCCTGTTGATACCGCAAAAGTTTTTCTTTATCCAATATGTCCAAGGAAGCTTCCTCTTCATTTTCACGGATTAGAGTTTGACGGATGACATAGTCTATTAATGTTGGTCCGTCCGTGTCATCCCGGTGACCGGGTTTCAGAACATCATAAATTGCTTTCAATAAATGACTGCTTTTGGCTTTTTTTCCGCTGTCATTTTGATAAAAGGCCAATGTTGCCAATAATCCCGCCTGAATTATACTTGCACCCATGGATGCAATATATCCCTTAAATTCTTTGGGAATTTCACCGTTTTCATTTTTGAGATGATTGTTGATAGCTGTTCTGCACGGGGGAATTAACGTATTAATTTTTGCTTTCATAGCCGGATTTTTTTTAAATTTTTTCAATATTTACATATCCGTATCCGATGGTGGCATTGGCACCTATTTGAACCGTATGGGATGTCATTTCTTTAATGAAATCTGCCATGTAAGGGTCATTATCAGGAATATTTACGAAAAAGATGAATTTGCTTTTTCGCGGAACAATTTCTTCATACCATAAATTTACGCTTTGGCCGTTTTCCAATTTATTACGGGCAATAACGGGAAGTTCTTTGCCGCGTTGTTTGAATTTATGATTTTTATAAACGGCTACCGGTTCATTCCCGAATTTCTCCCATATATCCCATTGGGGGGCACGTTGGGCTTGGTAGTCTTCCAGAATGGTATTGCCATGTTGGGTAACAATATCGGCATCGAAATCATAATTTCCCTTAATAAACTTTTCATCCAATCCTAATGAACGTGCCTTTTCGTTAATATTATCTATCAAACACGGGGCCGTGGCCAAATAATAGGGGGCATTATTGCTTCGAACGGGTAAAGCCAGTAAATCCGCCTGGAAAAATTTGTATTTACCAATTCCGGGATCTTTTGCACCCCGGGTCAAATCAGGGCCAAAGACATGGTCGATAAAATCCGGACCTTTATTAAGGTAATTGTCAAAGAACTCCCGCAATGCACCTTTAAGGCTGGACGCATGAATAACGGGCATATCCGTCACGGGGTCCCGTTGAACCAAATTATCCACTACGCCGTAATTGGCGCCGCCGGCTCCTACATGCATGTTGGTAAGGGCCGTAATCATGAAGGCTTTAGGTGTGTATTTCATAACTTTTGAATTTTGTTTTTAATTGGATTGTGCATATATGATTTTGTAATGATTATATCCCACTTTTCGAAGGTTATCATAATTAAACAAAGAAGGAATATCCTTGTTTTTATCAGAAAAATAAAAGACGGAACCTTTTTTGTAAACCTCAAATTTTTGAGATTTGTCCGGTTTCCGCGCCGGATTTTTTATATTAAGGTCCGTAACTAAAAACCTAAAATCGCCGGTCCGGGTAATGGCAAAATCAAAATCCGGAAAAATATCTTTTTCCACACAGGTATCGCTGAGCAATACCACTTTGTGGAAATTTTTGGAACTTTCATAAGGGGGTAACAAATCTTCAAATCCCTTATCGAATTTTTCAACGTCCATCCTAAACATTTGCTGTTCGCCACCAAAAACGACATTATGATTACTTTTTAGGTCAAAATCCAGTTCGGCTATAAACGAAAAGCCGTAGCCTTTTTTCATTTTCCAAAAGGTTTGAACGTAAAAAGCTTTTTCATCTGTTTTTCCGTTATAATCTTTCCGTATGCCAACTTGTTTGTGTTCGATAAAAACATCGTCATAACTGTATTTTATTCCGCTTCGGTTGATTAAAAGATCGGGCATATCGTATTTGGGATTATAATTTTCCAGCTTAATGAGGGGTTTTCCGTTTAATTGCCGTCCTTTTTCCGTCTCCTCTTTTACAGGATTTACCGTTAGCCAACCTTGCTCTTTGTTACATTCATCATCGAATTTTTCTTTCCAAACATATTCCCTGTTAGCCGGAAAATAATATTCCTTTGTATCATCCGAATTACGGGTAATAAATACAGGGGACAGGGATTTGATTTTTCCGAAATCGAATTTGCCGTTTATGGTAAAACTCTTTTCTCCTATTAACTTTTTTGCTAATTGAGGATCCTGGATTTTATTGTCAGCAAAAATTTGCGGATCATTGCTTTGGACCAGCAATTGATGTCTTAAAAGTCCCAGCAAAGCTGTTTGTTGGGGGAAGTACCGGGAAACCACCAAATAATGCGCATTGGTATCCCCGAAAGTGCGTTCGCCGCCGAAGAAAAATTTTTCGTGCGGGGTAAGCGTGATAAGATATTTTGTTGCCATAATGAGCGGTTTAATATTCTTGTTTGTTATTAATGAATTCAATAAAGCGTAATGCCGCATATAGTTTTTTCAAATTGTCATTATGACGTTTTTCTTTTTCAGCTTCCGGAAGCGAATGAACCGGATTCTCCGTATATACGGCTTTGAATAAGTCCCTTACTTTTTCCAGGAAAGGAATTAATCTTTTCGTGCCGTCAGGTCCTTTTCTTACGTGTACACTTTCATTGAAATTATTGGTAAAGAAATTATCAAAGGCATTATTTCTTTCGCCGGTGTCTTGAATTTCGCCGATAGTTTTGATGACACCGTTCAGCGGTTCCAATTTATGCGCCACGGAATGAACGAACCGGCTGTCTTTCACTTTTTGCTGAAGCAATTCATTATAGAGTTTATAGGAATCGTGATGCTTATGGAAGGTGGTTCCGAAATATTGGCCGCTATGTTTCAGCACCGCATAAGACACGGCATTTTTCTTGCAAGTTTTTTTGGCGGTATAAAACAACCGGTTGATGGCTTGTTCCAGCGCCTCGTTTAGCGGAAATTTATAATAGCTGACGGAAACACCGTAGGACATGGATGGTTTTTTATCGCCAAGCGAATTGATAATATTTGCGAATTCCGAATGATCATTAAATTTATCAATAAGAAATATTTGATTAAATAATTCATCCAATTGATTGATTAAGGTAAAAATGGTTTTCCTAATGCCGTCGGTGATTTCATTCTCTTCGTTTCCTTCTTCAATAATGCCGGTATGTGCCACGGGCGCAAAGAAGAGCAAATCATCCCCGCCGGCATAAACGGTTTTACCTTTGTATTGATCAATTAATTCAACAGCATTTTTGCTGAATTCCAATAACTTTTTTGAAAATATACTTATTAAGTCCGGATTCGATTTGTAAATTTCATTGATGAGTTTTCCCATATTATCGCCATCGGCCTGTACCACGGTAATGTATTTTTGATAATTGCGAAAGCGATCGCCGGCACCTTCTTTTATTTTTTCGTAAAATTTTTCTTGGTCGTCTTCCGCATCTCGCTTAATGAGACGGGATGCCTCTTTATAAAAATCTTCACCTTCAAATTCCGCCGCGGCTATTTCGGCCGTGCTTGGAAATCGTTTTCCCGTAAAAGCTTTTCGGTGAAAATAATTGTATTCGGAATTTCCGTCTTTGTCTTGGTATTTTTCAAAGAATTTTATTAACCATTGATGTTTTTCGTCATCTGTTGTTGTGCGTATATCATCACATTCATTGGATACAATTTTTTCTTCCAGTTCCAGCGCGTTCAAATATTCGCTCACCTGCTCGATAACATTCCCCTTTTCTATATTGACTTCAATAGGAATAATACGCAAATATTCTTCAAGAAAATTTTCAATCCGCTTTGCCGGTACATTGATGTCGTTACTTATAATTATGCTAAGCTCTTTAATAACATTCGAAATAATTTGTTTTAAATTGGTAATTTCACCGGGATATATTATCCTGTCGGGATAAAATCCTGCTTTTTCGAATTGGTTCAAATCATTTTGATTGAAGTAGGGAATAATAATCTCATTCGGATTTAATCCGGCTCTCTTTATGATTTCCTTCATAATCCAGGAAAACATATAACTGGCCGACCAAATGGCTTTGGTGCTTCTGGCACTTTGAATGGTCTTATAAATGGGACCTATGGTTAGGGCGGTATAGGTTTTTTCCATGGTTATATGATTTGATAGTTGCTGAGTCTTTCGTTACAATCACAATTTTGAATAGCGAATTCCAAAAAGTCGCCGATATTAAAACTTTCCGGTGTTAAGAGATTTTCAAGTTCTCTACGGAAACGTCGATCATTGACAATCCGGCCATTCCTTTTCAATCGAAGGGTGAATTGAAATTCTTTTGCCAGTATATCTTCGTTTATATCATTGGCCAACAAATAAACTTTGTTGTTAACAACTTTAAAAAAGAGAGGCGATTGAAATCTGTCAATTTCATCATGTTTTACTTCAACGATATAGGAAAGTTTTGGTATTCTACCCTTATTGGGATATGGATCAAGAATTACTTGAAATTCAAAATTCTCGGCAAGACCTAATAAGGCGCGGATATATTTGTAAATAAAAGGATGCGGATCATCCCACCTTTGATTACCTTTCGCATCATAAACAGCCGAATTTTTATTTCGTGTTTTTAAATCGACTTTAAAATCATTATTATTGATTTCAATAATAAATGGATTGTTATGAATTTGTTGTTTGATTTTTCTTTTTTCCCAACGAACAGGTGGATTCTGTTGAACGAAGTAGAGGAAAAGTAATGATTTTTTATAACCATTAAAATTAATCCCGGCCTTTAATATTTGATAATCATGTTGTATTGACGAAAAAATCCTTTCAAAATCATTAAAACGATTTGTGTTCCTATATGTAAATTGAAATATGTTTCTAAAATCCCTTTCATTGAAAGAAACGGGTTGTTGATTTATAGAAGTAACCGTAAAACTCCCGAATCCTTTGTTTTGACGAGTGCCGAAATTGGTGGACAGAAAAAAATCCGGCAAGGTTTCTTCAATGGTTTTTAAAAGAGTTTTTCCATTTATTTCATTGGTATTGAAAGATTTTATTTCACCATTAATATTTTCATTGGTATAAACCGCAAATCTTACTTCTTTTAATTTCTTTTTCTCTTGTGGATCAATAAAATTTCCGTTCCATTTAAATTTATCTTCGTTAGCGAAAAATGGAGAATTGTGAATGTAGGTAAAATCGAAAGAAAATTCTCTTTTCAAATTATTTTCTCTGTGTTGAAAGTTAGTTGTATTTAGCTTTCTGGCCAATGGAAGATAATAACTAACATTTTTCGGCGCCTCAATCCTCACCTTATAATCCAAAGCCGGATGCTCGCCGTTGCCGGTAAGCCAGCCGTTGTTTTTCGCTATTTGACGGCCTGTATCATAATTACCATTCCCGAGTTTGGTCAAGATAAACCTGTCCAACTTAGGCTTTAACTCCGTGGCGCGGAGGGTGGCGCCGTCCTGATCGTGCTGGAAGTGGATCAGGGGCGTGTGCTGTTTGAGGGTGAATTCGAGATGATATTTGCTCATGATAAAAAGGTTTTCAATTAAAGATTAATGATAACAGATATGAGAATATACCGCTTAATAAGGCGACTATAATAAATTCAAGCAAAACTTTTAAAAAAGGATGAATAGATATGCTTGAAAAGGGATTTTTTATATGTTTTAAAATTGGTTTTCTAAACACATAATACATTATTAACATACTAATAAATAGGAACGGAAACCAAAAACTAGGAACAGACTTACCTCCAATAAGGTATCGGGGAATTTCATTCGGAGATTTCCAAATGTTCATTCCCAGAATGCCAGCTATTAACATAGCCGGTAAGAATAGGGTAGCTAAAATAGTGTGTATTCGCATTTCCTTCTTCTCCTCCTTGTCCGCAATCATCCCGGCAAAGGCATTGAGTTCGGCGATTTCGTTATCCAAATCCTTGACCTGTTCGGGGATGCGCATGATACGTTGCATCATATCGTACATTTCGATGCCTTGTTCTTGGGGTGTGACTTCTCGGAAGTATATTTTGTTTACAAACAGAATGTAATGTTTATAAAGGTCTTCAATTTTTTGAATGGCTTTATCCATATCTTCGCCATCGCGGTGAATTAGATCCGACACATGGGTTACTTCGTCCGAAAAGCTCACGATGGTAGCCCGCTGTAAGAGGGAGAGTTCGGCCATTTTGTAATACATGGTTTGAAGGTGCCGGATAAGGAAAGCCGGTGCCGATTTTCCTGTTAGCATCACCATACTATAACGGGACATACCGTATAGGGTCCCTTCGTCAATCCAACGTGAATAGGTATGTTTATCCAAATACTTGGGAAGTTTAAGGCGGTCATTAAAAGTTTTCCAAGTATCAATAAAAATATAATTATGCCAAAAATCATTTAGCGTGTAGGCATATCTACGTTTTCCGTTTATTCGCCTTATTTTTTGTAGGGTTTGAATTTGGGAATTATTACCATGCCAGCTTATGACATACATTCTGTCATCATTCAAGGCGGGGCGGAGATACACTTTATAACGGGTATCTTTTTCCAAGCATTTTTCATTTTCCTTGTCCGCTTTTAAGCATCCCGATTTTTCATGGGTGAGGAAAAATTTTTCGGGAAATAAGACCTTAATAAATTCCGGTAAGAGAAAAGGACCGTGCTTGAAATTATCAGCACAATAATATTTGGAATAATCCTCCAAACTTCCGGGAATCCTTTCATTATTCCGGCTCAACCAAATGGCTTCCGGAAGTTCATTGTTTTTTACACACGGAAGCCATTCTCCGGGCGGGGTGTTTTCTTTTCCGGTTTTTATGCCTTCATCTTTCAGGTTTAGAAAAGGTGGATATAATCTCCTTCCGTATTTATTAATGCGCAAAATATCTTGCGAATTCTCATGACTTTTATTGCGAAGATGAAAGGATAAAATCCCTACCCCCGTGCTATACATATTTAGTATAATGCTGTCAATTTCTAATGAATATATGTTATTTTTTAGCTGTATGTTATAAAACAATTTATTTCCCAGATTGATGTCAGCCGGTTGAAATTCATAATGACGGATGAGTTCTTCGTTTTGTAAATTGGTGGAAGTGCGTAAATTTTTATCCAAATCGTAAAGAATTTCCCTGACGAAATCAAAAAAGTAATTATACTCATTATAAGTACTTCCGTCAATTAATTTATAAGGTTTCCTTTTCCAAGGAGAAGTTTTATCCCTAATGAGCAATTTCTCAAATTCTTTGAGATTATATTTTTCTTTCAAGCGGTCGTTTTCATCTTTATTCCACAATTGCCATCTGAAAGGGAAAAGAAACACATGATAACTGTACATTTCATCATTTTGAATCTTCTCCAAATCCGGTTTAATCTCCCTAAAAATCTCCTTCCATTCTTTCGCTAAAATTTCCGCATCTTTCTCCTTTACATAATCTTTTGTAAATCCGAAATAACCGCTGTCATGGGCGCCCCCGAAAAAAGCCCGGCTGTAGCCGTTTTTATCTTCTTTTAGCTCATCTTTATACTTTTCAATAATTTTTGTCGGGATATAGCCGGAGTAGTGAAATTTGTTATCGTTATAAAAGATGATTTTGATTTTCTTTAATTCCCGGGCGCAATCTTTCGGCGTGTTTTTTTCGCCCTTGTCTTTCCGTGTGTTAAGGCACTCATCTAATTTTTCGAAAAAGAATGCATCTGTGTAAGGCGTAAAACTTTCGGCATCTTCGGGCAATTTCCAAATGAGCAATCCGCTTAATTTATCCTCTTTCGGCGGGTTTTCCTTTAAAAAGCTATGGGCTTTATCAAAATCCGCTTTCGTAAGCCCTTGCGTTTCGCGGTCCTTGCGGCGGATGTTTTCGATTTCGTCTAGGGAAAAACCTTCATCAAGAAGTCCGGGAATATAAGCTTTATCGTTTACGGCCACTTTCTTTTGCCAATCGGTTAATTCTAGGCCCAAGAGTTTCGCCACTTGTTCGATGGAAGCAGGTTTGCACCGCTCATAATTATGGTGGTCGATGTCTATAATGCGGGGATTTTCCGGTTTTTTTGTTTTACCCAACAATTCAATACCGACAACTTGTAAATCTTCATTTTCTTCAAGGAGTTCTTCTATCCGCGGAATATAAAAATCCCAACGGGCATTATTCCAAGATAAACCCGCACTTTCCAAAGGAATATGATGTTCTTCCAAGAGTTTTTGGATTTCTTTCATCTCCAAATCTGAACCGCCGAGGAAGAAATGGAATTTTGAGGGGGTCATGGAGATTATTTTTAATCGATTCTTATTACATGTTCATGATCATTGCCAATAGGATAAACTCCTTCAATTTTAATCATATTCTGGTCATTGGCCGAGTTGCCGACAAAAATGGTTTGTACATAATCTTCTTCAAATGTATGAATGATAAATTTTCCAAATCCATTTCGATCAGTAGTGCCGGAAGTGCGGGCTTTATAGTGAGTAACCATATGTATATGCTTCGCTAATGGATTTCCAGAAGTATCTTCTAATTTAAGTTTAATTACAAAATCTTTCTTTTGGGGAGTTTCTAAATACCTTTCCAAATCATCTAAGGATAAATGGGCTTCTCTGTAAAATGCGGTTTGAATTTCATCACTAATGCTGTCGGGAATGGTGGCCACATTAAATCCTTTTTCAATGGCCTTATTGAAATAGTGAATAACGTCGGAAGTCAAGTTGTTTATTTGTTCCACTAAATGATTGAGTTTTTTTTCGAATTTTTTAATCTTTAATTTCATGTTCCACATTTGTAATAATGTAATGAAATACATCCCGAAGAAAATTTCAAAAATATACAAAACTATTGGAATGGCATCATAAATGCCGAAACCAACATCACGGATACCTCCTTCGATTTCTAATTTCACTCGCCAATATGCCAAGGCGCTTATTATGGCTAGTAAGAGGATGGTACCGATAAGGCCCCACCAAAAGTGTTTGTTTACTTCTTTATGGATACGTCCCCAGATTTCTTCGTCCGTAAGTGTGGCATATTGGGGATTGTTTCTATATTCACTGAATTTAATATCTTGCATGGCTTTAATTAATTTTTCAGCCAACCAGTGCGATAATTGTAATCCGGCTAAAAAGAATACGGCGGCTATGGCCCAAGGCGCCCATGGTATAATAACCCTGTAAATTTCCATACTAATTACAAATTCCACTACGGCAACTATTAAAAACAATATACTCATTAAAGTAATGGGCGCATTTGCCAAGTTCTTCTTCCAAATTTCCAACCGCTCTTTTATTTTTTTTAATGATGAAAGGGTCTCTTGGGCATCAGCTACCATTTTCGTTGTTTTACCTGCTAATTCATCAGCTTGATTGTAATAAGTTTTTGCTTGGGTGAGTTCTTGATTCATAATTATATGGTTTTATTGGTTTTTAGAAAAATAATGAATGAAACCATCTATGGATTCAAATTCTTCAATATTACAATTTTCAAAAATAGTTTTGTCTTTCCAGCCGATAAGATTTAATTGTAATTTAGGGTTACATTTAAAGCGAAATGGTTTTTTGGTTTGAAATGCATCATGTATTCCATCACTTATGATAACAACCATTATTTGGTTGTAGTTTTTGTATGTGGGTTCGTTAATTTTTTTATTTAAATGCTCTAAAAAAGTGATTATATCAGTAACGTCTTTTCCTTGGTAAGGTTTATAATTAATTATTTTAGGTTGGATGATATCTTGGATGAATTTATCAATTTTTTTCTTATTTATTTGAATTAATTTTTTGTTTTCATTTAAAATTTTTTCGTTCTCTTTTTTAATACGCGCTTTTTCAGTAAGCAGGGCTTTTTTCGGAATTGAATTAAGTTTTGAAGGACATTCAATTATTAATGGATAAAATTCACGATCCTCTGGTGAAGGATTTCCTATTATTATTACATCAATTTCTCCGCAGTATCTCTCATTAAATTTATTAAATATTTGTTGATATTTTTCTGATGTTAATTTTCGTTGATTTTTTGTTGATCCTGACCTATCTTCAGCAATAATGAGCAATACTTGCTCTTTATATTGTGAAGTATTGGAACCTGCCCCCTCAGAATTTTCAGAAACTGAGGAATTTTCTTGAATTTCTTTCGTTCCGTGATTACATGATGCGATTAATAACAGCATAATTAAAAGGGTTAAAAACATACTTTTTTTCATGTTGAATTGAATTTTAAAATTTCAAAATAAATATAATAAAATTTGCTATCATTTAAGTGGCTGTTAAATATTTGTAAATTTCTCCATTTCCCTCTTCAACCGCTTCACGCCTTCCCGCAGCTGCTTTGCATTATAAGCCAATACAATCAAGTGGTCGTCGCCGTCCACCGGGCGGTTGCGTTCCACAGGGTCCACGGGATTGACAATGACGTCGCGCGTGATGCCGGGTTCGTGTTTGTGTAATAAATACTGAACCATATTCCTGTCGATGATAATATTATCATTCTTGTCATGAAAAATAATATGTACACCTACCAGCAAAATGCCTACTTTGCGTAGCAACACCAGCAATTCGTCGAAGGTTTTGCCTACCAAATGACTGTTCTCCGGCAGGGAAAGGTCTATTTTATAAAATTCATTGTAATCGTTGTACTGCATGATTTCGTCCAGCACTTTGGAAATGCCGTGATTGAAAACGGCTTGTTTCATGATGGCCTTCCGGTAATTGCCGGCCACCACGATTTCGTTTACGTCGGCATCTACCAATGTATCGCGGAATTCTTCATGGTTGATTTCCGCAATCATATAAATGGGATCACTCATGCGGCCGATATCGAAGGTGTCGTATCCTTTTTCTTCTTCCTCTTTTTTGTTCCCTTTACCAATCCGTAAGAATTTCTTTACTTTTCTAATAATGCCTTTGGTTTCATATACTTGTCCATACAATTTCTCTTTTACAAAACGTGAAATGGCCAAAGCGCGCAGTTGGGTGCGTTCGTCGGCAATTTTGCTGCTATCTTCCGCCAGCAGGATGATGGTATCGGCTTTGTGTGTATTGGCTTTTTCCAATATATGAAAATCCCGTGCATCGCCTTGGATGATGTCTATGACTTTATTGTCATGCAGATCTTTAATTTGTTGGTCCGATTCGCGTATTTTTTTAATATCAGGAACCACGCATACGATTTTCATTTTTTTGTTATTATATTCTTTAGCATCTTGCAGGAGTCCGGTGATGAATTTTCCGGTATTGCCGTTCCATCCGAAAATAATAAGGTGGTTTTCAAAATGTGTTTTCATAAGTCCTTTTTTACGTTTTTGGGTCATTTTGTAAGTGGCGTATTCCGACACACCGATCAGTATGGTGCCGATCCAGAAGTTAAGTGAGTTTAGCGAAAGCATTAATTTGCCCAGGGTCGAAAGGGGGAATACGCCATTGCTATTGCCCGTCACGGTGGTGACGAATAGCCATGAATGCAGGTCCGGGCGCGTCATGTTTAGGATTTGGCTTTTGATGCCAATGTCTTCGTAAAATCGTCTTTCGGCCCATATCAACAATTCGATACTGCCGAAATAAATGAGAATCAAGGCAATAAATCCCAATTGAAAATGCTTGTAGCGGTTCCAGAAAAAAAGCAGATTGTACTTGGGAAACCATTTACCTGTATAATAATAATGTAGGAAGAGAATAAGTAATACCAGTGCCAGTAGTATCCAATACGGCATCCAATTTACCGAACGCCAGCCCAGGTATTTCTTGAAACCGGGGAATATGGGAATGTTATTCAGTTGTTCCACTTCGTTTCGATCCTTGGATAAGAATCGATCGAAAGATTGTTTTATGGTTTTGTAATAGGTTAGTAGGGTAGAATCTTTGGGCTTGGAAATAAGGGATTTAATCAAAATATTAGGAGACGTAATTCCGGCTAAAACTTTCTTGCGCCCAACCAGAAAACTCCAACTACCCAACGTATATTTTTCCGGAGCAATAGAAGTAACATATACGTTATGGAGGCGGTTTTGCAAAATGCGTGCATCTTCTTCATTCAGATATACATAATGCAAATTTTTGAGGGTATCCATTCCCGGTAATGGCAAGGAAAAACTGACAAGATAATCGATTTTTCCATTGACAAAATCCTTGGAAAGCGAATCGTAGTTTTTGATGCTTTCATGAAACCGGCTCCGGTCAATATTCAGAAATTTTAGCAGTATATTCATCACCTTGTAGGAAGTGGAATTTTTGCCCGTAAATCCCAGAACCAGCGGTTTGTCTGATTTATTATCAGCTATTTGACGAATGTTTATATCTTGTGGGCCCAGATGATAAATCCATAGTTTTTCTTGAAATAAGGGAATCACCACTTCTACATTTTTAATTCCTTTTTCTTCGTCGTACATGCTTTCCAATAATACATCCCGTTGAACCAATGCAAAATCCACCTCATTGTTCCACAACATATTAATATTTTCATGCGAACCTGTGGTTTCAATGATGGAAAATTTCCCGGGAATAGTTTCATTATAACGCCGGGCGATATATTGACCGTATTTGTAATAATTGCCGCCGCGACTGCCGGTGGCAATAAAATAATGATCCTGTTGCGCCTCTAAAGTAAATGGAAATAATATCCCGAAAAAAATTAGAATCCAAATCCTTGAAATCTTTTCCATGAATTTTGGAATTTACTCAAAATTAAGAATTTTTGGTTAAATAATAAAAAATAGATAGTTGAGTATCAACGAGTTAAAATTACTGAAAGATAAATTTCATCAAAAAAAGAAATATTTTCATGCATTATCAATAAATTTTCATGAATTATAAAAAAAATTAAAAAAATAAAATACATGTAAATAAAGATATGTGGATTTTTTATATTTTTAGTTCAAAAAAAAAATTAGTTATCATGGAATCCGAAAATCAAATTACCCGGTTAATGCGTTGGCAATACCTAACGGGAATATTTTTTATGAGCGCCGTGATGATGTATATCCCATTGTTCCTGCCCGATGAGGAAAATTTTTGTGATCTCTGTGAATGGAAAATCGTTTTAATGAGTGGAATGTCCTATTTTTTTATGTGGACCACCTTTTATTTGAGTGGAATATTGCTAAAGGGAAACAAAGCTTTCAAATATTTTTGGGAAAGTTTTAGGGGTGTACCTCGCCATAAAATAATTCGATATTTGATTGTATTTTGGGTAGCCATTGTCGGTTTGATTGTCACCTTTTTCCGCGCGGTTTTTAATATGCGCGATATAATCCGGGCGGGCCGTTGCCATACTTCGGATTATCCCGGGATGATTTGGCAGGGGTGTATCCGGGACTGCTTATTACATTAGCACTTGCGATTTTATTTTGGATTTTAATTACTTTCTATTATCGTTATTTCAACAAAATTGAATAATTGAAATGTATTTTATACGCTATAATTCTTAATTAAAGTTTGTATTAAATATAAATGAATTAATAATTTATGCGGTTCAATACCATTCCTCCATTTAATAAAATTTTTGTAAATTTCACAGGATTTAAAAAATTAATTACGATGAAAAATTTAATGATTTTATTTACCACATTGATCTGGGGTGTTTTCTCTGTGGCATTACAAGCACAAGAAAATCCTAATGACACGAAATTCGCTTCAATGAATTTTGAAGAAAACCATTATGACTTGACAAATGTTATACCGGGAGATACAAGGGAAATAAAATATCGTTTTGTTAATGAAGGTGTGATTCCTTTAAAGATAGATAGTATAATTCCCGATTGTAAGTGTATCAATCCGGTGGGGTGGGAAAAGAAACCCATTGAACCGGGAGAGAAAGGAGAAATAATTTTAATTTATCAAAACTTAAATCAAGAGCGGAATAAGAAAACGCATGAGGTGACCATTTTCGCCAACACCGCTCGAAAAAAAGAAAAAATAAGTTTTACCGTTTACCTTCAGGAATATCCGGATACTTCCGATAAGATTGTGGAAATGGAAGCCGATGAAGAAATGCTTAAAGAAAAAGAAAAAATGGCCAAGGAGAGAGCAAAATATGCGGAAGAACTGGAAAAAGAGCGTAAAGAAGCCCGTAAAAAACGTCAAGAATTGGAAAGGGAATTAACGCAGGCGGAAAAAGATCGAAAAAGAATGGTCGAGGAGAGAGATGATTTTGAAGAAGATTTGGATAAACAACGTAAAGAAGCGCATAAAAAACGTCAGCATTTAAAAAAGGAGATAGAAAAGGCGGAGAAAGACCGGGAAAAAATGGCCAAAGAAAAGGAAAAATACGAAAAAGAGCTTGAAAAGCAACGAAAGGAAATGGAAAAAGCACAAAAAGAAAGAGAAAAGGCCGAAAAGGAAATGAAAAAAGCGGAAAAAGAAAAAGAAAAGCAAGAGAAAAAATTGGAAAAAGAAAGAAAGGAGGCCGAAAAGGAACAAAAAAAGATTCAAAAGGAGGAAGAACGGGTAGCCAAGTTAAAAGAAAAAATAAAAAAATATAGAGAGGAAATCGAACAAACGGAAAAGAAAATCGAGAAAAAACAGAAGAAATTAGATAAACTAACGAAAAAAGGAAAACTTTCTCCCATAGAAATCGAAAAGAGAAAAGAAGACATCATTCGGTTGAAGGATAAAAAATTGAAGTTGATGAAAAAAATTGAAAAACTTCAACGAAAACTCTAAACAAAAACGATAAGAATATTTTATCGGGAGAAAATGAAGGCATTGAATTTTTGCTAGGAGGAAAATTATTTGAGGAAAGAGGGGAGAGCGAATGCCCTGAAGGGGTCTACAAACCCTGTTTTATGATTTTATACTAAAAATTTATGCTAAGAATTAAATCTTTAAAATTTCCTCCAAAAAGAATAAATTTCCTTCTATTTAACGGATTATTTTTTTATAAGGATACGGCCGGCGTAGGTCTTGTTTTCGGTTTGAATGCGGAGGATGTAAATTCCCGGGGAAAATGAATTAACAGACAAAACACAAAAACTGTCACATTTTTTTTGCAATAGTTTTTCGCCTTGAAGAGTTAAAAGTTCAATTAGCATCTTGCCAGCATGAAGCCGGCGGATCCATAATATATCATCGGCCGGAATGGGATAAACGGCAGCGACTTGTGTCCAATTTTTTTCCACTCCTACCAATCCGAATTCATAACATCCCATATCCGGTGCATTTCCGGCATAAGGCAGCCCTACATCCGTGCCGGCATCAATGCAAGGTGACCCTGCTTGCAAATGCAAATCGCCCCGGTCGGCATCGACAAAGAGCGGATTGAGGTTATCTAAATTATGGTCTCCCGTACCATTATCCGGCATATCTACGTCGCAAAAATGAAATTCGGCAGAGGCATTTTGTCCGATATGGACATCTTTTCCGTATTGTTGGGTGTTGTTGTAAATAATGCAATTGGTAAAAACGGCATCGGCATAAGCCAAATCAACGGCGCCGCCTTCGGCATAACCACGGGAATGATTGCGATTAAATGTGCAATTTACAAACGAAATACTGCTCTGAGGATTCAAGGTTTTAACGGCTCCACCGCCCGAATTGGAAGCCGTATTTTCATAAAAAGCACATTGACTGATCAATACATTTTCCGCCGTATAAAAGAATAAAGCGCCCCCACCGTAACCGGCCGAATTGCCGTAGAATTTACAACGTATAAATTGTGTGTTTTTATCATTTGTTAGTTTTACGGCTCCTCCTTCGCCGAAAGCATGATTATTTAAAAATGTACAATCCTCAAAACGCGTACGTGTTTGTGTGGAATTTCCCGTATTAATGCCGTAAACCGCACCGCCCATGCCATCATTATCGCCCGTGGCATCGTTATTTTCAAAAACACAATGATAAAATTCCGCATCGGCATTGTGCAATACCACTGCACCACCATGTTGATCGGGATAAGAACCGTTGGCGGATGTTTTTCCGTATTCAAAACGGCAATAATAAAATTCACTGATGTCGGACGTCTGATCCATACGGATTCCGGCCCAGCCGCTATCATGATTGGCGGCAGTAAACACAATCGAATCGGTTTCCGTACCGTTGGCGAGCAATTTTCCGTCCACATAAATCCGGTAGCGTCCTTGAAATTCGATACGCACGCCGGCATCAATATGTAACACTTGGCCCGAAGGTATTCGAATATGCCCGGTGACTTGATAAGGAGAGCCGTCAACGGACCATGTGCCGCTTTGATTCCCGCTTACTTGTGTTTGAGCGAAGATAGATAAAACCGGAAAAAATAATGCCGCGATCAAGTAAAATTTGAACATTTATTCGATTTTAAAAAAGTAAGGTACAAAATAGTAAAAAAATAAATTTATATTTTTGTCGAATGATCTTGTGAAACGGAATGGCCTGGAAGGATGCTGTTTTTTTGGCAATTTATTAGTTATTACCTCGGTATTTAGTTAAAAAGTGAAAATATAAGAGTTTGGTAAAAATTCATATTTTCATGCATATCTGCAATTTTTTCATGTAAAATTCTTCAATTATCATGAATTTTTGTATCTCAAACAAAATGCTTATAAACTTGTAGGAAAAATTAACAAGCATGGTTTATACCGAAGCGAAGATTTATGATGATTCTTTCTGGAAAGATATTAATAAGACATGGTTTAAATTGCGTTTACCGAAAACATGGAATGAAGTAAAACCATGTAGCCCGATTATTAAATTTCAAGCCATGAATGATGTGATGAAAGAGGAGATGGTGGTTAATATGAATGTGGCCATGGAAGAAATAAGTTCATTTATTCCCGACGGACATGCATATGTAGAAGAATCTATTCGGCTTATGAAAAAGCAAATGTCCAAGATGGAATTGATATCCAAAGAGATAATGGAACACGAGCATGTGGTATTTTATAAAATAGAATATCTAAGTGAAGTGAAAGGTGTTGATTTTTATAATCTTTCGTACGTTTGGCCGGTCATGAAAAATGCGGTGATGTTGGTGATGCAAACCGATATTTATCATAAGGATGAGGTAGCTCCGCTTTTTGATAAAATTTTTCAATCGTTTAAAATAATATGATCGGTTTACGGAGAAGGAATCTCATGGCCGCTACTTTTTAGGGAAGAATATGAAGAGAAAAAGCCGTCGAAAAGACGGCTTTACATGATTTAATTCACTAAAAGAATTAGTGTAATGGCTTATGACAAAACCACCAATCGAAGCAATTATCTTTTCCTTTTCTTTCATTTGCCGTTTGAATGTCCGTGGCGGGCGGAATAATCACGTTGCCGCCGATTAATTCGTTATTCGGCCAATTTTCGGGTGTGGCCACGCCATTATTATCCGAAACTTGTAAGGCCTTCACCGCCCGGAGAACTTCATCTATGCTACGTCCGATTTCTTGCGGATAATAAATCATCAAGCGCAAAATTCCATTGGGGTCCACAACAAATACGGCTCTAACCGTATTGCTGGAACTTTTGCCCGGATGAATCATGCCGAGTGCTTTGGATACGCCTTCCGCACTATCGGCAATGACGGGGAATGGAATTTTTACGCCCAATTTTTCTTCAATCCATTCCACCCATTTGATATGTGAAAATACTTGATCGACCGATAAACCGATTAATTCGACGCCTAATTTGTAAAATTCGTCTGCACGTTTGGCAAATGCAACGAATTCGGTGGTACATACGGGCGTAAAATCGGCCGGATGACTAAATAGTACAAACCATTTTCCCTTAAAATCATCGGGTAATGTCATTTTCCCCATGGTGGTTTGAACTTCTACACGCGGAAATGATTCGCCCAGTAAGGGCATTCTTGTTAATTCTTCCATAGTTTTATTTTTTAGGTCTTTTACGCAAATTTAATGACTTTATCAGCGGACTGAAATAAATTTTTATTATAAATCATTATTTAATTATAAATATTCTTTATTTTATTTTTTTATATGGATGTAAAGTGATATGGGTGGCATCGCAGAAAGGGGGCTTTTTGGTATGTTTACAGACACACCATGCTATTTTTTTCTTCTTGGTAAGAATCAGTTTAACGGGCCCGTAGCCGCTATCTATATGAGACCCGTCGCAGAACGGTTGTTTTTTACTTAAACCGCATGCACACCAATAGTATTCTCCGGGATTCATTTCGGAAATAATAGGTTCCTTTCCGGCTATATGGGGAGTTTTCATTTTTTGGTTTTTAATTGGCCATGTCGCTTATAAATTTAATTCGATACAGCCGTAGTTCTTCCTCATCGTATTCATCACCGAATTCTTCAAGGGCATCGCTTATTTTGTCCCTTTCGGCTTCCATAAAGTAGTCATGCAATTCTTCTTGTTGTTCTTCGTCGAACAATTCATCTATAATATAATCGATATTTAATTTGGTGCCCATATATACCAATTGCTCCATTTCCTTGATGAGTTCGTCTAGTGTTAATCCTTTGGCATTCATGATGTCTTCCAAAGGAATTTTCCGGTCCGTACTTTGGATGATGAAAACTTTCATGGAAGAACGGGTAGGGGACGACTTGATTACAATATCATCGGGGCGTATGATATCATTTTCTTCTACATATTTTTTTATCAATTCGATAAACGGCGGGCCGTATTTTCGGGCCTTTCCTTCTCCTACACCGTAAATGCGGGTCATTTCTTCCACGCTAATCGGGTATTTTAAGGCCATATCTTCCAATGAGGCCTCTTGGAATATGACATAGGTGGGAATCTGTTTTTTCTTGGCAATATCTCTTCGCAAGTCCTTTAGCATTTTCAGCAGGACTTCGTCGGCACCGTGCGATTGTTTCATAACCGAGGCAGTTCGCACGCTTTCATTGAATTTATGATTTTCGGTAATCATGAAACTTTCGGGCGATTGCAAAAATTTCTTGCCCTTTTCGGTAATCCGGAGCACCCCGAAGTTTTCTATTTGTTTATTCAAAAGTTTTTCAATCAACATATGCCGAATCAATGCGTGCCAAAACTCTTTTTCTTTGTCTTTTCCGCTTCCCCAAATGTCTCCTAACAATTTTTTGTGAGATTTGACCCGGGATGTTTCAATACCGTGAAGAATGTTAATCACATCGTTGATTTTAAAATCTCCCTTTACGGAACTTAATAAATTCAAGACTTTGATCGCTTCGTCTTTGGCTTCGACCCGCGGTTTGGGATTGCGTACGTTGTCGTCCATGTCACCGCCCGGGTCCTTTTCGGGGTCGAATTCTTCACCGAAATAATCAAGCAGAAATTTACGTCGCGATATGGAAGTTTCGGCATAGGCCACCACTTCATTGAGCAAAGCCAATCCGATTTCCCGTTCAATACTCGATTTTTCGGAAAAGAGGAATTTTTCCAGTTTTTCAATATCTTTATATGAATAAAATGCCAAACAATGGGCATATTCGCCGTCGCGTCCGGCACGTCCGGTTTCTTGGTAGTAACTTTCCAAACTCTTAGGGATGTCGTAATGAATCACATAGCGTACGTCGGGTTTATCGATTCCCATACCGAAGGCGATGGTAGCCACCACCACGTCGGCATCTTCTTGCAAAAACATATCCTGATGCTTGCTACGCGTTTTGGCGTTCAGCCCTGCATGGTAGGGAACCGCTCTGATATCATTGAGTTGAAGAAATTGCGCCAATTCCTCTACCGTTTTACGGCTCAAGGCATAAATGATGCCAGATTGGCCGGGGCGTTGCTTGATGAATTTAACGATGTCTTTCTTAATTTCTTGGGTTTTGGGAACCACTTCATAAAAGAGATTGGGGCGATTGAAAGAATCTATAAATACATTGGCATCTTCGATTTCCAAATTTTTCAAAATATCATCCCGTGTTTTGGGGGTGGCCGTAGCCGTCAAAGCCATGACGGGCATACCGGGATTAATTTTATTGATAATATTGCGAATATTCCGGTATTCCGGGCGGAAATCATGTCCCCATTCCGAAATACAGTGGGCTTCGTCCACCGCAATAAAAGATACATTTGCTTCTTTTAGAAATTCCAAATTTTCCGTTTTATTCAATGACTCGGGAGCCATGTAAAGCAATTTGGTTTTTCCGCTCAATATATCGCTTTTTACTTGGCGCGTTTCGGTTTTGTTTAATAATGAATTCAATACGTGCGCAATACCGGGTTCTTCGGAGATTCCCCGCATGGCATCTACTTGGTTTTTCATCAAAGCAATTAGGGGCGATACCACAATGGCTACACCAGGTTGAAGCAGGGCGGGCAATTGATAGGTGAGGGATTTGCCTCCTCCCGTGGGCATGATGGCCATCGTATTATGGCCCGACATGATGCTATTGATCACATCTTCTTGCAGTCCCCTGAATTGTTCGAAACCGAAATGCTTTTTTAGGGCTTTTTTTAAATCTATATGATTAACGTCATGCATTCTGTCTTATGTTTGAATTATTAAAATTAAAATATTTTTTCGAGAAAACAAAATTTATACCATTTTTAAGTGACTAATTGTCTTATAGTTGTAAATTTTAGTAAAATTTTAATTTCGGAAAATAAAAAAGATGACTTTGTGTCATAAACTATCCGAATGGTATATTTATTGGTCTTTTTGAGGTGCAAATTTAAAAATTTATAATTATGATGAACTACCCTGCTCGTAAAGCGTTTTATCAAAAGTACATTGTGCATACCAAGCGATTGGCTATTGCATTTTTGTTATTCGGTTTACTAGGAATATTTTTTCCTAGCTTCTTTGGTTTGACCGTAGCGGCATTTGTAGGATGGCTATTATTCTTTTCCGGAATTTATGCCGGTTACACCACTTACCAAACCGATAAAACAAGTATTTGGGGATGGCTGAAGTCGCTTTTATTGATTATCACGGGAATTTTGATGATTCTCAATCCCCATTTAGGCACTTCCGCACTGGCAATTTTAATGGCCGTTTATTTGTTTGTCGATTCGGCCCTTAACTTTATGCTTGGATTTAATTTGAAACCGGCAATAAATAAAGTATGGCCGTTTTTGAACGGAGTGGTCAGTGCGATTTTGGGTGTGATTTTCTTATTGTATGCGCCCAATCCTTTATATTCTTCCTGGTTGTTGGGACTTTATGTAGGAATCAGTTTGCTATTCGATGCCATCATGATGTATCAATTAAGCCGCGGTGCCGATAAAATTTATGTGGAAGAATTAATTGTGGAAGAATAATCCGTATCATTCAACCGGCTTAAAATATCAAACGGCTGCCTCATACGAGGCAGCCGTTTTTATTATCGTTTTCTAAAAACTAATTTAGAACAATTTCAAGTCGTCCAATACTTTCATCACTTCCTTTACATGCTCGGCCGATTGATAGAGCAAGGCCATTTCTTCCTTATTCAATTTGACTTCCAAGATGTTTTCCACGCCGTTTTCTCCTAATTTAACCGGCACACCCAATGCCACATTTTCCAAGCCGTATTCTCCGTCTAACATTACGCAAACCGGCATCACGCGGTGAGAATCCAATACAATGGCTTCGATCATTTGTGCTACGGCCGCGCCGGGCGCATACCAAGCGGATGTGCCTAATAATTGCACGATTTCGCCGCCGCCTTTTTGGGTGCGTTTGACCAAGCGTTCGATGGTTTCGTCGTCCATGAGTTCGGTAAGAGGAATACCTGCCACTGTGGTATAACGGGGCAGTGGAACCATTGTGTCGCCATGGCCGCCCATCAATAATGCGCTTACATCTTTGGGCGAAACGTGAAGTTCTTCCGCGATAAATGCTTCGAACCGGCCAACATCCAATACGCCCGCCATGCCGAATACCCGGTGACGGGGTAGTCCGGTGGTCAAATAAGCCGTATAAGTCATCACATCCAATGGATTGGATACGATGATGAATATGGCATCGGGAGAGTATTCATAGGCCTTCTCGGCTACGGATTTAACGATTTTGGCATTGGTGCCTATCAAGTCGTCCCGGCTCATTCCCGGACGGCGAGGCACACCCGAAGTGATAACAATCACATCGGAATTTGCCGTTTTCGAATAGTCGTCGGTGTAACCTTTTACACGTGTGTCGAAATAATTAATCCTTGACGACTCCCAAATATCCAATGCCTTGCCTTCGGCAAGACCGGGTTTAATATCCAACAGAACGATATCGCTGACAATATTTTTGTTGGCCAATACATCGGCCACCGTGGCGCCTACGTTTCCCGCGCCGATGATGGTTATCTTTTTGCTCATGATTAAATTTTTTGTTTGTCTAAATTTAGAAGATTTTTTATTGCTTCGATATATCAAATATCATTTTTTCGGTATTAAATCATATCGATGTCATTCTTCCGCCCGGCGGAAAGGTGTTCTATCATGCATCAAAATATTAATTTTACTTCATTAAATTTTATGAAACAATCGATTTGATATGTCCTCTTTTCCTTCGGTTCATTCTCCCGGATTATTTTTCAACAATTCCGGCGGAAAAACTTCGTGTTTAAAGGGAAATTCCGTATCTTGCAAATCTGAAAACTAAATTATATTTATGGAGCAGAGAGGAGAAAGAATAATCCCCGTGAATATTGAAGAGGAAATGAAATCGGCATACATCGATTATTCGATGTCGGTTATCGTTTCCCGTGCGCTGCCGGATGTAAGGGACGGGCTTAAACCGGTACATCGCCGGGTATTATACGGCATGTACGAATTGGGTCTGTTTGCCAATCGCCCTTACAAGAAATCGGCGCGTGTGGTCGGGGAAGTTTTAGGTAAGTACCATCCGCACGGCGATAGTTCGGTATATGAAGCCATGGTACGGATGGCCCAAGATTGGAGCATGCGTTATCCGTTGGTGGACGGACAAGGAAACTTCGGTTCGATTGACGGCGACAGCCCCGCGGCTATGCGTTATACGGAAGTCAGAATGACCAAGATTGCCGAAGAAATGCTGGCCGATATCGATAAGGAAACCGTGGATTTTAGAAATAATTTTGACGACACTTTAAAGGAACCGGTTGTGCTTCCGGCCCGCATACCGAATTTACTTCTCAACGGAGCGCAAGGTATTGCGGTAGGAATGGCCACCAATATGCCTCCCCATAACCTGACCGAAATAGTGGAAGGTATCAAAGCATATATCGATAACCCGGATATTAGTGTGGCCGAATTAATGCAATATATCAAAGCGCCCGATTTTCCTACCGGAGGTATTATTTACGGTTACCAAGGCGTGAAAGATGCTTTTGAAACCGGCCGCGGTAAAATCGTTTTGCGGGGCAAATCGCATATCGAGGAAATTAACGGCCGCGAAGCCATTGTAGTAACCGAAATTCCTTATTTGGTTAATAAAGCCGATATGATCAGAAAGGCGGCGGATTTGGTCAATGACAAAAAAATAGAAGGTATTGTCAATATCAAGGACGAATCCGACCGGAAAGGAATGCGTATTGTATTTTATTTGAAAAGAGATGCCATTCCCAGTGTGGTTCTTAATAAATTATACAAATATACCCAACTGCAATCCTCATTTAATGTCAATAATATTGCATTGGTCAAAGGGCGTCCGCAATTATTGAATCTCAAGGATTTGATTAAATATTACGTGGAACACAGGCATGAGATTTTAATTAGAAAAACCAATTACGAACTAAGAAAAGCCAAGGAACGCGCCCACATTCTGGAAGGATTGATTATTGCTTCGGATAATATCGATGAGGTTATTGCTTTGATTCGTGCCTCGGCAAATGCCGAAGAAGCGCGTCAAAAATTGATTGATCGCTTCGACTTAACCGAAATTCAAGCACGGGCCATTGTGGAAATGCGATTGCGCCAATTGACCGGATTGGAACAAGATAAATTGCGAACCGAATACGATGAATTACTTAAACGCATTGACGATTTGAACGATATTTTGGCCAATGAATCCAGAAGGATGTTGATGTTGAAAGAAGAAATGGATGAAATCAAAGAAAAATACGGCGACGAACGCCGAACGGATATAGATTTTGCCGGTGGAGATGTAAGCATCGAAGATTTGATTCCGAACAAAAAAATGGTCATCACCATTTCGCATGCCGGGTATGTCAAACGAACGCCGCTTGCCGAATACCGTGTTCAAAACAGAGGCGGTAAAGGACAACGGGGCGTAACCACCCGGGCGGAAGATTTTCCCGAACATATTTTTTCGGCCAAAAATCACGATTACGTCTTATTTTTTACCCAAAAAGGAAAGGTCTATTGGTTGCGGGTGTTTGAAATTCCCGAAGGGTCCAAAGTATCCAAAGGGCGAGCCATTCAAAATTTGATTAATATCGAACGGGACGATAAGATTAAAGCCATTTTGAATACGGGCGACCTGAAAGATAAAGATTATGTCAATTCGCATTACGTGATTATGGCTACCAAAAAAGGCGTAGTGAAAAAAACACCGCTAGAGCAATATTCCCGGCCTCGTCAATCCGGAATTAATGCCATCACCATACGCGAAGGCGATGAATTATTGGATGCCAAATTGACAACGGGCGATAGCCAAATTATGTTGGCGGCCAAGAGCGGAAAAGCCATTCGTTTTGAAGAAAGCAAGACGCGTCCGATGGGAAGAACCGCATCCGGTGTGAGAGGCATATCGCTTGAAAATGAGCAAGATGAAGTGATTGGCATGATTTCTGTTCATGATCCTACGACGGATGTGCTGGTAGTCTCGGAGAAAGGATACGGAAAACGTTCGAAGGTCGAAGATTACCGTTTGACAAACCGGGGAGGAAAAGGAGTGAAGACCATCAACATCACGGATAAAACCGGTAAATTGATAGCCATTAAGAATGTGACGGACGATGATGATTTGATGATTATCACCAAAAAAGGATTAACTATCCGAATTCCGGTCGAAACAATCCGGGTGATGGGGCGGGCCACTCAAGGAGTCAAAGTGATTAACATAAAAGATGACGATGAGATTGCCTCGGTGGCCAAAGTAGCAAGCCCCGAAGATGTGGAAGCCAACGGCAATGGTGAAAACAACGAAGAAGAAGTAAAAAACGACAAATAAAACAAACAAAGAATTTAAAAATAAGTATTATGAAAAAAGTATTTTATTTCGCACTTGCCATTTTACTAAGTATGAATGTAATGGCGCAAAAAAAAGAAGTTAAAGCCGCACAAAAGGCCTTAAAAAAAGGCGATGTGGAAACGGCATTGCAAATGATTAATCAAGCATGCAAATTGAAAGATAATGCCGATGTAAAAACCATGGATAAGATTTTGTTTACCAAAGCCCAAATTTATCAAGCCAAAGCCGCTCAGGACGAAAGCTATTATGCCAAGGCAGTGGACACTTACAAAAAACTTATCGCATTGGAAAAAGAGAAAGGGCTTAATAAATATAGCGAAGAAGCCAAAAAACAATTGAATTTAATGAAGGTGAATTTATTGCAGAAAGTAAAGGCCGCTAATGACCAAAAAGATTATAAAAAAGCCGCCGAAATAATGGCATTGGTTTACAAAATCGATCCGTCCGACGACAATCTTTATACTTTGGCATTATTGCAATTGTATAGCGATGACAATGAATCGGCTTATCAAAATCTGAAAAAACTTTATGATAGCGGATACACAGGCGAAAAAACCATTTACCTTATTACGGAAAAAGAAACCGGAGAAGATATTATGGTGCAAGATGAAAAAATGTTGAAATTGCTTTCCAAGGATCCTAAATACACTAATCCTCGGAAAGAAAAAACTAAAAACAAGCGTCCTGAAATTATCACCAATATGCTATATGCGCTTAACCAATTGGGACGTGACGACGAAGCATTTCAATTGATTCAAGCTGCCAAAAAAGAAGATCCTAATAATGTGGACCTTTTAATCGGAGAAGCAAACTATTATTTGAAAAAGAAAGATAATAAAAAGTTTGCCGAAGTAATGCAAAAGGCATTTGAATTGGAGCCGACGAATCCTAATTATGCGTATAACGTAGCCATCGGTTATTTGAATTCCAAACAATATGATAAAGCCAAAGAATATTTCCAAAAAACTTTGGAATTGGATCCGAATTATAAAAATGCGGTTTTCGGAATGGCTTTAGTGGAATTGGCCGAAGAAGAAAAGATTGTAGATGAAATCAATAAAAACCTTACGAACGATCGTAAATACAGAGAATTAAAAGCCAAACAAAAAGAAATTTATCGCCGCGCCCTTCCTTACTTGGAAAAATATCATCAAATGGATCCCGAAGATATCAATACGGTTAGAACTTTGAAAAATATCTATCTGGAATTGGAAATGATGGATAAATATAAAGAAATGAAAGCCAAATTTAAAGAATTGAAGGCCAAAAACATGGGAGTAGGTAAATAAGAAATTATATAATAGATTCTAAAAAGAGACTGTCATTTGGCAGTCTCTTTTTTTATACATAATAATGTGTTGCTTGAAGTCATTTTAAATAAAACTTTTATATCAGAGAATTCCATTAATAAGGATTGAATCATTCATTCATTCAATTATAAAGCGGAGAATAAAAATTAATTCTTCAAGCGATTATGGATCCGCATTTACCTTTACACGCACATTTCGCAATAGGGGAATGGAGCGAAATTTATCCAAAATCTTTCGTATTTGAGTCCGTGACGGCATGGTATTTTTATCCGCCGGAAGTTTTATCAACAATTCGAGCCGGTAATAATTGCGAATTTTGTAAACCGGTGGTTCCGAGGGCCCCAAAACCATTGGGAAATAATAGCGCAATGCTTTATTAAGCCAATCGGCCGCTTTGTTTAAATTATGCGGATTCTTGGATAATAATTCCAATTTTATGAGTTTGAAAAACGGAGGATATTTGAAAATTTTCCGTTCGTGTAATTCCCGCCGGTAAAACCCGCCGTAATCGTTTTTTAAATAATATTGAATAAC